>MDSV01028062.1_pt1 | contig 27728 bp, 10 predicted proteins | sample 810851 | NCBI WGS metagenome assembly MDSV01 (sample SAMN05326640, study PRJNA326480) | marine metagenome | isolation source: seawater | place: Atlantic Ocean: North East | collected 2012 | reverse complement strand
TCGTCCATGAGGTGCGCGGGCATGACGATCTGCTTCTTCATCATGTCCGCGAAAGCGAGCACGGCGCCGTCGGAGTCGCGCTTCATCACCTCGTCGATGATGCGCTGGTACGCAATCTCGTGCCGCCCCTCGTCGGCGGCGATGAGGCCGCAGATGGTGGCGAGCTGCTCGTCGCCGTGCTCCTTGGCGAACCTCGCCGTGTTCCCGTGCGAGATCTTCGTGGCGCGTTCCTGGAAGGACGTGTACACGAACCCCAGGTACGGGTTGTTCTCCGTCTTGGGGTTCATACCAGCGCCGACCAGGTTCTGGATCGTCGTCTCCACGGGCTTCATCGCCACGCGGCCGGTAAGCCACAGGTACTTGTTCATCAAGTCGCCGTGCCTGTTCTCCTCGGCGGTCCACGCGCGCGTCCAGCGCGCCCACGCGCTTCCGTCCGCGCCCGTCTTGTCCTTGGTGCCCTCCAGCGTGTTGAGCATGTTCATGTACGTGGGGAGCGCCTCCTCGGTGATCATGTCCCCGACCAAAACCACGAGGTGGTCGTCGGGGATGTTCGCGCCGCGCTTCTGGATCGCCGCGACTTCGTCCAGGAAATCGGGCGACTCGGGGTTGGGCAGATGATCTTGCGGCTGCCAGTTCGTGGACGTGGGCTTCAGGAGCTTCAGGAGCTGCGGAGCGGCGAGGCGCGGGAGTGGGGACGTGAAGCGCGCGCGGGGAGGGAAGCGTCAGCGAGGTGCCGCCTGCGCGCGGCCGCGCGCGCGGAGAGAGACGCGCGTCGCGCTGGGAAGCGAGCGACCGAACAGAGGGGCGCGCGCTCGTGTCTGACGCCTCGAGGCGCGCCGCGCGGCCGTTCCGGCGGGAGACGCGAAACCTCTCCCGCGCGCGCGGACGGTCTCGGAATGGGACGCGCGCGTACCTCGTTCTCGGCGAAATCCTCCATGTCCATGATCACCTCACGCCTCTGCGCGGTGAGGCCGGCCATCTTGGACGCGGCGTCGCCCTCGACGATGATCTTGGGCGACTCCACCGCGGCGGACTTGGGGGTCCACAGCTTGGAGGAAGCGCGGGAGGACTTGGCGCCGGCCTTGGCCTTGTTCGGGCGCGCGGCGGACGCAAACACGGCGCTCTTGGCGACGCAAGAAGCCATCTTCAGTGCGTGTGAAGAGACGCGGACGGCGACGTGTGCGCTTCGGTGTGAGCGCACCGGCGGGGGGCGCGCGGATACACGTCGAGGAAGCGGAAATGTGGGAGACGTCACCGTTTCACGCGCGGTCGAGCGAAATCTCGAGTCGTAAACCTCCGATGACGTCGCGATTTGGATTTTTCTCTCACGTCTCGTGGGGAAAAACGAGAGCCATTCGTTCATTCCGAACCACAAGCGAGCGTTCGGCGAAAATCTGATTTGCCGTCGGCTGATGGCGACATTCAAGGGTCTAATGACTCCAGCGTTTCCTCGATACTGCGCCCTCGAAGCTCCGCGCGTCGTCGAGCCTCGGTCGGCTCTGCCGAAAACACCGCGTCTCTCACGCGGGCGCGGGCGCGGGCGCGGTAGCGCCTCCCGGCGCGAAGTCGCGCTCGAACCTGGCGGTGACCGCGTCGAAGTCGCACGCGATCATCGCGCCCAGCGTCTCCTGGGGGATGGTGGACGTCACCTCCTCGGACAGCGCGAAGGGCGCGACGCAGTCGGCGACGTACTCCGGCGGGGGCGCTTGGTCGAACCGCGTCAGGTCGACGCGGTCGCCCACGTAGGACACCACGGCGCCTATGCATCCCGCGTCCAGGTCGCACGCCATCGCGGGGTCGGCGCAGGGTGCCGCGAGGACACGCACGTCGTCCAGCGCGATCGCGGGGCAGGGGGGGAGGTCGGGGACGGCCGAAGCCGTCTCCTGCGCTGCGGCAGCTCGGGGTGTGGACACGAGCGACAAAGAAAAAAACGCGGTCGCCGCCGCGAGCGCGGTTGCGCCGCGGCGCGCGTCGCGCGGCATGAGGTGACGGGTCGAGGGAACGCGCGTTCGAACGCGCACGCGGGGCTTCGGTCGAGCGAACGCGTCGGCGCGCGCGGAGAAGTGGCGGACCGACGACGGGACGGACGTTTCGGGAAGAAGCGACCATAATAAAGCGCGTTTGTCTTTACGGGCGAGAGGTTCGCGCCGTTCCGAGCCTCGGCGTGTCTCGGAACAAGTGTTCGAATCGAACAAAGAACGCGTCGCCGCGCGTCGCCGCGAGACCGCCCCCCGGCCCCCGTTCACGTTTCGTCAAAATCGGATCTCCCCGAACACGTCGTTCCGCGGGTCCTCGAGCACCGCCGCGAGCCCGCGCGCCGCGGCGCGCATCTCTGGCGTCGCGAGCGCGGCGCGCAGCGCGGCAACCGTCCCGGCGTGCCTCGTCTTTTTCCGCGAAAACGTCTTGAGGAACGCCGAGAGGCCGAGGAACCGGACGTGCGCGCGCGCGACGGCGCGCGTTTTCGGTTTCGGTTTCGTCGTCGATCGGTTTCCCCGCTCCGTGGCGCGCGTCATGTACGCGATGCCCTCCGCGAGCGCCGCGCACACGCGCGCGGCGGACGGCCCTGGGGGGTCGGAGGTGGGTCCGCGTGCGCTCGGCCGCGGCGTCGTCGCCGCGACGTAGCAGTGCGTCTTGACGGCGGCCATGAGGAAGTTCTGGTACACGTTCACCCGCGCCGTCAGCGGGCTGTTCACCGACGGATCGTACAGCAGCGGGAACGCTTTCGGCCGCAAATACGCCACCACCTTCTGCCCGAGCCTTCTGTACGGGTCCCCGACGCTCGCGCGCCCGGCGCCCGCGCGTCCGGGCGTCGTCACGGCTTCGCGCGCGCGGTCCCCCGCGTACCGGCCGTAGTCCACCGTGCACTCCAGCGTCTCAGAGTCCACGAGCAAGCCGCACCACGCCACGCGCGCGCGCCGCTCGTTCGACGTTTCGTGAAGATCGAAGTTCGTGCTCGTCTTCCCTGAGTGCATCCGCACGCCGTACTCCTCGAACCCCTTCGTCACGACGCGCAAGAACCGCTCCGCCGAGGCGCGCGACGCGCTCAGGTACAGCAGGTCGTCCGTCCAGCGACACAACACGCCGAAATCGTCGTCGTCCGTTTTCGTTCGCGTCGCGTTCGCGTTCGCGTCCGTCGCCTCTCGGCGCCGCGCCGAGAGAAGACGGGATTCCCTCGAGGGATCTGGATTCCCCACGCCCGGGCTCTCGACGAGCCCCCCTTCACGCAGGCCGTGCGCAGACTCGAGGTGCGCGTAGAAGACGCCGCAGAGGAGCGTGGACAGCACGGACCCCTGCGGGATGCCCACCTTCTGGAGCAGGTACACGCCCCCCGACCGCACAACGTTCTTGCGCAGGTGCTCGTGCAGGAGCTCGAGCACGCGCGCGCGGTGCACGCGCAGGGGCGACGCGAGGTCCACGCAGACGCCGCTACCGGGGAAAACGCTCGTTCGTTCGCGATCGTCGTCGCGCGAATCGGAGCCGAGCGCCGTCGCCTCGCGGGCGGGCTTCGCGCGGAGCCTCGCGCCGGCGCCGCCGCCGGTGACGCGCGTGACCCTGCGCACGTCGTACGCGGGCGCCTCCACCAACGCGGCGGCGACGCGTTCCAACGCGTCCAGCGGGATGCTGTCGAACGCGCCCTTGACGTCTGCGGCGACGATGAACGGTCTCTCGATGACGGGTTCGGGGCCGGCGACGCGTGAGCGCGACACACGCGCCTTCTTCGTTTCCGGAACGCGTTTCGTTCCGTGAAACGCGTTCCCGGAACCGTCGCCGGAGACATCTCGTTCGCGGACTAAGCGCCTTTGCCTCGCACGCCATCGGCGGATGAACGGCGCCAGCCGCGCGCGCACTTCGTGGTAATCCGAGACGTTCGCGCCCATCACCTCCGGTCGGCGTTTGGACTCGAAGCGTAACACGTCGAACACACTCTGCAAACCGGCGTTCACGGGCCGGAAAGCAAGCGCGATCCGGCCGCCGGCGCGCGCGTCGGTGTCGGCGCGCGCCGGAAAGTCTCCCGGGAAACGCCGCGGCTTTTTCGCGTGACGCCCCCGGGGCGGCGCGAACGACGCCGCGGCTGGTCGGCCGAGCATCGCGACCGGCCGCAGTCCGCTGTTCTTGGGGAGCAGACGCAGGCGCGAGAAGCCGAGCAGGTGCCTCTGCAGCGCGTACCGCGCCGACGCCTTTCTCAGCCGCGCGTACGGCTTACGCGCGGTGGTCGCGGCGGCGGCGGGGTCCACCGGAGCCGCGGCGAGGCGTCGCGGCGCGGGGGGCTTGGTCTCCCCGCCCTCGTCCTCGGTGGTCGCGGCGAGGTGCGCGGCGGTGAGCCGCGCCCAGACGCCCTTGCGGTAGAAGAAGAGGCGGTTGCGGTTCGCCTCCGTCTCCGTGCAGTAGAAGTGCGCGCGGAGCAGAGGCACGGCGAGCTCGGCGACGAGGAACCGGTACCACCGCAGCAGGCGCCGCCGCCGGGCGAGGTACGCCGTCGCCGGGCCGGTCCTTCCCGAAGAAGCGCGCTTCTTTTGCTTTCGCGACTCCGCGCCGAGTCTCGCTTCCCGCGTCTCGCTTCCCGCGTCGATTTTTTTTCGAGCGACATCGTCCTCGAACGCGCCCCTCTTCCCGAACAGCCAGGGGAACTCCTCGACGCGCACGCCGCGCGTCGCCTCGTGCAGCGTGCACTTCTCCGAGCGGCGGAGCGAGGTCAGGCGCAGCAGGAACCGGCGGAGCGACGCGCGCGAGCGCCGCCCGCCCAGCGTCTCGCGCGGCGCGACGCGGCGGATCGCCGCCCACAGGAACGACGCCACCGCGCGCGCAGGGACGAACGAAGCCAGAAGGGAGGGAGGCTCGGCGGCGCGAGGTCCAGGTTCGGAAGAACAAACGACAGGACCACCACGATTCGGTCGTCGCCCCGCCGCGATTCGGTCCGTCCCGCGGCGATCCGTCTCCGCCGTCGGCGCCGTCTCCGATCCCGGAAGAAAACGTCCCTCCTCGCGATCGAGCGCGTCCGCGTCGGTCGGAACTCCCGACGCCTCGTCGGCGTCGTCCAGAGACGTGAGGTCCACGAACCCTCCCCCGGTCTGTTCGGAACCGGAGCGGTCGACCGTCACGCGCCGCGCCGCGTGGACGCGAGCGCCGCGAGCGTACGAGCGATTGGTCTCCCCGCCGCCCAGCCGCCGCGCGACGCCGGAGGGCATGGGGCAGTGCGCGTCCAGCAGCGCGCCGTACGGGCACCGCCGCGCGCGGTGCAGCATCAGCTGCAGAAGAGGAAGCAGCGCCTCGCGGTCTCGCCGCGGGACGCGACGCACGTCCGCCTTTCTCGGCGGACCGACGCCTCGCCGCCGCGCGGCGGAACACCCAGGAAAAACATCCGCGGCGGCGGCGGCGCCGATCGTCTTCGGCGCGGAAAACCGAAAAGTCGTTTCCCGACCGACGAACACGTGCGCGTACAGACGACGCGCGCCGCGCGGTCCGCGGCCGCACGCGTTCAAGATGTGCCCTCGGGGCAGACCGGGGTGACGCGCGAACGAGGTTTTGTGCGCGAACGCGCTGGCGTCGAACGAAACCGAGCCCGGTTTCGATTCGCCCTCGCCGCCGGATGCTTCGAGGCGCGCGCGCGCGAGGCGCGCGCGTTTCTCCTCCGTCGCGCGCCTCGCCTCCTCGGCGGCGCGAACGCGGTGCGCGGAACGGTCCTGCTCGCCACGAGGGTCGCGCACAGACGCCGTCGGCTCCTCGTCCGCGGCGGCGCCGAGACGTTCCCAGCCCGCGCCCGAGTCGGCGTCTGAGTCCGGGTCGCGACTGGCGTCCGCGGAGGGAAGCGAGCTCTTCTCCGCGCGCCGCCGGGGGAAGCGCGCGGAGGCGAACAAACAGCTCCCGTGCCCGGAATCGTGGCTCGCGTCGGGGGTCTCGGGAACGATTTCCGTCGAGTCCTCCCGGTCGCCGATCGCGTCTCCGCCCTCTTCGGAAGGCAAAACGAGCTCGTTCGCGTCGCCGACTTTATCCGTCGCGCCGGCGTCGACGCTCGCGAGCGCCGCTCTGGCTCGCGCGGCTTCGCGACGCCGCCAGCTGCTCGGCCGGGGCGGCCGGCGGCGCGTCGCCGCCGCCGTCGTCGCGCACTGGGGAACGCACGGCGCGAATGCCTCCGTCGCGGCCGCGGACTCCGAGACCACGTCGATCGCGGAGACGGCTCGCGTCGCGGCTCGCCGTTCCCTTCCCTCGGAGTCGTCGTCCGCGCGAAAAAAACGGACGCCGCCGTCCGCGCCCGGCGAAGGGACCGCGGCGCGTCTCTCTCGCGGCGGGCAATCCCGCGCCCTCCTCGCCGGCTTCGCGCGCATGAAGGGATTGGCGGTGATCACGCCGCGCACGAACCCGCTCGCGCGGCGCAGCAGCTTCGCCGCCGCTGAGGAAGGCGCGGCGGATGTTCCGGGGCGCGCTTCCGCGCCGGAAGCGTTTTTTTTTCGTCGCGCGTGAGGGGAGGTGGACGGCGTCGTCGCCACGTGGTCGTCGCGCGTCTCGCGCGTCTCCACGCGAGAGCCCCCGGCGACACCGTCTCCCTTCCCGCCGCCGCGAGTTTCCGGCTCGGCGCGACGCTCGCGTCGCCCGCGGGGCTGGGGAGCCCGCGGGTCGCCGAGCGCGCGGACGTCTCGTTCTTTTGCGCGGCGCGTCGCTCGTCTCCGCTCGGAAGCGCTCTTAGTCTCGTCTCTCCTCGCGGCGTCTTCGCGGGGGACCCGGGTCGCGCTTCTTCGCGCGCCCTCGCGCTTCGCCGCCCTCGCGTCCGCCATCTGGCGCGCGCGCGCCGCCGCGCTCACGGGCTTGCCGCAGAGCTGCAGGTATCCCACGGCGCCTCGTTCTTTTCCGCGAGCCCGAGCCTCGCCCGCGACGACGAAGACGGAGGCTCTCGTCAGCAGGTGGAACGCCAGCTGGTCACCAGCGCGCTCGACGTACGTGCGCCACGTGTCGCCGCGCAGGTTCTCGATCGCGGCGGACTCGTGCACAATGTCCACGTCGGGTGCGACCAGGGGGCGACGACCTTCCCGTGACGCGTCGTCGCCGCGCGTCGGCTCCCGCGCCTCGCGCTCGCGCCCCGCCGCGGGCCGATTGTTGGCACCCCACCCCGGACGAGGGTCTTTGCGCCGCGCGCCGTTGCACAGCACGTCGGAGGGGCTCGGGTGCGTCCTGAAGTGGTACCCAAGCGCGCGAACGATCACCTCGTCCATGCCGCACGCCGCGGTCGTGTCGGCGTCGCGCGGCAGAGGCTCGGGCGCGGCGACGAAGGTCCGGCGCAGGAAGTCGAGGTACGTCGCGTCGTCCCCGGGCTTGCGCAACGCGGGGGGTGCGATGGGGGGTCTAGCTTCGCGACATGCGTCTCGAGTGGCTCGATCCAGAGACACGACTCTCGCGTATGCGCCGCGAAGCACGGCGGGCGCTTTGGCCGGTCTCTGTTTCTTCCTCCCTCGCTGGACGACGTCGGTGTCCATCGCGTCGCCGTGACTCGACATCGCCCGATCGGCGCGTCCTCGTCACGTCCGAGACTCTTGTCTTCGTTCAGCCTATAGACGACACCCCTCGACGCATCTGCTTCCGACGCGCGTCGTCATCGCGCGCGTCTCTAGACGCACCGGTCGCTCCTTCCACGTCCACCGGATCGCACGTCGCGTTGTGGCAGCCGTCGAGGACCCGTGCGCTCCTTCTGTCGCGAATGGAAAGTTCCAGTCGAAAACACCAGACCTGGCGAAAAACGCAACTTCGGAGCCTCGAGGAGCAGTGCGTCGCGAGCGTCGCTTCGCTCAATGTTTAGTCAGTTTCGGGCGCGTGAGGTGGCCGATGCGGCTGGTGCTCGGCGCGCTTGGCGCCTTCGGTGCGGCCGCGACCGTGGTCACGGGGACCGCGGTGGGTTATGGCACGATGCTCGGCTCGACCCCGGCGCCGTGCTCGTGCGGTTCCCCTGAGCGCCGCGAGTCTTCAGCCTCGGCGACCTCATCGATATCACCCCTCGTGCGTGAAGCGACGCGACGCGAGGCGTACGACCGACTGGCCGAGTCCTTCGACGAAGAGATCGAGTGGCACGAGCTCGTGTCCGGCATCAAGCTCATGCGGTGGTGGATGCTGCGCCAGCTCAAGGGTGACGTGCTGGAAGTCGCTGCGGGGTGCGTGCCTCGCGCGGAGCGAACACGCTGAAACGAAGCGATACGCGACAGCACATCGGCGACGTTTTTTTTTTCGCGTCGCTCGTTCCGCGTCGTCGTCGCCTGACCCCGCCTTCGCTCTTCCTGAACATTTCGAAACGCTCTTCCGAAACAGGACCGGCCGCAACTTGGCGTACTATCCCCCCGGCGTGCGGCTCACCGCGACGGATTGCTCCGCGCCGATGGTGGAGGTGTTCCGGGCGAAAGCGGAGCGGGCCGAGTACGCGAGTTTCGACTCGAAAAAAGATCCTTCGAAAAAAGATCCTTCTCGCGCGCGCGTCCTCGCGGACGCGCGCGTCGCCGACGCGGCCGCGTCGCCGTTCGCGAGTGACGCGTTCGACGCCGTGGTGGACACCTTCGGGCTGTGCAGCTTCGAGGACCCGGTCGCGGCGCTGCGGGAGATGAGCCGCGTGTGCCGCGGGGGCGGAACCGGGACAAAGAAAGGAAAAATTTACCTGCTCGAGCACGGCCGAAGCGACTGGGTTTGGGTATCGAACATCCTGGACAAACACGCGGACCCGCACGCCGAGCGGTGGGGCTGTTACTGGAACAGAGACATACTGGCGATCGTGCGCGAGGCTGGCCTGGAGATTGAGTACGTGGCTCGGTATCACTTGGGAACGACGTACGTCATCGTCGCCGCGCCGGCCGAGGCGTAGATCTCTCGCGGCGTAGGCCGGAGAGGCTCCGGGCGGCTTTCGTCGTACGCGCGGACGTTCGTATAGGTACGTAGTATAGTATTAATCGAGACGCGCGATCGTCGAGGTTCGGTTCCGCTCGTCACGCGCGTCGCGCGCCTCGTCGTTCGCGCGCGCCGCGAAGGAAGCGCTCACAGCACCATCCCGACGAACCAGTACGGCATGACGGTGACGATGTAGAAGTACACGGAGATGCCGGTGAACATGTACGAGTCGAACCGGTCGAGGAACCCGCCGTGGCCGGGGATGATGTCGCCGCTGTCCTTCATGCCGGCGTTGCGCTTCATGACGGACTCCATCAGATCGCCGGCGACGGCGGCGAAGAACACCAGCGCGCCGAGCATGATGGTCTGGATCGCGCCGGCGTGCCAGCCGAAGAGCTGCCGTAACCCAAACGCAGTGAGCATCGTGCACAGCAAACCGCCCGCGGCGCCCTCCACGGTTTTGTTCGGCGAGATCTTGATCAGCTGCGTCTTGCCGAAGGTTTTGCCGAACGCGTACGCGCCCACGTCCGAGGCGATGATGCAGCTCACGGTGATGACCGTCACGATCAAACCGGTGGTCCACGCCTCCGGGCCGCCCAGGATCGAAGGCCACGCCTCCACGAACCGAGACCCGCTCGCGCCCGTCGCCAACGTCAGGCTCGCCGACTTGGAAAACGCCAACGCGCGCAGCTTCACCCAGAAGGCGGGCAACGCGCCGCAGTACACGATCCCGAACAGCGCGGCGGTGTACTGCGAGAAGTGCGGCTCGTCTTGCTTCGTGGTGAGCAGAAACGCCACCACCCCGAACGCGGCGAGCGTGGACATGACGAGCGCGCCGGTTTTGGCGCCGCACGCCTGTAACACCAGGCAGAAGAGCGTGCACACCAGGACGGAGACGTCGCACGCCCACTTGGGGGGCGGGTGCGGCAGCTCGGAGGTCATGTTGGGGACCATCGTGAAGTACTCCTTCGCGGACAGATAACTCGCGCCCGCCATCCACACGGCCCACACCCACCCGCCCGTGCACGTCACGAACAGACCGAACGCCCCGAGGCACAAAGCGGAAACCACGCGCGTCTGGAGCTTGCCTTTGTTCACCACCGGCGTGACCGTCGCGCGATCAGACGAGGCGCTCTGCTCGCGGCGCGGGAGGGAAACGACGCGAGGCGGAAGGGGCGATCGCGGGACGAGAGGTTAACGAACGGCGCGATCGCGACGCGGGGGACGAAAAGGAGGAAAAAAACGTGCGAAAAACGTGCGAAACTCGCCGGCGCGGTCGGTGGCTCCGCCGTCCCGGAAAAAGCCGAGAGATGCTATCCCGTGAGTCGAGGGTCACGAACGGCCCGGGGTGGCGTCTCGGTGCGCGTGAGGCGTGCGTACCTCTCCGGAAGCGTCTCCCTCACTCGCGGCCGCGACGGCATTGCATCGCTGCGCCTCGCCGCGCCAAGCGCCGGCGTCGCTCGAGACCGCGTCCCGCGGTCGATAGGGCGCGCGGATCCTCAGCCCCCCCGCGCTTCTGGAGCGCTCCGAAAACACAACCCGACCAGGACGCGAGACGCGCGCGAGCGCGCTCTGGGCGCGCGCGGGCGCGCGCGCGACGCAAACGACGCCGCGCGATGTCGCAGCACCGCAGGTGCGGCGGTCGAGCGCTGTCTGAAACGCCCCCACGGTGGGCGTGACCGCGAGCGCGCTCGTGAGAGCCGCCATGGTCGTTCGAGTAGCGGCGGGAGGATCCTCCAGTTACCGGGCGCGTTCGTACGGCGTCCAATCGCACGCGCTCCGCTTGTATCGGTCGCGCACGTGCGAGCGCGAGGGCGTACGAACGCCGCGAGCGCCTGTGACGAACTGCCTCTGGATGCTGCCGCGCAGTCTTCGTCTGACGCGCGAAGCGGGGGTTCGACCTTGGCACGCACCACGACATTGTTCGCCGGTCCCGTGACTGGAGTTGGCGCGCGTGCCGGAAGATTGGCCCGCGTGCGCGCGATCGAGCGCCCGACTGACCGATGAATCGCTGAGGGCGGTACCGATGGGCGGCCGGACGCGCTTTCGCTTTCTCTCACTTTCAAAGGGACGCCTCGGTCAGCGACAATTTTTCCCGCTTTCCCATACGCGTCGCTCGAGCGCGTGCGAGTCCGGCGATAGGTTCGTCCGCGCTGCGCGCGGCGGTGCAGAACGCGGCGGCGCCCACGTGTGAGTTACGCGGTCGGGGGTGTCACGCGTGCGCGCACCGGGTCGGTCGGCGGAAAGCGGCGATCGCATCGCGTCGGGGCGCGTTTCGCCGGGAAGGGCGCGGCGTTCGAAATCACGGAAAGCGGCATCGCGCAGTGAGCGTCTTGGAGTAGGCGAAAAAACCGCGCGCGATGCAGCAGGGAAACGGCGCGGGCGGGGCGAAGCAGATGGGGATGATGAACAATGACGCCGGCGGGAACACTCGATGGAAGACCTGGCAGACCGATGCCGACATCCCGAGCCGAAAGATTCTAATTCAGCACATGTACGCCCCCCAAAGCCGGCGGTACCGAACGCGTACCAACCCTAACGCTGTCCGCTGGCACCGCGTTGCTCGTTTTCCGCATCGCGATTTCGCGCGTTGTGCGATCGACCGGGGTGCCGGCGAACGGCTCGTACCGAGCGAGTACTGACCCAAAATCCCCCCGAATTCTCGCAGCCTGCGGCTGTTTCAGCAGAGGAAACCCACCGAGACGAAGGAGTGGCAACAGAAGCTCCCCGACTTCGTGCTGCGCTTAGAAGAGGCGGTGTACCGCGGCGCCCGCTCCAAGGTGCGCGACGTTCGTTTCCCTTTCGCGCGACGGTTTTCTCACGATGAAAAAACGACGGTTGGGTTTCAACCCGGTCGTTTCGCCGGCGTGTTTCATCGGACACGCGTTTTCGCGCGACTCTTCGCGAACGCGAAAAAAAGCCGTGTTTGCGATTGCCGCGCGGAACCGCCTCCGGAGGCGCACGCGACGCGTCGATCGCGCGATACGAACCGGCGAACGGCTCTGCCATCCGCGTGTACGGATTACGCGCGACACCGTCGGCGGATCCGCGCGTGGATCCCGGGATCGAGCCGCGAACGCGACGCGGACGAACCGTCTTTTCGTGTTTCGTCTACGCACCTCCCAAAAAGAAACCCTCCGCGGGACGCGCGCGTTATCGTCGTTTGTAGCGCGCGCACGTCTCGTCTCCCACACCTCCAGCGCGAACGCGATCCGACGATGCGTTCACGCGTACTGAAGTACTGAACGGCGCTCTGTTTTCCGTGACTCCCACGCGCGCGATGATGACGACGCATCGCAGGAGGAGTACTGTAACGAAGCCACGTTGGAGGCTCGACTCCAGGCGGTTGCGCGCATCATGGTGGCGCGGCCGAAGGGCGCGCCGGGGAGTTCGGCCCCCGGCGGCGCCCCCGGCGCGCCGCCGAGCGCGGGCCGCGGCGGGAACGCCACGCACACGCAACAGGCGCACTACGCGCAGCAGCAGGGGAACCCAGCGTTCCGTGGCGGGAACTTGGGGGGGGGGATGTTGGCCGGGGGCGGCGGCGTGATGGACATGAAGCAGGAGGGCGCCGGGGGCATGGGTTCGCATCCCGGGGGGCACGGCGGGGGCGGGAACATGATGATGAGCAACGGCGCGCCGGTGATTCGCGGCGCTGCCGCGCAGCAGTACGCGGGAGGAGGCGGCGCGATGAAGGGTCCCGGTCCCGGCTCGCACCACCCGGGCGGCGGTTCGCAGCAGCAGCAGCACATGCTGATGATGCAGCAGCAGCAGCACCGCGCGATGCAGCAGAGCATGCAGCAGAGCCTGAACGACGCGCAGGCGGCGGCGCGGGGCAAGGGGAAGAAGATGACCGCCGCGCAGCTCAAGGCGGCGCAGGCGCAGCAGCAGAAGCAGCAGATGATGCTCATGAAGCAGCAGCAGCAGATGGCGCAGCAGCAGCAGCGAGGGGGCGCGCGGCAGGGGAGCTCACAGCAGCAGCTCAAGATGCCCCCCGGATACGCCAACATGACCCCGCAGCAGCAGCAGGCCGTGCAGCAGAAGATCCAGCAGCAGCGCGCGGCGGCGATGACGGCGCACGCGCAGCGCGCGGGCGGCGCCGGGCCTGGCCCGGGGGGCGGGCAGGCTGGCCTGGGCCACCCCGGCGGCCACCACGCGCCGGGCGGGGGGATGACCGAGGAGCACATCAAGAAGGCGTACATCGTGAAGCAGCAGCGCTGGCTTTTGTTTTTGCGGCACGCCTCGAAGTGCCGCGCGCCGGAGGGGCGGTGCCAGTACACGCCGCACTGCCACGTCGCCAAGTCGCTGTGGGAGCACGTGCTGCGGTGCGTCGACCCGCAGTGCGCGTACCCGCGGTGCCTGGCGTCGCGCGAGCTCCTGAAGCACCACCAGAACTGCAAGGACGCGCGGTGCCCGGTGTGCGGCCCCGTGCGCTCGGCGATGCTCAAGCAGCGCTCGCAGGTGCTCATGCAGCAGCAGGCGGCGGCGGGCGGGCCCGCGGCGAAGCGCATGCGCGTGGACGGCGCGGGAACGGGCGCCGGTTTGGGTCAACTGCGGCCGGAGGCGCCGGCGCCGAGCGCGGTGAGAGGGTCCGTCGGGCAGAAGCGTCCGGGCGGCGAGGGCACGTCTCTTCTGGAGTGCTTCTCGCCGGACGAGGTGCGCACGCACCTCGCTTCTCTGCGTCTGTCGGAGGCGAACCCGCTGACGAAGGGACCGCTCACGGCCCCCGTGAGCGCGCGGCGGCGCGACCAGGAGGCGGAGCGCGCCATCGCCGGCGCCACCGAGCAGGCGTGCCGCGCGTGCGGCGTCGAGCGGCTGACGTTTGAGCCGCCTCCGCTGTACTGCTACGGGTGCGTGAGTCGCATCAAGCGCGGGCAGGTGTATTACCACATCCCCGCGCACGTCACGGGCGGCGAGGCGCGCAAAGATGCGTGGTGCAACGCGTGCTACAACGCCATCAACGGCTCGGTGGAGGTTGAGGGGAACAAGTACGCCAAGTCGCAACTGGCGAAGAAGAAAAACGACGACGACTTGGAGGAGCCGTGGGTGCAGTGCGATTACTGCAACGACTGGTACCACCAGATTTGCGTGTTGTTCAACGGGCGCCGGAACGAGGGCGGCGAAGCGCCGTTCACGTGCCCTTCCTGCATCCTGAGCCAGCTCGAGAAGAAGGAGCGCACGCCGACCACGCAGAGACCGAGCAGCCAGCTCCCGGCGTCCGTTCTGCCGCAGACGCGCCTCTCGTACTTCCTCGAGGAGCGCCTGCGCAAGGTGATGGGCGCCGAGCGCGGCGAGCGCGCGCGCGCCGTCGGCAAACCGGTGGACGAGGTGCCGGCGGCGGACAACCTGACGATACGCGTCGTCTCTTCCGTGGACAAGAAGCTCGAGACGAAACCGGGTTTTCGCGACGCGTTCAAGGACCAGAACTACCCGTCCGAGTTCCCGTACCGCAGTAAGGTGCTGCTTCTGTTCCAGAAGATCGAGGGCGTCGACGTGTGTCTGCTCGGCATCTACGTGCAGGAGTACGGGAGCGACTGCCCCGCGCCCAACACGCGGCGCGTGTATCTGAGCTACCTGGACTCGGTCAAGTACTTCCGGCCGAGCGGTGTTTTGGTCGCCGCGGAGGGCGGGGGGGCGCTGCGCACGTACTGCTACCACCAGATCCTCATCGGTTATTTGCAGTACATCAAGCAGCGCGGTTTCGCGTCGTGCTTCATCTGGGCGTGCCCGCCGTTCCAGGGCGAGGATTACATCCTGTACTGCCACCCGAAGGAGCAGAAGACGCCCAAGAGCGACAAGCTGCGCGATTGGTACCTGAAGATGCTGCGGCAGGCGCAGAAGGAGGGCATCGTCGTGAACCTCGGCAATCTGCACGACGAGTTCAAGCTCGGCAACCAGAACCACGACATCGCGTCGGCAACGGAGCTGCCGTACTTCGACGGCGACTACTTCCCGGGCGTCGCCGAGGACTGGATCCCGGGCATCCTGAAGGAACAGGCGGAGGCGGCGAAGCGCAACAAAGGCAAGAAGGGCGTCGGTGCGGCCACCTCCAGCGTGTCGGCTCGGAAATCGGGGAAGGGGAAGCGTCTCGGCGCGGGCACGCCCGAGGCGGAGCTGGACACGGAGCTGATGAAGAAGCTCGGCACCACCATCGCCAACATGCGGCACGACTTCATCATGGTGCACCTCGCGCACCAGTGCGCTCAGTGCCGCAAGGTGATTGCCGACGACAACCGCTGGTACGACAGCACGCCGAGCGCCTCCGGGCAGGTGTTCGAGCTGTGCCAGGAATGCTACGACGTGGAGCAGGCGCTCCCCGTGCACGAGAAGACCGTCACCAAGGGGCGCGACCTGGTGTGCGAGCGCGTGGAGGAGCTCCCCGACGTCAAGGAGGACGGCGAGGCGATGGAGAGCGAGTTTTTCGACACGCGGCAGGCGTTTCTGTCGCTGTGCCAGGGCAACCACTTCCAGTTTGACTCGCTGCGGCGCGCGAAGCACACCACGATGATGGTGCTGTACCACCTGAACAACCCGTCGGAGCCCGCGTTTGTGGCCACCTGCAACGTGTGCCAGCGCGAGCTCGAGCCGGGCAAGGGCTGGCGCTGCGAGACGTGCGCCGACTTCGACATGTGCGAGGAGTGCAAGAACACCGTCGGGCACGAGCACCCGCTGCGCCGCGGCGGCGGCGCCAACCGCTCCGACCGCGGCGCGGGCATGACCGAGGAGGACCGGCGCGACCGAGCTGCGCAGATCCAGCGCACGATGGAGCTCCTAGTGCACGCTACGACGTGCCGCGTGCAGAACTGCGGGTCGCCCAACTGCACCAAGGTGAAGCACCTGTTCCGCCACGCCGCGACGTGCCAGGTGAAAGCCGGAGGCGGTTGCCAGCTCTGCCGCAAGATGTGGACTTTGCTGCAGGTACACAGCAAGGGCTGCACGGAGACGAACTGCCCCGTGCCCCGCTGCCGCGACCTCAAGGAGTACCGCAGGCGCGCGCAGGACCAGGTGGAGGAGCGGCGGCGCCAGCAGTACAGGGCGTACATGGCGGCGCAGGCGGGCGGGCCGCGGTGACTCGAGACCGGAGGCTCGCCGGCGCGCGGCGGACGGGGGCGCGCGTGGAGAGGAGAGAAGAGACGACGAAGGGTTTTCTTCGTTTTCGGGGGCGCGCCGCGACGTTCGCGTCGCGGACGGCGACGGCGATTCGAATCGCGTCTCGCTCGGAAGGAAGCGCGACGCGAACGCGACGACGACGCACATTTTTCTTAGCACGCGGCGCCGGGATGGCGACTGACGAAGGTCACGCGTCTCGCGCGTCGTTGAATACTGTAGTTTACACCGTACGCGCAACGCGACGCGCCGACCGTCTCGTCGCCCCGCGTTCGTCGCTTTCCGGCCGAAATCTTGAAAAAGCGACGTCTTTTTCAAACGCCGCGAGGTTGGGTAACAACAGATCTGGCACCCGCTCGCGGGTGGTGACCGCCCCCCGGCGCGATGAGCCGACGACGCGCCGCGGCCGCGATGGGAGCCGACCCCGATGACGAGGACGAGGCGGACCCCACGCCTTCGGAAGCGCGGGAGGAGGACGTGCGCGAAGACGACGAAGATGAAGACGAAGAGGCGGGTCCTTCCGGTCGAGATTCGGCGGCGTCGGACGCGCTTGACGACGTGAACGATACCGAGTCCGAGGAGGCGTTATCGGAAGACGAGGAAGACGAGACGGACGAGGAGATGTTCGACGAGAAGCACACCGTGGATGATGTGTTGCGTTCGGTGAACGACGAGCGCGCGGACGGACCCGCCCCGTACGAGATCTTGGCGCAGAGGAAGAGAGAGGCGAACGAGAAGAACAAAGAGGCGTTTCGCGCCGAGCTGCGTTCGCGCGGGGTGGAGGAACGCGACGTCGAGGGCCTCGTGGACGGCGGCGACGCGAAACGGCGAAACGGCGGCAAAAGCGGCGCGAGCGGCGTGAGCGGCGTCGGCCGAAAAGGCTACGTCGCCTCCGAGTTGCTCGAGCGCCATAACATCGACAAGAATTCGCTGCTCGCGGAGCACCCCGAGTTCGCGGCGTTCCTGGGCGCCGCCAAGCAGGCGGGCGCGGTGGGGCACGTCGCGCGCGGGGACGGCCCGGGGCGAGGCCGCCCAAAGAACCCGCGGCGGACGCGTCGGCGCGTGGTGCTGGACGAGGCTGCGCAGAAGCTCGGCGAGGCGAACGCGCTATACGCGCGGGGGCCCGAGGCGTGGCCGCGGGCGACGGAGCTTCTGCTGGAGGTGATTCGGCTGGCGCCCAACGACCCGGATCCGTACCACACGATGGCGATGATCCACGACGAGACCGCGGAGATGCACAGGGAAAAGGCGAAACACACTCGTCGCCTCGCGACGTCCGAGCCCGATGCCCTCGACGACGCCCTCGAAGGCGCGGGCCCGGACGGCCCGGCGCGTCTCGAGACGCCCGCGGACGCGGGCGCGCGGCTGGCGCTGGCGGCCCGGTACGAGAAGAAAGCGCTGGACTACTCCATGATCGGCGCGTTGCTGAAACCGCGCGACGTGGACACGTGGTACAAGCTCGCGCAGAAGTCCCGCGCGAACCGGAACCCGCGCGCGGCGCTCTTCTGCTACGGCGAGGCGCTGAAGAACGACCCGAGGCCGTACGCGCGCGGCGACGGGCGCGGCCTCTCCAACCGCTGGGCGCAGGCGGAGCTTTATTTGGAGATTCGCGAGCCGCGGCGCGCGCTGGACCACCTTCTCGCCGTGCGCGACCGCGAGCCCGCGAACGCGCGCGTCGCCACGCTCTTGGCGCAAGTGCACGCGGACCTGGGGGACTTCGAAACCGCGGAGCGAACCCTGGACGCGTTCGTCGCGAAAACCCCGAACGAAGTCGACCTGACGCTCGTGAACGTGCACGCCGAGAGCAAGATGCGTGCGCACGCGTTCGCAGCGGCGGCGGCGCTCATCGAGGCGACGAAAGACGCCGTCACGAAGAGCGAGCTCGATCGCGCCAAGCGCGAGCGCGTCTCCGCGGCGGATGAGGCTCGCGTGGACGCGACCCAGCGCGCGCTCGAGGCGGGCGAACCCGTGGCGCGCGCGGAGGAACTCGGCCACCTCGCGGCGAAGGCGGCGGTCTCGCGCGCGCTCGACGCGCAAAAGCGCGACCCGCCGTTCCCGCCGGACCTCACCGCCAAGTCGGCGATGTGCCTGCTGTACCTCGGCGAGACCGAGGCGGCGGGCGAGAAGCTCGCGGCGCTGCGCGAGACGGACCCGCGGACGTACCACGACCTGTGGTACGAGTGCGGCGTGGTGTGCCAGGATGTGCGCGAACACGAGCACGCCGAGATCCTCTTCACCAGGCTCGTGCACGACGTGCCCGAAGCGTACGACGTGGCGGAGGTGTGGGCGCGCCTGGGCGAGTGCGTCAAGGCGCGCGTGCGGGGCAGCTCGCGCGACGCGGCGTACGCCGCCGCCGCCTCGGAGACCGCCGCGCTGGAGTTCTGGCGGTCCGTCGCGCGAAGGCACCCGGACGACGTGGACGCCACGCTGCCGCTCGCGGAGGCGCTGCTCGCGCAGAAAAAGACGGGGGAAATACTCGACGCGCTTCCCGACGAGAAGGCGCTGCTGCGCGCGATGACCGCCGCGCAGGCCGAACACGTCACCGCGCGAGCCGACGCCGCGAACGAAAACGCCGAAGACGCGGCCGGCCGGCCGGCTTCGCCTCGCGGGAACGACGGCGCCGGCGACGCGCGCGTCGCCGGCTCCGGGGAGACCTCGCCGGCGAAGCTTTCTGACCCGGAGCGCGTCCGGTTCCGCGCGGCGCGCGCGCTGGCGCTGCGCCGCCGCGTCGGCGGCGACGACGCGTTCCTGCGCCACGCCGTGTCGCTCATCGACTCGACGCGCGCGCGCGGCGTCGCGGACGCCGTCGCCGCGCGCAAGCGCAAGCAGGCGGCGTTCGACGCGGCGCTGGCGAAGCGTTCGGCGCGGCGTAAAATGGAATCCGCCGCGCCCAAGTCGGACGGCGTGTTCGTCGGGTACCAGAAACGCGACCGCTCCAAGCCGAAAGCCCCTTTAGACGTGTCTCTGCTCGAGAAGGAGGCGGAGGACAGTCTCGAAGCCGCGGAGCCTCCCTCCGCGCCCATCACGCTGGCGGTGCCTTTCGAGCTGACTTTGTCGACGGCGCACGCGCTCTTCCTGCGCGGCGACGACGAAGCCGCCGCCGGGCTCGCCGACGAGGTTCTGAGACACGGCGCGCGCGAGAGCGGTTTGGAAAAGAACCAGATGGCTTCTTTCCTGTACCTCAAGGCGCACGTGTCGTTGCGAAGCGGCGACTTCAAAGCCGCCGCGGAAGCCGCCAAGCTCCTATGCGAGCGCGTCCCGCAGTCAATCGAGGCGTGGGCGCTGCACCTGGCGGCGGCGGACCGCGCCGCGGGGGGCGCCGCGCGCGCGACGTTTTTGCGCGCGTGCGCGCGCGCGGAGCGCGAGGCGCGGGCGCGGGAGGTGCGGGTTTTCGCGTCGGAGGATGCCGAGAGGGACTCGAACGAAAAAGTTCTTCGCGCGCCCGCGTTGCTCGCGTCGGGTCTCGCGATGTGCGCGCGGCGCGATTGGGCGCGCGCCGCGAACGCGTTGGCGCGATGCTTCTCCGTCGCGCCGGACGAGCCGGCGGTGTGCCTGTGCGCCGCGGCGGCGGCGGCGCACCACGCCACCGAGAGCGATTTCGGGTCGGACGAGCGCGCGCGCCGCGCGGCGGCGGTGAAGGCGGCGGCGTTTTTCCAGCGCGCGCGGCTGTTGCGCGCGGCGTCCTCTCCGACGTCCGCGGGCGAGCAGGAGGGGGACTACAACCTGGCGCGGGGTCTGCACCAGATGGGTCTGCCGCACCTGGCCGTGCCTCTGTACGAGAAGGTGCTCGACCGAAAAAGACACGCCGACGTCCCCGCCGCCGCCAGTCTTGCGTTCGAAGCCGCGCACAACCTGGCGCTCATCTACAAAAACGCCGGCGCGTCGAGTTTGGCGCGGGACGTGCTGAGAACACACGCGACGGCGTAGCGCGCGGGACGGGCGCTTCCGCGAGAGCGGAACGAGAGCGGAAGCGGAAGCGCGGAAGCGAGGTGGTCCGCGATCGATCGCGCGGGACTCGCGGCGCGGGAGGTTCGTTCGGGCGCGACGCCGACGATAGCGTGTTTTTCTTCGAGACGAGCGACGAGAATCACGGAGCGGTCGCGCGTGTAGAACGGTGGGTCGTTCGTACGAGACGATCGTTCGTGGATATCGTAAACTGCTGAAGGTATATAGTCTGGTAATTACAAGAGCGCTTTCGACGCGCGCCGACGACTTTTCCCGGCGCGCGCGTAAAAAAGTCTCGCGACGTCCTCGGCGGTACCCGCGCGCCTTTCACCGCGGCTCCCCGCGGAAACGCCGCGGCGGGGACGCCGGGGTCCACGCGACGGGTGCCCGCAGGATCGTGTCGCGCGCGTCGAAAGCGCCGCCGTGCGTCTCTCTCGCGTCGTCGCCTCTCTCCCAGGCGTCGTCTTCGCCCTCGGGGTCCGACTCGGCCCAGGCGTCTGCTCGTCTCGCGTCGAGGACGGAGCCGTGCGTGTCGACGGCGGGGAAGCCCTGCTGGACGAGCGCATCGCGCTCGGCGTTCGTGAAGTCGCGCGCGAAGGCGCTCCGCGCGTAGCGACGCATCACCGCGCGCGTGGTCACCACGGGCGCGGACGGACACCGCGCGGACGCCGGCGCGCGACGCCGGGTCTTCTTCTCGCCGACGCCTCGCGAAACCGACGAAACCGACGACGTCGAGCGTTTCGCGCGTTTCGCGGATCGTGCCGGCTTTGCCGCGCGGTCGACGGCGTCGAGCGCGCGTTCGGCGTTCGTCTCGGCGATTTTTTTTTGGACCCATCCGGGCCGCGTCGGTCTCGCGGAGGACCTCGCGCCGGGATCCTCCGAGCCCGGCGCGGGTTTGCGCGCCGGCTCGGGCGCGGGACGCGGGACGCGTCGCGCGCGTCGGGATCGAGCGCGCTTCGCGCGGGACGACGGCTTCTTGGCGCTCGGGACGGGACCACCCGCCTTCTTCTCGGAAGAGACGGGGGCGGTGCGCGTTCCGAGCTTGAGCTTGGAAAGCGACGCGAGGACGCTGGAAATCGCGCGCGGGAGGAAACGCCCGTGGCGCTTCTTCGCGAGCCCTCGCGGGTTGGACCGTTTGGCGACGGCCGCGGCGGCGTCGGTGGACGCGGCGGCGGCGGCGGCTCTGCCCTTGGCCTTCATGACGCTCAGTCGTGGGCGGAAAAGACAAAAAGGTGTGCTTCCGGACGAAATCGGGAAGGCGCGTTGCGGCGTGACGAACGCTTCGAGAGGTGACTGTTCGAGTGTGTCAGACAACGGAGACGCGTCTAGAGACTTGAACGAGCGGCACTCTCGACTCGAGTCGACGGGCGGTGCGCGCGGACGTGCGGTCGCGTCGGGAAGAGTGCGGGAGGCTGGACGAAACACGCGATTATGAAGACGCTCGGGGAAGAAACTCGCCAGGTGTTGCTTTTTTTTTACACGCGCAGAACTGCAGAACCTCTCGATCCAATTTGCAATTTTCGGCGCTTGCCTCGTCAGCGCTTCGACCACATTGGATGTCTTCGACGGAGACCGGTACACCTGTTGGATGTGCTGATAAAAAAGTGCATAAATATCTTCAAAAAGCGACTGCGACCGCTTCAAACAACAGGCGCGCGAGCTCCTTGTGTGCCCTCGAACTCGACGTCTCCCACTTAAACGCGATGACATCCACCACTGTCGCCCCCCTGGCGTTCGCCGCGCGCGTCGCCGGGACGCGCCTCGATCCCAGGCGCCGAAGCGTCGTGCGTGTGCGCGTTCCCGCGAAATCGCGCCTCGTCACTGAATCGGCGATGAAGGTGGACGATTCCCTCAACGAGGACGCGCCCGAGGACTCCCCCAAGAGCCCCGTGGTGCTAGCGGCGGCCGCGGTCGCGACCGCGATCGTGCTCGCGGCGTCACCCGCGCGCGGCGCGGAGGCGCGCCCGACCGTCGACGTCGGCGCGCACGACTACTACCTCGAGACGATGGAGGCGAGCGGCTTGCAACCCGCCAGCATCGAGGTGAAGAGCGCCCCGGCCACCGGCCTGAACCGCTTCGGCAGCGCCGCGAACGCCGCGGACGAGACCGCGAGCCTCGTGAGTACCGCGTTCGCGGTCGGCCTCGCGGCCGTGCTCGGGGTGAGCGGCAGCAAAAAGAAGGGCCCCGGCGCGTCCGGTGGCGAGCGTGGTTCGAAAAAAAAGAAGGACCGCCGCGCGAACGCCAAGTCCAACATCGTCAAGGCGAGCGCGTTTGGCAAGAAACCCTTCCGCAAGGCTGCCGGGACGGCGTACGTTCCCTCGTACAAAGGACGCATCACCTCTGCGCCTTCCGCCCGGGGAGGCCACGGCGGCTTTCGAGGAAACGACACGACCGGCTCCGGTCCCGCGCCCGCGATGCAGGCGGCCGCCGCGCTGGGCGCGACGGTGGTCTTGGGCGGCCTCGCCGGCGCGGGTCCCGCCGCGCTCGAGGCGGAGGGCGCCGCCGTCGCCGCCGCGGCGACGAGCGCGGTTCTGCTGGGAACCGCCGCGTCCGCCGCGACGCAGACCAAGAAGAAGACGGACGTGCGGTCGAACATCATCACGTTCAACACCGCGGCGGCTCCCGCCGCGAAGACGCACACCAAGGTCATCACCAGGACCGCCCCGCCGGCGCGCAAGGCGCCGCCCGCCAAGCCCCCCGGCGGCGGCGCCAAAAAGACCAAAGCCAAGCGGTGGAAGTTTCCCGGCGACGAGAGCACCTCCAGCGCGTCTGGTTCGCCCGCGGCCGCGCTCGCGGTCGGCGGCCTCGGCGCGCTTCTGCTCACGGGAAGCGCCACCGTCGGGGACGGACCGAGCCGGAAGAGCCGGACGCCCGACGCCGCCGCGCCTCGCGCGGCGAAGCCGTCGGCGCGCAAGTCGCCCGCCTTGTTCAAGGCGCCCGCCGTGGAGCTCCCCGCCGTTCCAACGATGGACTTCAACAAGGGCGTCTTTGAGACCTTCGAGATTCCGGTGCCCGAGATGAAGGTCTCCTTGCCCGCGCTCGACTTCGAAGCGCCCGCCGGTCTAAGCGTGACTCGCGGCGACGCGGTCACGCCCCTGGTGGGCGCGACGCTGCTCCTCTCGGCCGCCGCGACGCTCGCCGGGGTCGGGCTCCATAAGCGCGGGTCTCGCCGAGCGCACGACCCCGCGGCGGTCGCGAAGTCCGTCGCCGAGGCGCAGGTTTGGGTGGACGCGTGGCAGCGCTCCATCCTGTACCCCGAGAACCCCGAGCACGTGTTCGACGAGGCGTGGGACCGCAACTCGCCCACGCTCGAGAAAGCCGCGGAGGCGTCCACGTACGCCGCCGAGGCGGCGCAGTCTCGGCGGCCCAGGCCGTTTTCGCGCGCCGACGTCGCCCGCCGCGTGGGCGACGCGCAGGCCTGGATCGATGCCTGGGCAGACGGCCTCTCGGCGGAGGCGGCGGCGAAGAAGAACAAGCGCTCGGACGAGGCGCTGCGCGATTGGGAGACTGGGCTCGTCATCGGCGCCTGGCACAAAGGCTTGACGGAGTCGGAGACGCGCCCCGCGGAGGCGGAGCCGCGTTCCGCCGTCGTCGCGCGCGTGAAGCAGGCGCAGACCTGGATAAACGCCTGGCAGAAGAGCCTTAAGGCGAGCGCGACGCTCGCCAAGAGCAAGAAGGCGCTGAAGGAGAAGAAGGCCAAGAAGAAGACGACCGCGAAGAAGGGTTCGCGCCGGTACTACGAGACCGTCGCCGGCGTGAAGTACGACAAGGCGGTGCTCGAGGCGTGCCGCGGCTTCGTGGCGCGCGACGGCGCCGTCGATCTCGCCTCCGCGAAGGTGGCGTGGGCGCTCATCACGGACGGCGCGAACAGGAAGCAAGTGCGCTCGGACGGCCGCGTCGTCAAGAGCTCCGTGACCAACGTCGAGCTGGCCACCGCGCTGTACGCGCTGGAGACGTTCGCGTGGGCCGACGACGCCGCGGCGTGGTTCCGGGAGCGGATCGAAGGCGTCGACGACAAGTGAAAGTGACGAGACGAAGACGCGGCGAGAAAGAGCGCGAGAAAGGAAAGACGTGTTCGTCTTGAAAGCGCGTGGACGTGTGACGTATTAATACGAAAGTAACGCGGTATCACCGTCGCTCCTCCGTCGCGAGACGAAAAGTCACGCGGAGAAGATTCGAGACCCGCTCAACGCCAAAACGCCGACTTCACCGCGCTCGTCACGCGCCACAGCAGGTTCGAGTCCTCCGACCGGTCACCCTCCCTCGTGTCCCGATTCGGCGCGCGAGCGGCTTTCCGCCTCAGTTTCTCCGCGCGTCGCTCAGCGTCTCGCCACTCGGCGTCGCCGGTGTCCTCCGCGTCCCGCGCCGCCGCGAGCGCCGGGTTGACCGCCGCCGCCGCGCGCCGGTTCATCGCGAAGGGCGCGGGCGCCGCAGCCTTCTCGAAGACCCTCTCGTACTTCGCCGCCGCGACGTTCCAGCTCAGGTCCTTGCGCATCGCGCGCGCGCGCATGCGGTCCCACTTGCCCTCGTCGTCCGATTCCTCCTTGCCTCGCCGGCGGTACACGCGGATCGCGCGCTCCAGCGCCTCGGTCAACGGCCCAGGCTCGCACGGCGCAAACGGGAACCCGACGTCCCGCGTGACGGTGTCGCGCAAGCCGCCGGTGCGGTGCGCCACCGGCGCGGCGCCGTAGCGGAGCGCGTACAGCTGGTTCAGGCCGCAGGGCTCGAACCTAGAGGGCATCGCCAGGATGTCCACCGCCGCGGTGATCCTGTGGCTCACGGGCACGGAGAACCCGACCCAGCCCACGGCTTTGCCCCGGAACGAGCGCTCCGCGTGCCTCAGCCCCTCTTCCAGCCCGGGGTCGCCCGAGCCCAGGAGCACCACCTGCGCGCCCAGCTCGACCAGCCGGGGCACAGCCTGGAGCAGCACGTCCACGCCCTTCTGCCCGTCCAACCGTCCGATGAACCCGATCAGAGGCGCGTTGGGGTTCGGCTCCAGACCGAGCTCGAGCTGCAGCGCGCGCTTACACGCAGCCTTTCCCGCGCGCGGGTCGAGCACGACGCGGCCGGTGGCGTCGCAGACCCGTGTCTCGCCGCGTCTCACGTCCGCCGCGTAGTTTTGCGGAAGGTGCGGGTCCGTCTCCGGGTTCCACTCGTCCGTGTCCACGCCGTTCACCACGCCCACCAAAACGCCCAACCCGAAATTCCGCACCGACCGCATGACCTCGTCCATCCCGCACCCGAGCGCGCGCGTCTGCGTCTCGCGCGCGTACGCGGGGGAGACCAAAACCGTCGCCGCGCTGAGCGCCAAGCCGGCTTTCAGGAAGTTCATGCACTCGCCGCCGTCGCTCCAGCGCCACCTCAGGCTCGGGAACCACTCTTTTTGGTGCTGTTCCGGCAAATGCAGCGACGTGTACGCGTCCGACGGAAATATGCCGAGGTGGAACAGGTTGTGCACGATGGTCACCGCCGTGGCGCGCGCGATCGCCTCGGGCGCGCCCTCCGGCGCCCACGCCTTTCGCGGCGCCAGCGCCGCCGACGCCGTCGACTGGTACCGCGCCGCGAGGAACACGGGCGTCAGCGCGCCGTGCCAGTCGTTCGCCACGAACACGGGCGCGCTCGTGAAGTGAAACGCGTCCCTTCGCTTCGCACCGCCGTCGCCGCCGCCGAAGAACAGCTCTGCCCACGACACGCAGAGCGGCGCCTCGATGGCGGCGAGGCACAGCACGGCGAAGCGGAAGGCGTTGTCCGGGTACGGGTTCCCGGGTGACGCGCCGTAGATCAACCCTCCCCCCCCGCGCTGCAGCGCGGGGTGTTGGCAGAACAGGTACGTCACGCCGTCTTTCCTGATACGCCAATACCGCACCTCCTGGTTCGCGTGGCTCAGGAACACCTCGCACCGCCCGATCTCCTCGACGCCGTCGTAGTGCTCGTACAGCGGAGACACCACCAGCACGGCGTGCCCCCGCTTCGCCAGCGCCGCGGGCAACGCGCCGCAGACGTCCCCCAGGCCGCCGGTCTTGGACCAGGGCGCGACTTCCGAGGTGACGAAGATCACGGGCGCGCCTCTGCCCGCGGGCGGGGGAGGGGGGGGAGGAGGCGCCGGAGCCGGAGACGGCGCCGCCGGCGACGAACCGAAGGCCGAGGCGTCGTTGCTCGTGTCTACGGCGTCGTCCCTCGTCGCCGCGTCGACGTCTCCCTCGCCTCGTCCCGGGACGAGCGTGTCTTCGAGCGTGTCTTCCCGCGCGCGCGTCACGTCCGTGGTAGCGACGGGCGCGAATATGTCCGGGTCGCGCACGGCGGCGGCGATGAGCGCGGCGGCCTCGTAGTCGTCGTCGGATCGGTCTCGCGTGGAAAAATCGTCGCTCTGCGGCTCGGCGACGGCGGCGTTCGGACGCGCCTCGACGATGCGCGCCTCCGCGTTCTTCTTCTTCGGCCGGGAAGGGAACAGGTGGGTCACGATGTTGTTCTCGTGGTCCGGGATGAACCCCGAGGGGGTCCAAGACAGATCCGCGACGTACGGGTCCAAAAGAAGCTCTGGGGTCTCGGTCTCCGCGCGCGTCTCCGCGGAGGACACCCCCGTCCGCGACGCTTCGGTGACCGTTGCGCGTCGCGTTTTGGTCTCGGGTGTCGGCGGGGTGAAGCGGCACCGGGGGGGCGACGCGCCGTCCCACGTGCCGTCGTCGCGGCGGCGCATTCCGCCGAGACGTTTCGAGGGCGACGCGGAGGCGCGCGCGATGCCGGCGCCGGCATCGCGCGATGCCGGTCCGGCCGGGCGTCTCGTCGTTCGCCTCCGATGGCATTTCGCATCGGTTTCGCGCCATCCGAGACCGAACGCTCGGCGCTGGAGGGGGAACGAGCGAGACGCCATCGCGCTTTTGTCTTTCGTTCTCAGCCGCGAGGACGCCGAGAAAGGGGGAACGCGCGCGTACGTCGCTCGCCTCGTGGACGCACTGCGCGCGAACGCGGTCGCGTCGACGGACGCGCGCGCGGGCCACTATGTGAGCAAGATGAAGCGACTGTCGGAGCGAGCGCCAAGTGTCGGGGGAAAGCTTTCTTCCCATTTTTTTTACCGACGCGATCGGGACGAAAATTCGACCGTTCACGAAACCGAGACGAGCGTTTCTTCGTTTTTTCTCGTCGAGAAACTCGCGAACCGCAAAAGATTTTTTTTCATCGACGCGCGCCGATTTTTTTACCGGTCACTCAGAGTACCCGTCACTCTCCCCTCGCGGTTGCGCGCCCGCGCTCGCCTCTACTCGCTGCCGAGCACGGCCATGGTGGCCCTGGAGTCGATTCGCCCGCGCGCTCTCCAGCCGTCGTCCGAACCCGCCTCGTCCGCGTCCAGGAACGAGCCGCGCGGCGACGCCGCGGCGAGCAGACGGGCGGCGACGCCCGGTTTCCCGCTCGAGAGCCTTCCCCGCGCCGACGCCGCGCCCGCGCCCGCGCTCGGCGCGTCCGCCGCCGCGCTCCGCGACGACCGGAGCCGCTCCAGCGCGTCCGGCAGGTCCGTGAGCGCGTTTCTGATCTCCCCCGCGCGCGCGTACAGCGCGCGCCGAAACGCGACGCGCGTCTCGTCCGCGCGCGCGATCAAGCGGGAAACCTCCCCGGGCGCCAAGCTCTCGCGCCGCTCCGGCGCCGCGCGGCGCCGCGCGTTACGGTTACCAGGAAGGTTTCGCCTCTCCGTTTTGTCACGTCTCTCCGGCTCTCCGGTCGCGGCGCGACGCGAAGCGTCCCGCTTCGCGGCGCGTATCGAACCGCGAGCGCTGTCATTCTCGTCGCCGGAACCGCCGGAACCGCTGGAAACGGGCCGGCCGAGAATC
>MDSV01240125.1_pt1 | contig 27729 bp, 26 predicted proteins | sample 810851 | NCBI WGS metagenome assembly MDSV01 (sample SAMN05326640, study PRJNA326480) | marine metagenome | isolation source: seawater | place: Atlantic Ocean: North East | collected 2012 | reverse complement strand
TCCATCACGTGAGCCAATTCGTAATGGTTTGGTGCGCTTGATAGCTGGTGCATTGTTGTTAGTTGCCCCTGTTGCCTTTAAAGGTGTTCTTGACACAATGGGTGTGACTGAAGGCACAGGTATCACCTATAAACCGCTTGATTCAATCGGCGGCTAATAGTCGAGAATCGGTATATATAAATTATGGCATTTGCACCGATTAGTTTTGATGTTCAGCGTAAAAACGCATCAGCACAATCGGTGCAGGCCTATCATAAGCAGGCTGTTAATTTTGAAGATTTATTAACACCCGAGCAAAAGCTCAAAATATTAGAACGTGACAAATATAGCTGCCAATGCTGCGGTTTCCGTTCTGAAAAATATCAAAAAATTCATGCTAAAAACGGTAATCAGAACGATCATGCATCGGATAATCTGATGACATTATGTATTTTTTGTCATCAATGTTTCCATTTAGATGCTGTGGCGACAATGAAATCAGGCGTATTAATATGGCTGCCAGAAGTATCACAAGCAGTGCTTAATAATGTGGCACGTGCCCTTTATGTGGCGCGTATTTCTCAAGGAGATGTGGCGACACAAGCTAAAAAAACTATTGATAGTCTTATGGCACGTCGTGAAGAGGCAAAAGCAAGGTTGGGAACTGATGATCCGGCAGTGCTGGCCTCTATATTGAGCGACTATCTGGAAGAGCGACATTATGCAGAGCGTATGAGAAAGCTTCAAGGTGTTCGTCTAATGCCGCTTGATCGTCGTATTATTAAAGAAGGCGACTACGAATTTAACCAATATCCGCAAATTAATGCGTATTGGCGCTCAAAAGATGGCGCATTTGGCGGTTTAATGCCTAATAAATGGCTTAGCCGCTATAAAGAGCTGTTTCACGACGTAAAAGCTGCGTAGTTTTTAATAGTTAGGCTTTCACCTCTTTGTAAAATCAGTTTATAATCATTACAGCATGTCATGGTATAGCAAATATTTGACGCCTTTTCTTATGGCCTCAAAACATCCTGTTGAATCCTTTATTCGTCTTGAATCGACCCAAGACGAGACGACAATTATTGCCGAAGATGGATCGTTGGTTTCTTATATTAAAGTTGATGGGTCTCGCCAAATTATTGGCGATGAAGAATATAAATTTTTAATCGAAGCAGCGACCGTAAAGCTGGGGTCTCGTTTTGATAAGCCAGGCCATGCCCTTCAAATTTTCTTTTCGCGCAATCCGCAGCGTATGCGCCGTGAAATGGAGAAATTGACATCAAGTAGTAAAGAGGCGACTCAAAATATTGGCTTGGAACTTGATGACCTTATTGACGAGAAAAAACGTCATTTATCACGATTTTTAGTGCAAGAAGATAATTATTACGTGCTTTGGACACGCCCTTCATCAATGACCAAGCCTGAATTAGAGCGTGCCGCAAAGCTTGCTAAGAAAAAGGCTAAGTATAATGTCGGGGAAGCACAAAGCCCTGAAACAGGTCTTGAGGGGCTGCAAACACGGCATACAACGTATGTAACAGGTTTCTTGTCAGCACTGGATGAAATGGGTATTCGTGCTGACTTACTAGAAGTGCATGACGCTTTGGCAGCTGTACGTACATGTATGTTTCCTTCTCGGGCTAATGATGGCTGGCGTGCTTGTGTGCCTGGTGATCCCATTCCGCCCCGTGCGCCTCGCTCAGCCACTGATATGGCTGATATTTTATGGCCACCACTGCGTACGCAGTTAGCGGTTTCTGCTGCGGAGAAAGTGAGTAACCAATTTATTGAGATGGATAATATGCTATGGGGCGGGTGCGACCTAACCTTAGCGCCCATGGATCCTAGTCCTTTTCCCATGCTGATGAATAGATTGTTTGAATCAGGTATTCCTTTTAGAATTTCGTATCTGATTGAAAGCGGTGGTATTCAAGGCGCAACAACGAAAGCATCTATTGCTTCAATTTTAGCAGTCACGAACTCTCAAAATAAACAAATACAAAATTCTATTAATTCTTTAGCAGCGGTCGCCCGTTCAGAACCTGTTGTACGTATGCGTGTATCTTTGGCAACATGGGCACCCAAAGGGAATACAGAGCTGATGGAAGACCGTATTTCGATTTTGATGCAAGCGGTAGAGAGTTGGGGATATTGCCAAGTGTCAAATATGATTGGTGATCCGCTTGATGCGATCATGTCATCATCTATGGGGATTGCCTGTGCTTCTACTGCACCAGCTGCAATTGCGCCTCTTTATGAAGTCTTTAAGCTCATTCCGTGGCAGCGTCCGTCAAGTCCTTTTGATAAAGGTTCGATCATATTACGCTCACCAGATGGTAAGGTCTGGCCTTATCAAACAGGGTCATCAATGACCAATACATGGTTTGACCTTATTTTTGCACAGCCTGGCGCTGGTAAATCTGTGTTGATGAATACGCTGAATTTAGGGACATGTATGGGGGCGGGCCTCTCAAAGCTGCCTTATGTCGCTATTATCGATATTGGACCGTCTTCTTCTGGACTTATATCACTGATAAAAGAAGCTTTACCCCCTGAACGTAAGCACGAGGCCGCTTATTACCGTTTGCAGATGAGTAGTGAATACGCTATTAACCCTTTCGATACACAATTAGGCTGCCGTTACCCATTGGCGGATGAGCGAGCCTATTTAATTGAGCTTTTAACGCTATTATGTACGCCGGCAGGCAAAGAAGAGCCTTATGACGGTATCCAGCAATTGGCGGGTATGGTGGTTGATGAAATGTACCGCTGGCGCGATGATACAAAAGCAGGGGCTGAGGCACGGCCTTACCTGCCACGTATTGACGAAGAGGTGGATGAGGCTTTGCGTAAGCATAATGTGCATCTTCCAAAAGATCCGTATTGGTGGGATGTTGTCGATAAATTCTTTGAGCTTGGCCAATATCATTTGGCTAATCTAGCGCAACGCCATGCTGTACCTGTTCTAGCTGATTCTATCGTCGCCGCACGCCGTCCGCAAATTCGTTCATTATTAGAGGAAACCTCGATCGGTGCATCAGTTGAGAATGTCGTGAATGCGTTTGAACGTATGATAACATCTGCTATTCGTGAATTTCCTATTGTATCGGCTGTGACAAAGTTTGAGATTACAGATGCACGTGTATGTTCTCTAGATTTAATGGATGTTGCACCTCAAGGTGATGCAACAGCGGATCGCCAAACTGCGATCATGTATATGCTGGCACGTCATGCGCTTGTACGTTCATGGTGGATGGCTAAAGAAAATCTTGAATTTATTCCAGAAAAATATCGTCATTACCATGAGCTTAAACTGCAGGATTTAGCAGAGACGCCGAAGCGTTTGTGTTATGATGAATTTCATCGAACAAGTAAATCGCCAGCTGTACGTACGCAGGTCGTACGTGACGTACGTGAAGGACGTAAACGTTCTGTCCAGATTGTTCTGTCTTCTCAACTCATTGATGATTTCTCTGATGACATGGTTGATTTGGCGACAGGTGTTTGGATTTTAGGCACGGCGATTTCTGAGTCTGCTATTGATCGAGCACAAGAGCGTTTCGGTTTGTCGGACACGGCACGAAACATTATTCGTTATCAATTAACGGGCCCAAGAAGCGGCGGTGCACCATGTTTGTTTGTTTTGGGGAGTAAAGATGGGCGTTATGAACAGCATCTTATTAATACATTAGGGCCGATCGAATTATGGGCTTTATCAACATCAACGGAAGATGTGGGTGTCCGAAATCGTTTATATGCCCGTTTAGGCGCTCAGCGTGCAAGACGTGCTTTGGCGGCTAGTTTTCCTGGTGGATCGGCTAGCGCAGAGATTAAACGTCGCCTTTATTTGAAAGCCGAAGGTGGTAAAACGGGCGCTGCAGTAACATCAGAAGTTATTGATGAGATTGTCAATGAGTTGGTTGATTTGGTGATGAAAGCTGAAGCACGTATTGAACGAGCCTCGTGAGGTTTGCTATGAGTGATGAAGTAGATAATTCAGTAAAAAAATCACGTTTAGCTGTAATGTTTGAGGCTTTTGATATGTTTTGGCAGAGGCTTAAAACTGATCGTGCCACTCAAATCGTGACCGCTTTAGTTACAATTGTGGTTCTTGGTCTTTATTTTGTGATCTCTTCATTACTTTATGTACCACATGGTGAGTGGCGGTATGGTGCTTGTAAAGTTGTTATTGAAGAACTGGCAGAATATCCATCATCTGTCGATATCCTAGCTTCTGGTGAGACGCCTAATTCAGCAACAATCTATTATTCTCGCCGCAATTCTTTTGGGGATGAGCGTTTACACCTCATTTATTGCTTATTTGACATTAAGGATGGCCGTCCCTATATCAAATCAGTGGCACAAGATGGCAAAGATTTACCGAAAGCAGCGTATAAAAATGTTTCTGATTATTTGCCATTTATTCTTCAAACGGATATGGATACTCAAACGCCTGAAGGTTATAACACGGATATAGAGGCCGCTAAAGACCGCAAGATGTTGCCACTTGATCCCTCGTTTAGTTATGAAAGATAGTGATTTTTATGAAGTATTTATGTGTTTTTAGTCTTTGTCTATTGTTGTCAGCTTGTATTGGTGCAGGTGTTAACTCACCAGTAGAAAGCAAAGCCCAAGGCATGTTTCCTGCTATGACGGGCATAGATTTGCAAGGCAGTGAACAGCTACTACCTGATGCTTTTGAAGGTGAAAAAAACCTCGTCACTATTGGATTTCAACGAGAAGATCAGGCAGAGATTGATACTTGGATTTCTTATGCAGAAGAGCTAGAGGCCGCTGATGAAGATTTCCGTTTTTATGAAGTACCGCTCATTTATGAGATAAATCCAGCGTATCGTTGGTGGATTAATAATGGTATGCGCTCAGGTATACCAAGTGATGAGGCACGTACACGGACGATTACGGTATATACAGATCGTGAGAAATTTTTTGAGATCATGGATATGAGTCCTGATCGTATTTACACATTATTATTAGACAATAATGGTAAAATTCTATGGCGCGGCGAAGGGGTTTTAACTGAAGCCCACAAGGCCGCGCTCAAAAAATTTATTTAACAAGCTACTCTAATTTGAATCAGTCGCTCTTGGTTTTGGCTTAGTGTTAGGACGACGTTTTGTCTGCCATGCTTTTTTATCGCTTGCAGGTTTAGCCGAGCCCCCTTTATTGCCGTATTTTTTATTAGCAGAAGGCTTTTTGTCGCCGAAGGTTTTCTTCTCTCCATATGACTTCTTTTCGCCAAAAGATTTCTTCTCACCAAAGTTACGCTTTTTACCGCCTTCTGATTTTGAAGCTTCATTACGCTTGCCGAATGATTTTTTGCCTTCATAGCTGCGCTTTTCGCCGCCTTCAGTTGCTTTTGTGCCAGGCTTAGTGCCGAAAGGACGCTTTTTCGCATAGTTACGCTTTTCGCCGCTTTCTGCAGCACCACCTTCAGATTTGGTGCCATAACCTGTTTTGGTTCTATCACCGCCGCCAAATTTACGACCGCCTGTGTTGCTGCCAGCTTTGCCTTTGTAACCACCGTTTGAGCCGCCACGGCCTTTAAAGCCACCGCCTGATCTGCCACGACCACCACGTGATGGGGCTTTAGACGGGCGTGGTTTTTGATCGCCAAATGGATTATCAGCTTTTAGATCAAGCATTTTGTGAATGCCGTACCATTTTTCTGCATCATCATCCATCAGCAAGCAAAGCGCATTACCTTTGGCTCCTGCACGGGCTGTACGACCAATGCGGTGTACATAATCCTCAGGGTTTTGTGGCAATTCATAGTTCACAACATGCTCAATATGCGGTACGTCCAAACCACGTGCTGCAACATCTGTTGCCACTAAAATACGTGATTTTTCATCACGGAAGTTTTTCAATACACGTGTACGTTTATGCTGGTGTAAGTCACCATGAATAGCTGTTGATTTAAATCCGTCTTTAACAAGACGTGTGCTTAGCTTATCTGCCCATATTTTTGTTTTCACGAAAATAATGACCGAGCCAGTTCGTTGATTTAGCTCTTCAACTAAAACATCATATTTTTGGTCACGTTTTACACGGCGAATGACATGGTCGATATTATCAGCCTTTTTCTTATCTGGCTCAATCGCTACACGCTCAGGGTTCTTTAAATAGCTTTGAGCAAATTTAATAATCCCCGGTGCAAAAGTCGCAGAGAACATCAATGTTTGACGCTGTGCTGGCAAGAATTTATAAATTTCTTCCAACTGAACAGTAAAGCCCATATCAAGCATACGATCTGCTTCATCAAGGACTAAGAACGTCACCTTATTAAGAAAGACCATTGACCGTAAATGGTCATTAATACGACCCGGCGTACCGATAATGATACGTGGGCGATCTTGTAGTTGTTTGATCTGGCGTTGCATTGAATCACCACCAATAAGAAGGGCTGTTTTCAAGATAGGAATGTGCTTAATCATATCTTTTACAACGGTTTGAATTTGCATCGCTAATTCACGTGTTGGGGTCATAATAAGGGCTGTGCTGCCTTGATTATCGAGCAAATGCTGGATCATCGGCACAGAAAAAGCACCCGTTTTACCAGTCCCTGTTTGGGCAGATGCTAAAACATCACGGCCTTGCATTGATAAGGGGATAGATTGTTGTTGGATCAATGTCGGTAATGTATAACCCATCTCATCCAAGCCTTTTTGAAGGCGGCTGTGAAGGCCAAAATCGTTAAAGCTGGGTTTCGTTGCTTGTGCTTCTAAAGGCTCATAGTCTTTATTTGTTTGTTGTTCGTTTTGCATAGTTTTCTTTCTTCATCCTTTTTATAAAAGATGATGTGTTTAAACGTTAATATTGTGGTGAGAGTTTGAGAAGAATATATCTGCCGATAAATTCTTCTCTGACCAGTGGAGCCTCTAAAGGACTTTGGATTTATCAGGGGAATTTGTCGATATCAATATTGGATAAGCCAAACGCTAACCAGTAATGAAGCGGAAGATACACAGTTCAGTATAATCTGTCAAACTTTTAAAATATTATTACTCTATACCCAGAGAACACGTCTGTGTGCGGTTGTTCTTCACGTCTCTAAGCTATGGTAATTTTATCATAACAAAGGAGATATTATGGCACGAATATTAGTTGTTGAAGATGTTGAAGAGACGCGTGAGAGCTTGCAAACCACATTACAAAGTCTTGGGCATATTACGCATGCAGCGCATGATGGTTTGGATGCTGAGGACTATTTAGAGGGTGGTCAGTATGATTTGGTGATTACCGATATTATGATGCCATTTCGTAATGGTTTTGATGTGATACGTATGGCCAAAGCCAAGCATGATAAGTCAAAATTTTTAGCAATATCAGGCGGTGGTCCATTGATTAGTGCTAGTTTTTCAACCTCTTTGGCACAGATTAAGGGGCACCGTAGCCTCAAGAAACCTTTCACGCGGCAGCAATTTATTGGGGCAGTAAATGATCTACTTCTCGAGCCAGCATAATTTATGATTCCACAAATGTCAGATATGCCTTTGTCGGTATTGCTTGTGGAGGATTGTCCTGTAGATCATCGCTTATTTCAGCAAGCCTTTAAAACATCTCATTTAAAGGGGCGTTATCAGCTTTCTTGGGCAAAGACCTTTCATTCGGCGTTACAGATGCTAGAGGAGCGGGCTTTTGATCTTTGTTTCGTTGATTATAGTCTTGATACAGAGAACGGTACAAAACTGGTTCAGCAGGCTAAAAATAGAGGGCAAACGATCCCTTTTATTATGCTAACTCACCATGATCGTATGCGCTATGTCGAAGAAGCCATACATAGTGGAATTTATGAGTATATTTTGAAAAGAGAGGTAACGCCGTCTTTATTGGAACGTTCCATTCGACAAGTATTGGAACGTCACCGTGAGCAGGCTGAACTGATTGCGCGCAAACAGCAACATAAAATGGAGGCATTGGGGCATATGGCCACTGGCTTGGCGCATGAATTGAATAATTTATTGCAGCCTATCTTATTTAAAGCAGAGAATATTATTGAACAGTCACAAGATAAGGCCGTGATTATTGAGGCATCAAAGATTGTTGATTGCGCCAGTAAGGCTGCTCATATTATGAGTGATGTATTGAAGTTTTCACATCAAGAAGAAGAAATATCTTTTGAGAGCCACCATCTTTTGGGTTTGTTTGAAGAGAAGCTTAAATTTATTCAGGACATGAGTCCGAAATCAGTCCAACTTACCATTGATATTGAGCGAGAAGGTTTGGAAGAGTCTTTTGTGCATCTTAGTGACACGGATTTATTCCGTGTGTTGAGTAACCTTATTAATAATGCGATTCAAGCTGTAGAATATAAGGGAGCTGTGCAAATAAAATTAGTGCAATGCTATATAAAGCCCTCTGAAAGGGCTTTTTATGGCCTGCATATGGATACTGAGCCAACAGATCAGCCGCAGACTCATTATGCTAAGATCATTATTGAAGATAATGGTCCAGGTGTACCCCGTTCCATTGCCGAGAAGATATTTAATCCATTCTTTACAACTAAATCTATTGGCCATGGCACTGGTTTAGGGCTGTCATTGGTGCAGGCTTTAATTAAAAGCTGGGGTGGCTCTATTCAGCTTGACAACAAAGTGGAAGAAGGCGCACGGTTTGTTATCTTACTGCCACTTTATACGTTATCTTGAGGGGGTAGGAAGCTCTTTGTCTAGCCATTCAATCGCCCCTGCAATTTTCTCAACCATTTCACCTTTGTCGTTAATGATGATCGTTTCAGGCAAACGATATGTTTGGAACAAGTCTTGAGTGATTGTTTTGTCAGTATCATGGACTAAGATAATCCGTTCGGTAGGGGCTTTTAATAGATTTTGTTTCGCTAAAAATTTCTCCATATTCTCGACACGGTAATCAGTCGAAACTGCCAGAAAGACGATGTTTTCATCGTTGCGTGCACGTTTAACAAGATCAGGAAATTCAATAATGCAGGGAGGGCACCAGCTAGCCCAGAAATTAAGCAAAACTGTTTTGCCACGAAGATCTTTAATATTGTAGTCTTTACCAAAGAGGTCGGTAAAGGCGAAGTCTGGGACTGTCTTGCCTGTTTGGATATCCTCCTTAATAGGCGGTTTTGGTATGAATGGATTAAAGTCTTGTAGTAATACACCAAGACCTAAACCAATAATGGTGGCACCTAAAAGTAGCCAAAAATTAATTTTCACGAATATCGCCTCCATAGAAAGCCAATAAAGACTATTTCTAACGTACAGAAGCTAGCTAAAGCAAGCCCCCAGCCTTCAAAAAAGCCATAAGCATGTAAGCCAACACCCAGTAAATTGACGCCAAACCATGAGAGGGCGAGCATAATATTTGAGGCAGCTAAACCTGCAATAAATTGCTTGTTTTTCAAGTGCCCACTTAAACGACCATGTAATATCCATATCAACCATAAAATAATCAGCAGAGCCCCGTTTTCTTTAGGATCCCAACCCCAAAACCGTCCCCAAGATTGGTCAGCCCATATGCCGCCTAGAATAGTGCCTATGGTCATGAGGCAAAGGGCTGATATAGCCATAAAGCCTATGAGTTTATTCGGTTTTTCTTGTATATAGAGTATGTAATGTGCGTAAAAAGCTGTCATTAACGTGGCTGCATAGCCTAATGTGATAATAATAACATGTGTACCGAGCCAGAAATTGCTATTTAAAACGGCTGCGAGGACATGCTTACTACCAACGGTTGCGTCAATCGCTGCTGCTGTTGAAAGAAGCCCAAAAGCACAGAAAGCACCAATACCGAGTGCGATAGAATGATTAAGCCACGCTTTTCGCTCAGTAAAACCAGCGATAATGGCTGTACACAACGAAACAAAGATAAGGCTTTCGCCTAGCGTCGCAACGGGGGCACGTTCTAATATATACATATGCAAACCAAGACCAAAAACATGCAAAATAATGGCTATAGAGAAACTAAATATGGCAGGGCGCCAAAACATTTCTTTTTTAAAGCCTAGCCATAAAAGGACGAAAAACAAGCATAAGCCGTACGCAATCTGTGACCAGTAAAAAGGATCTGTACGTGTGTAAAATTGCTCTGCCTTTATACGAGATTGGTAAGGTGCAATAAAAGGTTGCATCTTCTCAATCGTTTCATCCCATAGTGATTGGTTATGTGTTATGTAGGCACGAGCCAAGCTTTGCCATAGACGTAAGTAGTCTTGGCTCTCTGGGCTGCCGGTGCCGAGATTGATCTGTTCCCATGGAGAATACCAGCGATCACCGTCTTGTTGCCATTGTGGCGGCATGATCTTAAAGAACACATTGTCTTCTCCACCTTTAGCAATAATACGTGTTTGTTGTGCTAATATAACGAGGTCTTTTTCTTCTTGGTTAATCGGTGTGCCAATTGCTTTTGCTAGACTTTGTAGCTCTGAGTCCATTTTTAAAAGCTCAAGATAGCTCAGGCTGTATGTGCTTTTTGCGAATGATTCTGGCGTACGTACATTAAGTGGCAAGACCAGTGATAGGCTGCGTAAGAGTTGATTGTATATAAAAACTTTATCCTGTGCTTTTAGGAGAGACTTCTCCTGCTTGGTCAGCTTTTTCTTTTTCTGTAATGTTTCTGCTTCTTCTAAGGTTCCTAAAAGTGGATCGAGCGTATTCTTTAGGCTGAAATAAGATGTGTCTGGATCAAGGTTGAGTTTCTGCTTTGTAGAAGGTGCAAGTTTAATAACAGGTATTTCTACCGATTCTGCGGGAGAAAAAAGCGTGAGTGCTAACCAGTCTATTGCGTCCATTTCGCCTAATTGGCTATGTCCACTGATATTTTTGAATTCAGATAAGGCAAGCTCTGAAATAGGTTTGATGCGGCCTTCATGTAGAACGGGTATATTCCCTAATCCGTGAATATCTATAGGTGCCTCTTTTGCAATAGTAGGCCAGCTGAAACTGCATAAAATAAAAGCTAAAAGGAGAAATAATTGTTTCAAGACCTCGTCTCCTTCGTTCTGGGGTAATTCATAAATGCATGGTACAGAAGGCCTAAACCAATAATTAGGCAGGCTATATATGGGAAAATGCGTCCTTTATTTTCAACGACGGTTAGAATGCTGTAGATTTCGTCTGGTGTACGTTCATAAGAGGATTGATAGAAGCTATACCCTTTGTAGCGAAGTGGTTTGTTCATTGATATCTGTGCCTCAATTTTTGATTTACCGTCTACAATAATAATATCTGAGCTATAATTACGGGCAGTGTCGCTACCTGGATAATTGTCTTGTGTGAACTTTTCTAATCTGAGCGTAAAGGGTAATGCTCGTTGATCTTTGCCAAAGAGCAACTGATAGTCTTTATTGTCTGCCTGTAAAGTTATCGGTTTTGGCATGCCTTCAAAAGCGATATATTCTTCATTATTAACGGTGAAGCTCAGGCCAGACATATTAAGCTCATCTTCTTTTTCGAGCGGCTTATCACTTAAGGCCATAAATTGAGCCATCGATTTCTTTTGAGATTTTGTTTCCTGTACGTTCTCTGTACGTGCTGTAATCTCACAGTTTCTGCATTTATTTTGGATCACTAATGTGAATGGGCCAATTTTTTGTTCTTGATGTTTTGCTAGTTTTTTGAAATCTACGCTTTGGAGAGTTGTATCACCGTCAAATAAAACCAACACACGCTTGTGATAGTCGGAAACATATTGATTGGATTCACCTTCCTTAATCGCTAAAAAGCCTTCTTCAGCACTTAAAGAGGTGAAAAGCCCGCCAATAACAAGGACTAAAACACCGAAATGTGCCATATGCAGGCCAGCTTTTTGCCATGACCATGGGCTACGGAAAATAAAACGGAAGAGCAGATTGGTGCTAAACACAATCATGATTGGATAAAAGCCTGGCAAGGGTATCATGCCAAATAGCCATATGATCCAGCTATCAAAAAATTGATGAATAGAAACGTAAAGACCTAAATATTTCTGTGAGATGGTTCCAGCCAATAGAAGCAACATTAAAGCAGGGAGTGTCCAAAATAGGATAGAAGGGCTGCCTAAACGTTGGCATAGTCCAAGAAGGGCCTGTTTATCCCATTTCAATAAAGAATGATCCTGCATCCCTATACAAATAGGCAATCTTGGATCGAATTGCAATCGAAATGGCGTGCTAATTAGGTTTTGGTGTTGCTGGTTGAACGTCTTCTTTTTTGTTTTCTCTTTCCTGTAATGTTATAGCAATGGAAGAAGGGTCTAACAAAATTCTAGCTTGTTCTAAACCACGGGCCAACGCATCAACCTGGGCAGGATATGTGTCAGCTAATGTGGATTTTCGTAATGTATCAGCTTGATCCGTTAAGTTACCCCACATAGAATTTCTAGCCCGCGATATTTCATTCTCTTTCAAGCCATAATAAGGTGTAAGTTTATTAATGACTGGCTGTGCAGCCATAAAGCGTCCGTCAGTATTTAAAACATCAATATTCAGGTCAATATATTCAAGTATCGGTGCACCCGAGATATCAGCAGCCTGTTTAAAGAAATCTCTTACTTCTTCCCTTGCCCAGTCAATACGGCCATTCGGCAGTCTAAAATTATTAAACGCTGGGTTTTGTAAGGTTGTTGATATGGCTGCAAGTTGTGGTTTTACATTGATATCAAATTGACTCTTAATATTGTAACCAGATGTGTCAGTCATTTTGATAACAGTTTGAAAAGAGTTGTTTAGGTTAATTCTGAAATTATTGTCGAAACTTGTTACAGGCGTTCTGCCAGAAGCAATCCAAATATTTCCAAAGCCTGCGAAAGATGCATCTTTATAGCCTTCAATAATATCATAGTTCTCACCACCACGTATGGTAGTACCGTCAACAGCATATTCACCTAAATCAAGGGCAATCAGGTTACGTGCAGCAATAGTTTGCTCTGCGGCACGTGTATCCTCTGTGCCCATATAAGTTGCAGCGGCAAACCATGTTGCTAATACATTATCGTTATAACGTAATAGGTGTTCAGGTTTTTCTGTTGTTTTATATGTTCTCCAGCGTTGTGAAAGAACATCCATTGATGTACTGAGCACAGTAGAAGATGTCGTTGGTATGCCTATTTCTGCTAGACTTGCGCTGAAATCTTTGAAGTCTGGCTGGAATAAAATGGACTTGTCACCAAGAATAATTTCACCAGGACGTGAATCATCAAATGTCGATGAATCAACATCGTTGATGGCGCCAGCAAGACCAGGATTATTATCTTTGAATCGTGCCCATGCTTCCCGGTATAAGGCGCCTAGGCCAAAACCATCTTGGCGTCTGTATAGATCTGCAAAAGGAACGTTTTTTGACCAAAGTGCTAATCCGATAAGATCTTTGCCGTTTTTATCTGCAAATGGATAGACATTCTGCTTTTGATAATTCCGAATGACATCATAGAAATAATCATAACGTTCATTAAATTCTGATGTACTATTAGCAGAAGCTAGAAAAATTGCGATAACAGTACGAGCTTCTTTTGGTGTGAGGTCTTTAAATGGTTCATCGTAAATGATCGCTAAATCACCTTTATAGTTAACTTCGAGCCATTTTCTAAAGCTATCAGATAAATCAACATAGGTGACACCATTTTTGTAATCGCTATTGTGTCGTCCAATTGTCATCAGGTCATCAATAGCTTGGTATTGCTCTCTACCTAATAGTCTCAAGTCACTTTTAGAGAGAGCAGGCACTTGGCGACCTAGGATCTCGTCAGGTAAGAAATAGCTCGGATTTTGTCTGATTTCTGCTTCATATGTCACTTCTGACATAAAAGGAATACTGCCACCAGAAAGCTTTACTGTATGATCTAAACCTTGTTGATAAAAGTGAATGCCAGTAAGCGTTATTGCAATAATTGCCGTTGTTCCAGCTGTGAATTTTGATGCAGCGCTCCCAAAGCTGTTTGAGGTGCTATTGCGACTTCTCATATTACGTTGTCTTTGACGTGCAGAGTTAGTAGATGATCTTCTAGTATTTCTTTGAGAAGTGCTTCTTCGTGATATTCTTTCGCGTGCCATTTACAAAGTTCCTTTTAACTATCTAATGAGTCTTTTACGGTTTAGGTGGTTTGGAAGGATTGAATACCGCTTTGATATCTTCTTCAGTAACGATATTGGAGTTATATAGCGTAAATTCATCATCTGGCGCCGCTGTATTGCTAGTAATTAGCCCGCGGTCATCAAGAACAGCTTGATAGGCAGCGTTTAACACATCCATAAAAGTGTTAAAAGGATTAGCATTTTTACCTGTGCGCTCAGTGTATAGTGCCATTTCATCGTTATAAGCGGCGACAGCTTCTGTGTATGATTCTACTGCCAATTTATAATCTTTGTTGATGGCTTCTACTTCCGATTCATAAATCCTTTTGGCTGTTTCAAAGGCTTTATCTCTTCTGGCGTCGTCCTTGATTCTTGAGTCTAGAATTGGATATGGAGGATATTTTTCTTTTGCAGGTGCTTGCGGCGCTTCTGGTATATTTAGAGTGGCACCTGAATGCTTAAGAAAAGTTTCAGAAATTTCCGCACGTGCTTCATCAGCTGCACCACGCAGACTCATAGCGGTAAGCGTGTCTAAGGCGTTTTTTAGATCACTGTCTTTTTTAAAAGCAGAAGAGAAAACGATACCAGATAAGATAGCTGCGGGTATAAGCACAGGGTTATAACCATTAGAAGCGAGAATAAGTGGAACAGAAAGTCCTCCCATAGACAAAAGTGATCCTCTTAACCACTGATCTTTATCCATTGCATCATAACCAACTTTAAAAAGACCTGTTGCAACTGTCATAGTTGCAGCAGAAATTGCTGCGATGATTGTATTAGAGGCATTTAACTCAATACCACTTAAAGCTAAAGTTTGTATTTTATGGTTAGCAATAAGTGCATATTCAATACCAAGTAATCCGATTGCAGCAGCTAGGCGGCCAATATAAGGTAGACTTAAGCCTGCTTTTGTATAACCAAAAATACGTGTTAATGACTTAATGTTTTTACCAGCATCATTGCGGTCATCAATGAGTTCATCAATGGCAAAGGAGATCATTTTTTCTAGATCATCTTGACGAAAGTTTATTTTACGTCGTGCTTGCAAGGCGACTAAATCCAAACCATCTTCGAATGATTTAATTTCCTTTTTTCCTAGTCCAAATACCACTTTAATTCTCCTTATAGGTTTACGAAATTTTATAATTATGCCAATAGCAAGTTTTTCATATTATAGCAATAAAAACATTCTACGGGCGTTATTAAGACTATGCCTAACGCATAACGAGCGTTGTAGGTCCTTTGCCATGAAAACGATGATAGGCATTTTCTTCGTCTTTGATATTAAAGGCTAGTTTTTGTCCTACCCAACCAAGACCGAAACCAATTGCGGTGAATATACCTGTGGCAGCCAGCATGATCTTCTTTTCTTCCCATGGGATTTCTTGACCAATGATTTTTGGTCCTAACCAATCTTTAGCGAGGGGTTGAATAATAGTAGCCCGTAAAAACTCAGCGGCATGGTTGAATGATGTGAGCATTGTGTTAATTGGCGTGCCCCATTCTGTATGAGCCGTCAGCGCTTCAATCATTTCGGGGGTTTGATTGAGGTGATAGCCAGCCTGCATACCACAGGTTAAGCCAACCAATGTTGTCGTCGCAAGTAGGGTTGTCGCAAGATATTTCTTTGTATTATGGCTGACCGACCACTGAACATTTTCCCACATTTTTTTATAGGTATTGTTTTCGGGGTTACGCAGTTTAAGAAGATTATATTTAAAAGCAGCGATTGCCAGACTAATAGGCGCTGTAGCCGCTTTATAGACTGAATTTGTGAAGAAAAAGCCGAGCGTTGCACCACCACCGATTGCTGTCAGAGTATAAGGGTTGGTTGCGATATGACGTATATAATTAAACCACCCATCCCCAGTGCCGTCTTGGTTGACGATCATAACAGCGGCGATTGCCGCTATAGGCGCAGCCGCTATTCTTATTGGTGTTTCTACTAGGCTCAACGGTGCTGTGGTTGCGGTGTCGATGGCTTTTCTAACAAAAGGGTATTTCTGTCCGATGGCATTTACACCGCTGACTAGAGCTGCACCACCGCCTATCCATAGTGCCATATCCGAAACATCACCGCTTGAGGCATTCTCAAAAGCATTGCTGATGCTGCTAACATATTGGTCATAGACAGATACAGGCCAATTAGAAAAATTTAAGATAGCTGTAAAATATTCGAATACATTACTTGATCCACCAAAAGGATCATTTTTAACGGCTAGAATAAATGTGCCAATTAAGCCGCCTTTGAGGGCTGAGCCAGCACATTCAATTACATCGAAGTCTTCTTTAACGTCGTCTTTTTTACCCATATAGCCTCTATTGCAGCAGTTTATATCTAATCTTTAGCAAATAGCATGAGCACAGATCAAGTAATTTATGGTAATAGGTTATGTATTTTTAATTAAAGATAGTTTGATAGACGGCTTCATCAAAACCTAAATACGTTTTGCCTTCATGGGCGAGAAGTGGCCGTTTAATAATAGACGGGTTATCAAGAGCTGTTTCTATAGCTTTTCTCTCATTCATAGAGGTCTTAGCTTCATCAGGAAGATTAGGCCATGTCATACCCTTTTTATTTATCACAGTTTCCCAACCATGAGTGGCAATCGCTTCTTTTAGTATTGCCTCATCAGCACCTTGTTTTTTGTAATCATGGAAAATATAGGCGATGCTATGCGTATCTAACCAAGCCATGGCTTTTTGCATGGTATTACAATTTTTAATGCCGTAGATAGTAGTGCCGCTCATTCTTTAATGCTCACAATGCATAGAAATTTCTGCAAATTTCTTTACTTCTGCGGCGTATTTCTCTGCAACAGGCAGAAAAGCCTTACTGTCTTCATCATAAGCCCAGACCTCACCACTTTTGATATCATAAACCCAGCCATGGATTTTTGTTTTACCTGCCGAAAGATTAGCAGCGACATAAGGGTGTGTTTTGAGGTGCTGCATCTGTAGTAAAACATTCTCATATATCAGCATATTTAATAAGGTTTCTTCATTACCATCTTTGACTTTTTCTTTTGAAATACGGACAGCCGCATTGGTATAATTGAGCCATTCTTTAACATGCGGTAAATCTGTTAATTGGTCGACATTCATTGCCCCTTTCATCGCCCCGCAATCTGTATGGCCGCAAATGATGATATGGGGTACATTTAAAACACCGACAGCATATTCAATACTGGCCGTCATAGCACCTGTGTGGTGTGTATGTGGCGGTACGATATTACCAGCATTGCGACAGATGAATAGCTCACCTGGATCGGTTTGTGTTAGCAAATTTGGGTTCACACGTGAGTCTGAGCACGTAATGAATAAGGCTTCGGGTGATTGTCCTTTAGCCAGTTTTTCGAAAAGCTCCTTCTTTTCTGGATAAACATTTTTTTGGAAATGAACAACACCAGCTGCAATTTTTGGCACAGTAGACGCTCCTATGTTATTTTTGCTTTTGTCAGTATAGATAATTTAACGCTAAATGGAAGTGTTTGTAGTCTGCCACTAACTATTCTTAGCGAAAGTGACATTTGATTGTAATTAAAGCCAGAATGGCTTTAATATGCCTATGTAAGTATCTGTTATCTTGGGGGCGTACATGGCTGCATTGTTAGATTTAGCAGGAAAAAAGGGACTTGTTTTAGGTATTGCTAATGAGCAGAGTATTGCTTACGGCTGCGCTAATATTTTCCATCAAGCGGGTGCGGAACTGGCCATATCCTATGCCACTGAGAAAGCGGCGCCTTACGTTAGACCTCTAGCAGAGCAACTTAAAGCTTCGATTCTTATGCCCTGTGATGTTAGAGATGACGCACAGATGGATGCACTCTTTAAGGCGATAAAAGATGAATGGGGCTGTTTAGATTTTCTTCTACATTCTATTGCCTATGCGCCAAAAGCGGATTTACAAGGGCGTGTGACGGATTGCTCAAAAGATGGCTTTTTTGAAGCGATGGATATTTCTTGTCACTCTTTTATTCGTTTAGCCAAACGTGCTGAGCCCTTAATGATAAAAGGTGGCAGTTTATTAACGGTGAGCTATATAGGTAGTCAAGAAGTTGTGAAAAATTACGGTCTTATGGGTCCAGTTAAGGCAGCGCTAGAATCTACGACACGTTATTTAGCAGCAGAATTAGGCGAAAAGAATATCCGTGTAAACGTCGTATCACCAAGTGCGATAAAAACACGTGCTGGTTCGGGTATTGCCGATTTTGATGGGCTTTTAGAATCTACTGCTGTTAAAATGCCACTACACCGTATGATTGATTTGGATGATATTGGCCATATGGCTGCCTTTTTGGTTAGTGATCTGTCTAAAAATATTACAGGTGGCGTTCATATGGTTGATGGTGGTTATGAAGTAATTGATTAAGGATAAAGGGGCTAATATGATAAATGCTAATAACTGCATAACGAATAAAACCTATGATGAAATAAAGATGGGTGACTCAGCAACGCTGACACGTACACTCACTAAACAAGATATTCAGCTCTTTGCCACCGTTACAGGGGATATGAACCCTGCGCATTTAGACGAGTCCTATGCTAAAACTGATATTTTTCATCAAATTGTTGGGCACGGTATGTGGACAGCGTCAATGTTTTCAGTGCTGTTGGGTATGCAGCTTCCTGGACCAGGGACTCTTTATTTAAGCCAAACACTTAAATTCTTAAGGCCTGTACGTTTGGGTGATACAATCACAGCATCAGTGAAGGTCATAAAGAAAGACAATGCCCACAAGCATATTACTTTTCAGACACTTTGTGCCAACGAAGATGGCGAGCATGTACTAGAAGGTGAAGCGCTTGTTCTAGCGCCTTCTGAGAAAATATGCTGGAAAGCAACAGCTTTGCCAGAAGTGCAGATTAAAACTGGTGCTCATAATTACGAACAGATATTGCTTGATAAAGCATCTGGGTTGAAGCCTTTGCGTGTTGCCGTGGTGCATCCTGCGGATATTTTTTCACTAGCGGGTGCAGTAGAAGCCGCAAAGGCAGGGATTATAGAGCCTGTATTTGTTGGTCCAGAAGTTAAAATTCGTAAAGTTGCAGAGGATGCGCATATTGACCTTGATCATTATGAGATCATTTCTACACCACATAGTCATGCTGCGGCCGCTCTCGCCGTTGAAATGGTGCATAAGGGTGAGGTGGAAGCGTTGATGAAGGGCAAGCTGCATACGGATGAATTGATGGAGGCTGTGGTTGATAAGGAAAAGGGTTTGCGTACGGGTAGACGTATGAGCCATGTATTTGTTCTTGATGTGCCGAGCTATCCAAAACCACTTTTTTTAACGGATTCAGCGATTAACATCAAACCCAGCCTGATGGATAAAAAAGATATCGTCCAAAATGCAATTGATCTTTATGGCGCTCTTGGTTTAGGGATACCAAAAGTTGCTCTTCTGTCAGCAGTTGAGGTAGTCAGTGAACGCATACCCTCAACTATTGACGCAACTGCTTTGTGCAAAATGGCACAACGTGGCCAGATTACAGGTGGTATTATTGATGGCCCATTGGCCTTTGATAATGCTATTTCAAAAGAAGCCGCCGATATTAAAGGCATTATTTCAGATGTCGCAGGTGATGCGGATATTCTGGTGGTTCCAGATATTGAATCAGGGAATATGCTTTATAAAGAGTTGCGCTATTTTTCAGGAGCAGAAGGCGCTGGGATTGTGCTCGGTGCGACAGTACCTATTATTTTGACAAGTCGTGCAGGGGACGCGGATAGCCGTGTGGCTTCCTCGGCCTTGGCACTTTTATATGTGCGCCAAAAAGAAAAGAACTGATATGAGCGCCCTTATTCTTACCTGCAACGCTGGATCAAGTAACACAAAGCTGGCAGCTTTTGATGTAGACACATTGCAACAACAAGATCATGTATCTGTCCATAAAGCAGAAGAAACGATAGCGTGGTTAAAAAGTCACCAGAATGTAGTGGCTGTTGGGCACCGTGTTGTTCATGGCGGTCGTTCTTTTACGCATCCTGTCCGTATTGATGATACGGTGCTACAAACGCTCAAGGACTTCATTCCACTAGCGCCACTACACCAACCTGCAGCGATAAACTTTATAGAGGTAACGCAAAAACACTATGAGGATATCCCGCATATAGCCTGTTTCGATACAGCTTTTCATCATAGTATATCCGATATTGCCCGCCGTTTACCTCTACCGCAGCAATACCATGATGAGGGATTAATGCGTTACGGCTTCCATGGGCTGTCTTATCAGCATATTGCGGATGTATTACCAGATTACGCTAAAGAAAAAGCGAATGGTCGCATTATCGTGGTGCATTTAGGTGGTGGGGCATCGGCCTGCGCTATGAAAGAGTTACAAAGCGTGGACAGCACGATGGGTTTTTCAACCTTAGACGGTTTGATGATGGGTACACGCTGCGGTGCGCTTGATGCTGGTGTCTTACTCTATCTATTGGCGCAAGACAATATGGCTGTGTCTGAATTAAGTGAGCTGCTCTACCATAATGCAGGCCTTAAAGGTGTATCGGGGATCAGTGATGATATGCGTCAACTCATCGGTAGCGACATTGCTTCAGCCAAACAAGCCATAGAGCTTTATTGTATTTCTGCCGCTAAACAGATTGCCAGCCTATTACCGTCTATTGGCGGGTTAGAGGCGCTTGTCTTTACAGGCGGCATTGGCGAAAATGCTGCCTTTATTCGAGATAAAATCACCGCAGAGTTACGCTGGATAGGCGATTTTGACGTCTATGTCATTCCCACCGATGAAGAGCTGGTCATGGCTCAAGCCTGCAAGAATAACCTTACGGGTAAAGAAACTGTTTCTCGCTGAGAAAATGATTGATAGGAGAACTTAAGATCTGAAACTATTTAAATATCCGCTTCAATTTTCTTTTGCCATGTCATGCGTAGGGCATTGGCAATGGCCAGAACATCAATCATTTCTTGCAGTAATGCGCCTGCCACGGGTGTGATAAACCCACCAGCGGCGAAACCCATAGCGATCAAACTTAACGCCATGCCACCAAGCGCACTTTGCAGGACGATCTTACGCATTGAACCGGAGATATGGATTAGCTCATCCACTTTTACCAGCGAGTTTTCCATGATGACAGCACCTGCGGCTTCAGCGGTGATGCTGCTATGTTGACCAAAAGCGATACCAACAGTGGCGGAAGCCAAGGCAGGAGCATCATTGATCCCGTCTCCCATATAAAGTGTTGGGGCAAAAGTGGTTTCTGCTCGGACGATAGTGACCTTTTGTTCGGGACTTTGTGAGGCATAGGTTTCTTTAATGCCCAGAATATCAGCTAGATACGTCACCTCAGATTCACGGTCACCTGAAACAATCATAATTTTAGAGAATTGATGATTGGGGGCAAGATGATGGATGAATGGTTTTCCATCATCACGTGGTGCATCGCGCAAACGTATCGTCGCAGCATAGTCGCCATCCATCAGAATAAGGCATTCTAGACCGGCTGCTGTTTCAGGGAGAAGCGCAACGGCATCAGGGTAGCTGGCTAAAAATTTCTTACGACTAGTTACGGTGATTTCATGGCTGTCCACACTCCCCGTCAGGCCTTGACCTGCTTTTTCTGATATAGCAGTGGCGTCCATAAGTGGTAGATTTGCTTTTTTCGCAGCGGCTAAAATAGCGCTGGCCAGTGGGTGTTTTGAATAACGTTCAAGGCTTGCGGCACGTCGTAATATATCATCACGGTCTATACCTTTGGCCGTAAGGATTTCGGTGACTTCTGGTTTACCGTAAGTGAGCGTGCCTGTTTTATCAAATATTGCTGTTCGACATGTTGGTATGCGCTCCAGCACTGTTGGGTCTTTAATGATGATACCTCGTTTGGCGGCCATGGAAATCGCACTAATAAGGGTAATGGGAATGGCAATCAGCAAAGGGCATGGTGTGGCCACAACTAAAACAGCAAGAAAGCGCATTGGATCGCCTGTGAAATACCAAGCGGCCAATGCAACGATCAGTGCTATGGGCGCAAAAACAGCACCGATTTGGTCACCTATACGGCGCATGCTTGGGCGTTTCTGCTCGGCATCTTGCATGACGCTCATAATCTGGGCGTAGCGGGAATCATTCGCTAATTTCTCGGCTCGAATAGTCAAAACGGCATCACCATTGATCGCCCCTGAAAGCACGTTAGCACCTACTGCTTTGGTGATTGTATAGGGCTCGCCTGTTAAATAGGATTCATCCATTGTGCCGTGACCCTCAATGACAGTGCCATCAACAGGTGCAGTTTCATGCGGATATATAACGATCTCATCGCCAATTTTAATAGCACTTAGCGCAATATCCTTGACATCACTGCCTCCTTTGCGGTGGGCAGTTGAAGGCATACGATCGGCTAAAGCACGTAGCACGGAGGATGCTTTACGCATGGCATAAAATTCAAGAGCTTGGCCACCCGCCAGCATGATAACGATTAAAACACCTGCCAGATATTCGCCTAAAACAGCTGCAGTCACTAAGGCTATTATCGCCATAAGGTCGGCGCCGAAATCACCTTTGATAAGTTTACCAGCAATCTGGGCTAGCAGCGGCAAGCCACCAATGACCAACATAGTTTGTAAAGGAAGCTGGCTATAGGCTGTATGTATCAAGGCAAAGTGCAGAGCTATTGAAGTAAGGGCAGTGAGTGCGATCCACACTTCCCATTTATTCAAGCCCCGTGGCACTATGTCTTTTATTGGTTTCATTACGTCCTATAGCATATAATGCTCTGGTTCTGAGTTCTATAGTATAGGTGAAATTTAGAATTGATCGTAAGCACGTAAGGCGTCAGCCGCATACATAAGAGATGGGCCGCCACCCATGTAAACAGCCATGGCCGCAACTTCAGCGATTTCTTCTTTTGTGGTGCCTAGACGTTTTAACGTTTTAACATGGAAACCAATACAGCCATCGCATCGTTGTGAAATACCAATGCCAAGAGCGATAAGTTCTTTTGTTTTCTCATCAAGTGTATTGTCTTTTGTTGCGCCTTTGGCAAGGGCAGAAAAACCTTGCATGGCATCTGGTGCCAGCTCTCTCAATTGAGCTATATATTCTGAGATATCTGCGGTAATGGCCTTATAGTCTTTTGTCATTTTAACCTTCCTTATTTTATATTTTTATGATATCACTAAGATATAAATTAAGGAAGTTTTTATCAATGGAAAAAATGCGAGAGAATGTTAGCGTCGCCGCAGATTTTTTGAAGGGCCTTTCTCATAAGAGTCGTTTGCTTATTCTATGTAAGCTGGTCGAGGGTGAGCACAACGTCTCTCAACTTATTGAATTTACTGGATTAGCGCAAAGTTCGATGTCACAGCATCTTAAAAAATTAAAAGATGAAGATATTATTGACTATCGGAGAGATCATCGTACGCTCTATTATTATATTAAAGATCCTTCGGTTCTTAGAATTATGGGTGTGCTCCATGACGTTTTCTGTAAAAAATAATTCATTATATAAAAAGGTAGATCAAGATGCAGAATAATATAACGGCGGAACAAGCTTTAGAGTGGCTTAATACAGGTGAGGCCTTGCTGGTTGATGTTCGTGAACCAGATGAATTTAAACAATCACATATTGCCTATGCGATGAATATACCTTTATCACGTTTTGCTGAAATAATGGCTTCTATGAATCTGCCAGCAGAGAAAAAACTTATCATGCAGTGCCTAAAAGGCGGGCGTGGTGAGCAAGCGTGTCAGATTGTTACTGAGACCAAATCATTTAAGAATAAGATTTATAATATGGAAGGCGGTATTACCGCTTGGAAAGAGGCTAACTTACCTATTGTTACTATCGGTTCTGGTTGGGAGATTATGAGACAAGTACAGGTGATTATGGGTTTTCTTATTTTTGTCTTGATAGTGTTAGGTCTGCTTGGCTATGTTGCAGTGTTTTTTGTGGCTGCATTTTTTGCTTTTGCGCTAGGTTTTGCTGGTTTAACAGGCTGGTGCGGTCTCGCAAAAATCTTAAAAATTATGCCGTGGAATAAATAAAAGGATATAAGGAGAAGAAATCATGGAAAATGAAGCTTTTATGCTCGCAAGAATGCAATTTGGGGCTAATATTAGCTTTCATATTCTTTTTCCCACGATCACCATAGCTCTTGGCTGGATTCTGCTCTTTTTCAAATTACGCTATAGCGCTACCAAAGATTATAAATGGATGGAGAATTATTTTTTCTTCACAAAAATATTCGCCCTTAGCTTTGCGATGGGTGTTGTTAGCGGTATTACAATGTCCTTTCAATTTGGGACGAACTGGCCAGGCTTTATGGAGACTGTGGGTAATATAGCAGGTCCTTTATTGGCCTATGAAGTGTTGACAGCCTTCTTTTTAGAGGCAACTTTTTTAGGTGTGATGCTTTTTGGCTTCCGTCGCGTGCCCTCTTGGGTTCATAACTTAGCAACTTTTCTTGTTGCTTTCGGGACAACAGCCTCGGCCTTCTGGATATTGGTGTTGAACAGCTGGATGCAAACACCAGTGGGCTTTGAAATGATTAATGGTGAAGCGCATGCAACGGATTGGCTGGCGATCTTGTTTAACCCATCAATGCCTTATCGTATGGTCCATATGCTATTGGCGTCTGGTCTGACAGCTTCTTTTTTAGTCGCAGGTGTCTCTGCTTTGAGAATGTTATTGGGTCATACCAAGCCAGCGGTTAAGTCGGCGTTAAAGACAGGTATTTTGATTGCGGCTATTCTTATTCCTATTCAAATATTTGTTGGCGATTTGCATGGTCTAAATACAAAAGAATACCAGCCTGCTAAAGTTGCGGCTATGGAAGCATTGTGGGAAACAGAGCAAGGCGCTCCGCTTGTTATATTTGGCATTCCTGATGAAAAAGCCAAAAAGAACCATCTCGCTGTTGAAATACCTAAAGGTGCTAGCTTAATTTTGGCGCATGATCCTGATGGCGAGATTAAGGGCTTAAATGAATTTGAAGGTAATCATCCACCTGTCGCGCCGGTGTTCTGGGCATTTCGTATTATGGTCGGTATGGGGCTCTTAATGCTATTCGTGACATGGACTTGTACTGCTTATATTATCCGTGGCAAAGATATTCCTAAACTTATCTTAATGACTTTGGTTGGCATGACTTTTTCAGGGTGGTTAGCCACTTTGGCGGGATGGTATGTTACGGAGATTGGTCGTCAACCGTGGTTGGTTACAGGTGTTTTAACGACAAAGATGGCTGTAGCAGATCATCCGCCAGCGATGGTATGGACGACACTTTATGCCTATTTAGCTGTCTATGCAGGCTTATTGAGTGCTTATATAGGTACGATTATTTATATGACTAAGCGTGCTGGAGATGGCGGTAATAGAGATCCTGAGAACCAAATCGCACAGGGTGCCGAGCGTCGACATATTATAGAACATGAAGAAAAAACGGTTAGTGAATAAGGAGTGTAAACCATGGTAATACAACAATGGATTGAAAGTGGTGATTGGCTTCCTTTAGTTTTTGCCTTTTTAATGGGTTTATCAATGCTGATTTATGCCGTGCTTGATGGTTATGATCTGGGCGTTGGTATTTTAACCGATAATGCTAGTGCTAAACATAAAGATCGTATGATTGCTTCTATTGGGCCTTTCTGGGATGCCAATGAAACATGGTTAGTCCTCGGCGTTGGTCTCTTGCTTGTCGCTTTTCCTAAAGCTCATGGAATTATTTTGACGCATTTATATTTACCTGTAGCCGTCATGTTGATTGGTCTTATCTTTAGAGGTGTAGCGTTCGATTTCCGCGCCAAAGTCCCACAAGAAAAGAAGAAGAAGTGGAATAAAATATTTTTCTGGGGTTCTCTTTTAACGGCTTTATCTCAGGGCTATATGCTTGGTTCTTATATTATCGGGTTCCGTGGTGATGCGTTCGGGATTATTTTTTCCTTGTTTATTGGACTCTGTGTAGTGGCCGGCTATTGTTTAATAGGTGCGTGCTGGTTGATTATGAAGACAGAAGGTTTTTTACAAGAGCGTGCTGTACGTTGGGCAAAATATAATCTAATTAACACCACAGTAGGGGTTGTGTTAATTTCATTAGTGACCCCAATGATTAACCCGCATACTGCGGAGCGTTGGTTCCATTTTCCAGAGATTTTATATTTATCACCGATCCCAATCTTAACTGGCGTACTAATCGTCTGGTTGTATTTCTTATTACGTAAGATGCCAATGGAAAAAGATCGCTTATGTTGGGCACCATTTGTTATGACGGCCTTTATTTTTGTTCTTTGTTTCAGTGGTTTGGCATATAGCTTTTATCCGTATATTGTGCCAGGAGAATTGCTTATCGTTGATGCTGCAAGTGCACCTGAATCGCTAATGATTATTCTGGTTGGTGCTTTAATCGTTCTTCCAGTGCTATTTGGTTATACTTTTGTCGCCTATAAAATATTTCACGGCAAAGCAGTGGATCTCAAGTATGATTAAGTCTCGTTGTGTTTTTCTGAGATTAAAATGATTTTGAAATAGGCGCTAAATGGAATGGCAGGGGCGACAGGATTCGAACCTGCGACACCCGGTTTTGGAGACCGGTGCTCTACCAGCTGAGCTACACCCCTATAAAGAATAGGTTTTATAGGAATACTCAATCTTAACTTAAATTACCAGAAGAAAATTAAAAACAACGTTGTAATGAATGCGCTCTTGATTGTAGCGCTTTTGGCACAGGTCGCTCTTGTTGTTCATGGTGTTTAATCAGTATTATAACAGCTGGCCAGCTCATATCTTCGGCTTTAATTACGCCAGCTTCAAAATCATCGTTTAATTTTATTGGGCAGATTTCTGCTTTATCTTTCTTAATCATTTCACACGCTCCATTTTTCTTATTTTGGATATTTATATGAAAAATAAGGAATTTTGACAATCAGAATCTGTGATGCAAAGCAGCAAGTCTCTATACGGCACATCTTAAAGCATAGTTCGAACTAGCGGTTTGTTTAGCGTGTAATTGATCTGGGGTGAAGGGGTTTTCTACTGTTTCTTCAGATAGATCGGTTAGTATTTTGTAGATAAAGGGGTATGTATATCCACGAGCCATAAGTATTGATTTTTCAGGCGATAGATTATATTTCTCTGATAAGACAATGGCTGTTGCGGTTATTTTTTGTGGTGTTTTATCTAACGCTAATATCTCTGTTTCTTCTTCATCCATAATAGCTGTAGAAAAGCCATCGACAGTGCCTGTTGGGGAAGTTGCAAGGTTATCAAGATAGTAAGCCAATAGACCAAGGGCGATCCATTTCTGTGTATCTTCGCCGAGCAGGTCAGGTGCGCCTTCAAAAATGCGCATGGCACGTTCAAAGCCTTTGCGGACTTTCACTGGACTGCCTTGATCAAATTCAGGCTCAGCGGCTCGGGCAGGAATATTGTATGTCTTGCCCATGATAATTGTTGTATGGGCTTCTCGTGCCTGTGGTTCAGGAAATTTCCTCCGGAAACCTTTTTCTATTTGTTGGTAGCTGGCGTTGAAATCATCAAGCATATAAACTCCTTATTTCGTAAAATATTAAATAAGAATGTGTGGTATGTAAAGCTATAAAAAAACCCGCTCGGAAGCGGGTTTTTAAATTCATTAAATTAAGTGAGTGATTAGTCGAGAATTTTCTCAACGACACCAGCACCAACAGTACGTCCACCTTCACGGATAGCGAAGCGAAGACCTTCGTTCATGGCGATTGGAGCAATAAGCTCAACTTCC
>MDSV01135792.1_pt1 | contig 27731 bp, 11 predicted proteins | sample 810851 | NCBI WGS metagenome assembly MDSV01 (sample SAMN05326640, study PRJNA326480) | marine metagenome | isolation source: seawater | place: Atlantic Ocean: North East | collected 2012 | reverse complement strand
GTCGTCGCCGGTGTTGCCGAGGTCGCGGGCGCCGCCCCGAAGAGCGACCCGCCGGCGCTCGCCGCGGGAAGCGCAGGCGCCGCGCCCGCCGCGGCGCCGAACAGAGCGCTCGCCGCCGGAGACGCGCCCGCCGCAGGCGTCGCCGGCGCGGCGGCGGCGGCACCGCCGAAGGAAAAGCCCCCCGTCGACGCCGCCGGAGCCGCGGGCGCGGTCGTCGCGGGCGCGGTCGTCGCGGGCGCGGTCGTCGCGCCCCCGAAACTGAACCCGCCGGGGGAGGGCGCCGCCGTCGAGCCGGGACCCGCGGCCGCGGGACCCGCCGCGGGGGCCGCGCCGAAAAGGCCTTTTCCCGAAATGCCTCCCGTCGCGGGCGCCGGCGCGGACGCGCCGAAGAGACCTCCGGCGGCGGCAGGCGCCGGCGCTGCCGCGCCGAAGAGACCGCCACCGCCTCCCCCGATGCCCGGTACCGCCGCCGAGGCGGCCGCGGCGGGCGCGGCGAGAGACGCGCCGAAGAGACCGCCGGAGACCGACGCCGGCGCCGCGGGAGCCGCCGCGCCGAAGGCGGGAGCCGCCGCCGGCGGGTTCGCGCCGTTGTTCGCGAAAAGTTGAGACTGGCCGCCTCCCAGAGCCGGCGCCGCCGGCGGCGGCGTGCCGCCGAAGAGGCCGCCGGCGGGTGCGGGGCTCGACGCGGCGGCCGCTCCGAAGAGGCCTCCGCCGCCGCCGGGCGCGGGGCTCGAAGCCGCGGCGCCGAACAGCCCGGTCGCCGCCGTCGTCGCCGTCGCCGCCGACGCCGGCGCGCCGAATCCGAAGCCGCCCGCGGCGGGCGCCTGCGCGGCGAGCGCCGGCGCGCCGAACGGCTGTCGCGTGGACGATTGGGAATGTCGCGAAAGAAGAAGGTCAGTGGATGTCGAGAACGCGGCGCGCGCGAGCGCCGGAGGCGAGAACGACGAGGCGGGGAAGAGATTTGGCACGCACCGATGCCGCGCCCGCGGCGGACCCCGCGCCGAACGCCGGGGTGGACCCCGCGCCGAACGCCGGGGCGGACCCCGCGCCGCCGAATGGCTTTCGGTGCAAGGGACGTCGGTGTGGGACGCGACGAGTCGAGGGGTCGCCGCGAAGGGGGGAGGGCGAGGTCAGGACGCGATCGTCGTGGTTTGAAAAGACAAGAGGCGGGTTTTCGCGTCGCGGCGAGACGGGGAGGGATGCGCGCGGGTCGGGGAGTCAGCGCGCACGCACCGACGCGCCGCCGCCACCGAACATGGTCTACGAACACTCGACTCCGGACGTTCGCGTCGCGACGGTCGACGCCCCGGCTTTGGGGTGCTCGATCGCGCTCCTTGAAGTAGCCCGGAGCGGCGTCGGCGGAGGCGCGACGCAGCGAACATCGTTTCGTGTCGGGGCCGACGTTTGCTCATTTCTGGATTCTGGCAGCCTGCTGGAGCTGGTATCGGAGGAAGGAGGAAAACTGGAAAAGTAACCGCCGAAAAGAAACACCCTCGACGATGGAGAAAGTCCGGCTGATGTCGCTCACGCCTCCATTCCTCGTCGCGCCGCGTACTGCGCATCGAGACTCGGAACCGAATCCCGCCATGGTGCGAGAGGGCTACGGCACGAGCGGCGAGGGCAACGGCACGACCGTGGGCCACCCCAAGATGGGTGCCGGCGAGGTGCTGCCTCTTCTGGCGCGCGACCCCAACTACTCGTCGGTGCCCGGATCGGACGCGGAACCGCGCCTCTCCGACGCGGGCAGCGGCAACGATGGCCCCAAGAAGGCCGCGCGCGGACGCGCCTCGCTGCACGGCGAGGTGCTCCTCGCCAACAAGACCCTCAAGAAGAAGCCTTACAAGTCCCTGGGGTGGTCGCTCATCGCGGTGCGTGCCCTCGCGACCCGCCCTTGGTTGCGGCTTTCTCGGAGACGACGTCACATCGCGAAACCCAGAACTCTGGGTTTAAACCGCCCGGTCGAAGTGAAACACCCAACGTTTTCGTCGAACGCGCCGATGCCGAGCGCGCGTGCGGCCGCGCGGACGCCGCGCGTCTCCGCGTCTCCGCCGATCAGGCGAGCTCTCGAGCGACGTTCCCACCGCATGCCGCGTCACCCGACCCCGCTTCCGCCCCGACCCGCCTCGTGCCCCCGACTCACCGCCCGCCCCCCCCGCTCGTCTCTCGGACCCGCCTCCGCTCGTCTCGGCTCGGTCGCGAAATCCTCCGCCCGCTCGCGGCGACTCCGCTTTCCACAGGCGGCCGCTTCCGGCATCCTGGTCGCCTGCATGGTGGCCGCCGCGGTGGTCCCCTTCAGCAGCGTCGGGCCCGCCCACGCCGTCGACACCGACACCGCGACCACCTTCAACGAGCACATGGGTTTCGACGACGAGGGCGCCGTCGCCGCCGTCGGCGAGGGGCGCCTTCCCCCCGCCGCGGACGACGCCCGCGAGCCGATGACCCCCGAGGCGTTCGCGGAAGCCGTCGAAGCGCGGGGCGGCACAGTCGCGACGGCGAGGTCCGCGAAGAAGGAGAAGGCCTGGCCCGCGCCCTTGGTGGTCGTGCCCGCCGTCTTCGACGAGTGGGACGCTTCGAAGGCGTCTTGGAAGGCATCTTCGAAAAAGAAAGAGAGCGCCGTCCCGGATTGGGCGACGCCCGGCCCGGACGCGCCGTACGCCGTGAGCGAGCTGTACCAGCGCCGGGACGAGACGAGCGCGAATTTCGTCCCGAACCACGCGTACGAGACGGGCGTGTTCCTGAAGTTCGTGATCGACAACTACGAGAACCTTCCCGAAGCGACCGCGTTCGTGGGGGGCGATTTCGCGCGCGCCGCGGGGGGCGACGCCGCCGCCGCCGAGGCGCTCGAGAGAGTCGCCGAAGCCGTCTCCGCCGCCGCGGAGCTCGGGAAGAAGAGCGCGCGTTCGTCTTCTCGTAAACACTCCGGCGGCTCGAAAACGCGCGGCGAGAAGGCGGACGCCGCGACCCCCGCGGTCGCGCCGTACCAGCCTCTCGTCGCGGACCCCGAGACGTTTCTGCAGTCGCGCTCGCCCGGCGAGCTCGTGCAGATGTGGAAGGAGCAGAGCTGGGGCTGGGAGGACATCATGGGCGACTCGGCGGGCGCCGCCGCCGCGCACCTGTCCCGTTGCTGGCGCGGTCTCGCCGAGACGTTCGGCTCGGAAGAGCCGGAGCACCACGACAAGCACCACGACAAAAAGGCGCCGCGACTCGGCGCCTCGTTCTTCTTCGCCTCCAGCAGCGCGTCCTCGGCGCGCGTGGCCGAGGAGGGCGAGGCGAAGCCCCCCCCGCGCGCCGCGTCGCGCGTCTCCGCGGCGGATCGCGACGAGCTCGCGAAGCCGCCCGTCACCGTCTCGCTCTACCCCGGCGCGCACTTCGCGGTGACGCGCGACGCTTTGCTCCGCCTCCCCAAGAAGACCTGGGAGCGGGCGTACGAGCAGCTGGTCGAGGACGGGTCGTGCTTCCCGTCGGCCGCCGAGACGGGCGAGCGCGACGAGATTCGCGACGCGTTCGATTTGGGCGTCTCGCTCGAGTTTTTGTCGCACGTCATCTTCGGCGGCGCGCCCCTGGACGCCGGCGCGGACGCGCGCTGCTGCGGCGCCTCGTGCGTGCTGGAGGACCCGAGCTGCGCCGAGCTCGGCGACCTGGCGAAGGAGCAGAGCGCGGACGCGTACGACGTCGCGTCCATCGGCGGCCCGCGGTTCGACCTCGACGCCAAGCGCATGCGCTCCGTCGAGCGCGTCATCTCGCGCTACAACGGCTGGAACCTCAAGGAGCTGCGCGAGGAGCGCCTGGAGGCGGATGTCGCCGCCGTCGGCGACATCGACGACGACGTCGACGCCGACGACGACGCGGCGCCCGAAGACCTGGCCGACGCGGAACCCGACGCGGAGGCGGACCCCGCGGAGATCGAGGCGGAGCTCGAGGCGGAAGATGCCGCGCTCGAGGCGGAGGAGGCGGAGCTTGACGCGGGGCTCGACGAGGAGGACGAGGACTCCGATCTCGGCGAGATCGCCTACGTCACCGCGGACCTCGGCGCGAGCCAGCAGTACACCCCCGAGGACTGGGGCGACGCGCGCAAGACTCTGCGCGCCGCGGAGACGAAGTGGCAGCATCTCATCGACGCCGAGAAGACCAAGGTGGGCACGCTCGGCGAGACGGAGACGCGGGACGTCGCCTCGCCCGACGACGGCGAGGCGGCGGCGAACGCCGCCGGCGCCGCCGCCGGCGCCGCGGACGGCGCCGCGGACAGCGAGTCCGAGCTCAAGAAGCTCCTCGCGGAGTACGTCGAGCAGTCGGACGCGCAGCTCGCCGAGATTTCCGCGCTCGAGGAAGAAAACGCGCGTCTGCGCGAAGCTGAGGAAGAAGCGCGCGCCGTGACAGACGCCGACGACGTCGTCGACCTGGGCGCGGACGAAGCGGCGCGGTCGGTGGCGGCGCGCGCGAGCTCCATGGACAAGCAGACGCTCGTGGCCATGGCGAAGCGGAAGATCGACGAGGAGGAGACGGCGAACGCGAAGCTGAAGGAGGCGATGGCGGCGATGGAGGATACGCACCACGAGGAGCGCGCGGTGTACAACCGCCGCGTCGCCGCCGTCCGCGCGGCGAAGCGGGACGCCGAGGAAAAGCGCGCCAGCGCCGACGAGGCGACGGCGGCGCTGCAGAAGGAGCTCGACGCCGAGAAGGCGCGGGCGGAGAAGGCGCGGACAGACGCCGAAGCCGCGCTGGAGCACGACGAGCGACGCGTCGCGAACCTGCACGCCAAGCTGCGCGATGCCGCGAAGCTGGAGAAGGAGATGGAGGAGAAGAAGAACGTCGCCGCCGACGCGGCGCGCCGGTTACGGCAAAGGCTCGCCGAGGCGGACCGGGCCGAGGCGGCGGAGGCGGCGGAGGCGGAACCGGCGGCGGCGAAGAAGCCCATCGCCGCGGTGGGCGCCGCCGAGGAGGGCGTCGCCGCGCTGGCGCTGCCGCCCCGCCGCCGACCGGCGACGGCGACGGAGTCGCAGTGAGACGTCCTTCGAGACTTTTACATACGTATACAAGTGTACATGATGACGTCGTCGTGATTGCGGAAACGCGAGTACGTTCACGAACGCGCACAAACACTCTATATTGGTCGTTTTGATTCGTCGCCCGCCCGCGAGTACGGACGCTTTGCGCCGCGCTTTTTTTTTTTCTCAGACTGAGCTTCTTTCGCCGCGAAGGCGCGCGGTTCGCGCTCACGCGTCCGAGAGCGTCAGTCGCGGGCATATGTTCATGCTCTGCAGCTCCTGGAACAGCAGCTTGCACGCGTACGGCAGCTTGAGCGTGCTGACGTTCCCTCCGTCCGCGCACTGCTGGCACAGGTTCCGCCCCGTCTCGTGGTGGTGGTACCCCAGCAAACCGCAGTCCACGCACACCCGCGCTTCGAACTGATCGGAGGAGATCATCAGGCGTTCCAAGATGAGCATCGCCGCGCCGTACCCGATGAGGCAGTCGCGCTCCATCTCGCCCAAACGTAAACCGCCGTCCCGCGCGCGTCCCTCCGTGGGCTGGCGCGTCAAAACCACGCGCGGTCCGCGCGCTCTCGAGTGCATCTTGTCCAGCACCATGTGTTTCAGCTTCTGGTAGTACACCGGGCCCATGAACACGTACGCGGCGAGCGCCTCGCCCGTCACGCCGCAGTGCAGCAAATCTTTTCCGTTGTAGGAGAAGCCGTGCCGCACGAGCGTCTCGGAGATGGCGGAGACGGGGTCGCCCCCGAACGCCGTGCCGTAGCCGAACGCGCCATCCTCCAAGCCCGCCTTGCCCCCGAGCAGCTCGATCATCTTCCCCACGGTCATGCGGCTCGGGAACCCGTGCGGGTTCATGATCAGGTCGGGCGTCACGCCGCGCTCGGAAAACGGAAAGTCGCTCTGCTCCAACACGACGCCGCACACGCCCTTCTGGCCGTGCCGCGACGAGAACTTGTCCCCCACCTCCGGCCGGCGCGTGTGCCGCACCAAGCACTTCACGTTGAACTGCCCCTCGTCAGTCATCGTCAGCATCACCTTGTCCACCACGCACGCCTCGCCCTGCGGGCCTTTGTACGACTGCGGCGTCGGGCGGAAAAAGGAATCCGGCATCGCCTGCGGGTTCGGAAGCGGATCTCGCGTGTTCGACGGCGACTGCTTGTTCACGTAGACGTCGCCCGGGCGTATGCGCTCGCCCACGCTCGCGATGCCGTCGCCGTCCAGCAGACGGTGCCGCCCGTTGTTTTTCGTGGCGTTTCGCTGTTCCGCGCTCGGCGGGACGATCCGGTCCGTCGTGCGGTTGGAGTATTTCTTGATTTGCGCGGCGTACTTGCGCAACACCACGCACCGCCCGAACCCGCGGTCGAGCGCCGCGCGGTTCATCACGATGGCGTCCTCGATGTCGTAGCCGCTGTAGGACATCACCGCGACGACGGCGTTTTGGCCCGCGCCCAGTCTGTCGTATCCGATCAGCTCGATGGTTTTCGTCTTCACGATGGGTTTCTGCGGGTACACCAGCAGATACGTCAACGTGTCCATCCGGTTCAGCTGGTTGAACGCGATGTTCCCCATGGCTTGCTTGCCCATCGCGCACTGGTACGTGTTCCGCGGCGACTGGTTGTGGTGCGGGTACGGAATGATCCCCGCGCACACACCGAGAAGCGTGAACGGCTCGATTTCCAGATGCGTGTGCGCGTTCGTGATCTCGCTCTCGTACAGCGCGACGTACGAGTTGTTCTCTTCGTTGACGTCCAGGTACTCCACCAAACCGTCCCGCAGGAAATCGGCGAAACCCCGACGGCCGTCTTTGAGTTGGTCCAAGTGCGTCTGCGCGCACAGCGGCGCGCCGTTCTCGACAATGAGTAAAGGGCGGCAGACACGCCCGCCGTCCGAGGCGATGTACACGCGCCCATCCGCGGTGTGCACGGAGACGAACTCGCCCACGCGCCCGCGTCTTCGTAACGTCCGCACGTCCCGCGCGAACCTCGCGGGGTGCCGGTGCACGCCCAGCACGGAGCCGTTCAGGAGCACCAGCGCGCTGCCCGGCGAGTGAATCTCGCCGCCGGTCAAGTACAGCAGAGGCTCGACGCCGAGCGCGTGCGCGAGCTCGCGCAGCGGCTCCTCCTCGTCGTCCGTCGTGACGTGCGTCATGAGCGCCAGATTCTTGACCAGTCCGCAGCTCTCGCCCTCGGGCGTGTCCGAGGGGCACAGCATGCCCCACTGGCTCGGCTGCAGCGCGCGCGGACCGGACACCTTGCGCGTTTTCTCAAACTGGCTCGTGATGCGCGTCATCATGCCCAGCGCGCTGATGAAGCTCAGCCGGGACAAAACCTGGGTCACGCCCTTGCGCTCCATGCGGAACCGCTTCACCGTCCAGTTCCCGCTGGAGATGGCGTGCTCTAACCCGTTGCTCAGCGTGTCTTGTCGTATGCACTTCAGGATGTCGAACTGCGTCGCGCGGTTGCTTTTGCTCAGCACCGCGTCGGCTTGTCGTTTCAAGTCGGCGTTGAGCCGCTTGAAGCAGTCTTCGAACAGCAACGCCAGTAACTGCCCGGCGAGCTCTAAGCGTTTGTTGCCGTAGTAATCCTTGTCATCGATCGTGGAGCGGTCCACCGTCGCGTGCAGAATCCTTCGAACCATCACCGCGACGTACGCGCGTTTCTGCCGGAAGTCGTACGAGGGAACGGGCACGTGCGCCAGCACGACGCCGGCGAGGATGTCCCTCGCCTCGTCCACGCGGTTGCGCTTGGATCGCGGGAACCCGCCGCCGCCGCCGCCATGGCCGCCGCGGGTCGCGGCTCGGACTTTCGAGCCGCAGTACTCCAACGCCTGTCTCTGCGTGAAGATGCCGAAGGACGCGCACTCCTGTAGACTCGGCGCCAGCAAACTGGCGTACGCGGGATCGGACCCGACGAGCTGCACGGCTTCCTGGTCGCTCTCCAGGCCCATGGCTTTGAGCGCGACGAGGATCGGAATCTCATCGGCGAACGTGTTGTGGCGCAGGTAGAGCTTGCCGTGCTTCACGGCGATCGTCGTCTTGGACTTGCGCTCGTGCGTGCTCGAAGTGACGCTCGCGCCCACTTCGTTCCTCGAGTCGACGTCGATGATGATGCGGTTCTTGCTGAGCTGCTCTTGGATGAGGATCACCTTCTCCGTGCCCTTCACCACGAAATACCCTCCGGGGTCCAGCGGGCACTCGCCCAGCCTCGCCAGCTCCGTCTCCGACTTCCCGGTCAACACACACCGGCTCGACCGGAGCATGAGCGGAATCCTGCCGATCGTCACGCCCCCCACGCCGTTTTTACTCGTCCGCGTCACGATCTCCTTCCCCCTGGTGTATTCCACGTCCACCGTCACCGGCGCCGCGTACGTCATGTCCCGCAGACGACACTGCTGCGGCGTAATGTCCTCGACGATGTAATCCTCCTCCACGCTGGGTTTGCCGACGTGGATGTTGGTGTACTTCAGGTAAAAGTTCGGGTCCGTGTCGCACGTGACCTTCTCGTTCGCTTTGGCGTGGATGATCTTCTTGATCTCGTCGTTGATGAGGTAGTTGAACGAGTCGATGTGCTGCCGCACGAGGCCGCGCACCTTGAGAAACGCGGGCAGAAGCTCGAACTTGTCCTTCAGAGACTTGATTGGCGCCGCGAGGCGCGCGGGGTCGCCGCTCAGGCACTCGAGCGAAGCGCCGTCGGTGACGTTCATCGGCTCGACGGTCCCGCCCACGGTCACGTCGCGCTTGTCGAACGCGCGGAACCGCACCTCCACCGGGGGATCGGCGACGGAGTCGTCCGCCATCTCGAACGCCGACCGAACGAAGCCGGCGCTCGCCGCGCGCGACGACGCGCGCTACGCCTGCGCGCGGGTCCGACGGCGCGACGGAGCTCCGAGCAGAGCTCCGCGATACCCCGATGACCCGACGCAGTCGAGCCCTGATCTGTCAGCGCGAGCGTTCGCCGCGCGCGTGCCGCTCGAGACCAGGACGCGATGTCAGCCACCGCCGCCCTCAATCTGCCCGCGCGCGCCGACTCGAGGAAAACTTTTGTGACTAATTTGACGGTGGGGGTCCCGCTCCGCGCGCGATGACAACGCCCGAATCGCCGGGTCCGCCTGGCGCGCGTCCTCGCCCGCGACGCACTCGCCGGTGCCCAGAACTGGGAGGCGTGGAGCGGCGGCGCACTGTGGGAGTGTCGCCGCCGCCGCGACACGAGATTCACCTCGCTTCTTAGGGAAAAGAGCGGCGGCGCTTTTTTGCCTTTTTCGCCTCGTCCTTTTCACGGTTCGTGACTCAACCCTCGGCGCCGACCCGAGGCGTTTTAGACGCCTCGGAGAGAAAACCCGTCTCTCGTCGCCGTCAATATTTCTCGGCGGTGATGCCGCTGACGCGTTGTTCGTTCTGTCGTGGTTTCATCGCCGACGCCACATCGAGAGGAGACGCGGAGATGTCCGACCCGACGGCGCCCGGCGACGTCGAGGACGCCGTGGGGGCCCTTTCCATCACTCCCGCGGCGTCGGCCTCTCCGGATGGTCGGCCGGGCGGCGTAGGTCGCGCCTCCGCGCTGCGCAGCGCGGAGGCGCCTCGCGGGAAGGTGGGCACGCCCGGTTCGAACAAGCCGATGATCACCACGGTCGCGCCGTGGGCGTTGCCGAGTCGAACCAGGACCGCGTCGGGGGCGCAACGAAGGCACACGCCGCGCGTGCCCTCGTTCGCGGTGCCCTCGCGCCCGACCGCGCCGACGAACGACGCGTCGTCTCGAGGTGATGACGAACAGGATGATTTAACGGAGGAAACGTCGACGCGCGACGCTTCCAAACCATCGCGCGCGCCGTCGCCTCCGCGCGCGTTCCTGGACCACTGCCCGGGCTTGTCGGACAAGGACTCCAGGTTGGACGTGCGCCACGTGACGTACGGCGCGTTGTTCGCGGAGGCGCGCCGTACGAACACGAGAATCGCGATCCCGACGTTCCAGCGCGCGTACCGCTGGGACGGGAAAACAGCCGCGCGCTTCTTCCGCGACGTCGCGACGCGCGGCGGCGATCCCGCCGCGCGCGTCAAGGGGGGCCACGGGACGGGCAAGTGCCTTTTCCGGCGCGCGCGAGCGCGTGACAGCGAAGAAAGTGATTCGTGTTTTTCATCGTACCTGCTGTGCCTCGACGGGCAGCAGCGGTGCGTCACGGCGGCGTTGGCCGTCGCGGCGATCCGGGACGCCGCCGAGCGCGCGCTCTTTTTTTCTGCGCCGCGGACGAGCGCCGACGACAAAAAAGTCTGGCCGCTCGCGGCGGAGACGAGACGCGATCTGGAAGAGACGATCGCGAAAGCGGACGCGGCGCTGTTTTTGGAGTCGGTGGAGCGTCGAGTGGATGGCGTGGGTCATCGCGCGTGCGCGGGCGGCGCGTTCGTGACGAACGACGCGCGACGCGCGACTCCGCGTCGCGAAAAAGCGCGAACGACGATTTCGCCGTCGCGCGCCGACCGCGCGGCTTTCGCGGCGTGCGTGGGGGGCGGCTTTTTCGAGGCGACGGGCGCTCTTTCCGTCGCGAGCGCGACGCACTTCATGGTCGCCGCGAAACGCGCGTTGGACGCGGAAGCGTCGCTGGTGAAGACCGCGTCGTTAGCGGACGCGCTCGAGGCGACGCTTCGCGAGGCGAGCCTGACGTACGTGGAGATTTTGGGTCCGGACCACCGCGTCGACCTGGCGCAGGCGTTCCAGTGGCTCCAGGAGAAGACCCTCTTCGCGGCGTCGGCGGTGCTCTGGAACGCGACGCCGGGCGCGGCGTTCGCGGCGTGCGACTTGGCGCGGAACTACCTGCTGGCCAGCACTTTGAGCGGCTCGGTGGAGGCGCAGGAGGAGGCGCATCGCACGCAGTGGCTCGAGCCGCTCGAAAGCAGGGTCCGGCGTCGCCCAAGTTTGGAGACTCATTGCTCTGTGAAGTCGCCAAAAGTCACGCGCGCCGGCGAGACGTGCGCGGCGCGGGGGGAGAAGACTGATCAGTCAGAAAGAAACGTCGCTGATCTCTACGCGGCGGACGCGGAGGAACCTCCAGCGTCGCACCCCTCGGAACACTTCGACGCGTTCCTCAAGGCGTTTTTGGACGACGACGACGACGCGTGGTTCGCGGCGACGTCGCGAACGTCGACGACTTCGCGGCGTCGCCGCGCGTGCGCCATGGAGCGCGACTTGCGACGCATGCTCGCGTCGGAACACGCGCCGGAGTCCACGAAGAGGAGCGCGGGCCCGGACACGGCGGTTTGGACCTACGCGCGATTCCGGAGCTTCGCGGAGCGGGTCGCGATTTCCACGCTCGGGCGCGAGGACGCCGAGTTCGGCGGCGAGGAGGGTCTCGACGACGACGACGCCGCGACGGCGGGGTTCCGCGTGGACTTCACGACGTCCGCGCCGCCGCCGAGCTGGGAGGGCCCCGCGCCGGCGGACGACGCGCTGGAGATCGGAAAAAGAAAAACCTCGCGAGAAAACGGGAGCGACCCGCGACGCGCGCGCGACGGCGACTTTTCGCCGTCGCACGACGCCCTGAAGCCCCCGCCGGTGCCCGTCGACGACGCGGTGCGGCGCGAGGTGGTCGCGCGGCTCGTCGCGTTCGGGGAGCGCGCGGGGTTTCTCGTCTGTCGCGCGGACGCGGATGGAGCGGGACCGCGTTTGTGAGGCGACGACGACCATTTTAGCCGCCGTCTCTGTTAGCTAAAGTCTACGTACGTACGCAGACGAAACCGGCTCGGCCGCGCGGACGCGCGAACCGTCTACGACACGACACGTCGCGTCACGATCAATCCATCTCGTCCATCTCCTCGATTTCCGTCGCCGCGAAGCGCGCGGCGGCGGGCCGCAGTGAGGAGACGCGCGAGGAGACGCGGCGCGACTCGCGTTCTTCTCGAAGCGTCGTTCGAGTCGACGGAAACTTTTCGGTTTTTCGACACTGGACGCGCGCGGCGCGCGCGCGGAACTGGTCAGGGGGCAGCGAGCCGAACCGAGACGAACGTCCCGGTTCGTCGTCGTCGGCGACGCCTTCGTCGTTTCTATCCGCGAGGCCCTTCTGTTCCAGATCCGTCAGCCCGTCGTCCCCGCCGGCGCCGACGGCGGCGCGGTCGGTGTCCTCCTCCGGCTCGTCCGGATCGGAGAGGAGCTCCGGGTCGTCGTCGTCGTCTTCTTCGCGCGACGAAGCGCGCGCGTTCGCGACGCCTCCGTACGCGGCCGAGAACGCGCACGCGCGGTCCACCTTTTTCTTCGCGCTCGCGAGATGACGCGCGTGACCGTCGACGACCGTCATTCCGGCTTCCTCCTCGGGGACGGAGGGAAGCGCGGCGTGCGTCGTACCATTCCTCCGCGCAACGACGGATTCGCCGCCGGTGGTCTCGCCGGAAGCGCCAAGCCCGACCACGCCGTCCCCGCCCTTCAGCGCGCGCACCTCGTCCCAGGTCAGAGTGGGCGTCTTGTACGTGCCCAGAGCCTCCGCGCCGCGCTCGCGCAGAACCTGCAGGTACTCCTCGGTCTGCCCGCGGATCGCCTCGGGGTACTGCAGCAGCAGATCCAGCTCGTCAGCGTCCGTGGCGAGCAGCTTGTCCATCACCGGCGAGGGCAGGCTCGGGTAGTGCGCCTCGATTTTCTCGCGCATCATCTCGTAGAAGTAGTAGTACTTCGGCCGGGGGCGCACGTACTCGGGCGCGTGCCGCCACTTGTCCGCCTCGAGCCAGGCGACCGCGGCGGCGGAGCCGCCGGGGGACACCAGCGCGTCGCGCAACCCCGCGCCGAACCCGCGGAGGTGCTTCGCGCAAGCGCCGCGCAGACGCTCGACGTACGCGGCGCAGGCGCCGTCCAGCTCGGTGGCGCGGCGCCACTCCACCGCGGCGGCCACCCCGGCGTCCACCACCAGCGCGTCGGACCTCCCGCCCTCGCCGGCGGGGCTCAGGATGACGCGCCTCGTCGCCAACGCGGTCGCATCGCGGGTCTCGCCGGTGGCAGAAACGCGCGCGTGACTCGCCGCGCGCGCGTCGTCGGCGTCGTTCTCGGCGGCGACGTTCGTCTGCAAAAAGTGTCTCGTCGCGCCTCCTCGCCCCGACGCGAGCCCGCGCTCCTCCGCCGCGTCGCTCACCGCCTCGTACGCCTCGGCGAGAAGCGCGCGCGCCTCGGCGGCGAGGCGCGCGGACGCGCTCGCGCGGTCACGAGTGGCGCTCGCGCTCGGCTCGATGGATACCGCGGGGGACTCCGACGCGAACGCGAGGTTGGCGGGATCGAGCCCGACGGGAAGCGTGAGAGAAAGCGAAAGCGCTTCTTTTCCTTTTTCTTTTCCCGTCGGCGCCGAGAGCGGCGCGTACGCCGCGCTCGTCCGCGCGTCGCGCGCGAACTGCGCGACGTCGCCTTTGCCTCGGTACACCAGCGCGCGCGCGCGGTGCAGGGCGAACTGCGCGCCCGCGCCCGTACCGAAAGGAAACATGTCCTCCTTTGTCTCTCGATCGTCCGTGCGGCGCGCGGCGTCGGCGACGTCGTCGGCGACGCGGCGGAGGAGTGGCGCCGAGACTGTCGCGCTCGCGGCGCAGGCTCGTATCCACGCCTCAGCGGTGAACGCGCGCCACCGCGGCTCGGCGCCGGCGAGCGCGTCGCGCAGCCGCCGCGACGACTCCGCCGTCGTCGCGCGTCTCTCCCTCCCCACCGCCGCGGGGCGCATCAGCCTTCCCGATTGTCTCGCGGACAGAGGCGACGGCGCGTCGCGCGCGTCCGACTGAACCGTCGCGGATTCGATCGCGGAAGCCCAGTGGTCGCACAGAACCGCCATCGGGACCCGCTCGAGCGTCTCTCTCAGACGCGCGCGCACCGTGGCGACGTCTCGCGAAACGCCGTTCCGTCGTTCGACGCGCTTTTCCTCCGGATCCATCGGGCCCTCGGCCGACGTCCGTTGGACGCTCCGCGCGAGACGTCGCAGCGCGCTTCTCAAAACGCCGCAGGCGTCCCACGCGCGCCCGAGGTTCACGAGCGCGTCCGCTTGCGTGCACATGGTCTTCACCGCTAAACGCTCGAAACGCGCCTCGGACGCCACGCGTTTCTCGCACGTTCGCCGCGCGCGCGCCGCGTCGTCCAGCGCTTCGCCGAAACGCGCCAGTCGGCGCGCCGCCAACGCGCGGTTGGAAAGCGTCGAGGCTTCCAGAAACGACGCGTCGCTTCCGCGATCGTCGTTTGTCACCCTAGACGCGGCCTTCTCGCGCTCGACGCCGCGCGTCTGCTTCAGAAGCAGGAGCGCTCGGCCGTACGAGACGTCGGCGTCGGCGAAACGACCCGCCTGCGGGTCGCCGGAGCGGACGGGTGGTTTTTCAGCGACGACGAAACTCGCAAAAAGCGTCCGCCGCGGAAGAGAGGGAGGCGGACCGTCGCGAGAGACGGGCGGGACGGTCGAGGCGGGGCGGTCGCGCGGGGCACGGGGTTCGGGTCGTGTCGCGCCAAGGTGGACGCGCGCGCGACATCGATCGAGAAGTGGCTCAACGCGCACCTTGAAGTGCGCGTCTCCGTTCGCCTTGGCCGCGCGCGCGTCTTCCCAGGCGGGCGCGTCATCGGCCATCCTCTCGGAGGTGACGTTTTCTGGCGTTTTCGGGAGCGGGGGCGCGCCGGCCTCGCCGTTTACGGTGTCGCCGTCGTCCCGCAGCAGGCGCACGACGTCCACGTCGCGCATCGCGAGCTCGGGAAACGGTGTGCAGGAAGGGGCCGCGAACGGGGTGCGCTCGATGACTCGTCCGCGCGAGTGCAAGTGACACTCGGCAGTGACGATCCGCGCGTGTACGAAGTCTCGACGCGACTTTTTTTTACAAGAAACCCATTTCCTCGTGTCTAAAAAATGCTGTCACATAGCTATGGTACACGCGACGCCCTTCGAGACGCTCTCGACGGACGCCTTTCTCTCGACGCGCTCTCTCTGTCGCCGGAAGATCCCATCCCATCCTCCCCCCCCCGCTACGTCCCGCCGCCGTCGAGCGCCCGCGCCTCCGTCGCCTCCGCCTCGGCGAGCGCCTCCAGCCGCTCGGCTTCCGCTTTGGGGAGCCCCCGGCGCCAGCTCTGGAACGGAACCGTCCCGCCCGTCGTCGCGGCTTCGTACGCCTCGCGCAGCATGCGTTCCAACACGCGGCGTTTCGTGAGTTTCCCGCCGCGCTCCTGTTTCACCGAGTCGTCCGCGGGTTCCGCGGGGCGCGCGCGTTTTTTCGGCGCCGCGCCGCGTGCCAGCGCCGCCAGCGGCTCGTCATCCCCCGAATCGTCCTTCGCCGGAGGGCGAGCGCCCGCCAGCGCGTCGCGCGCCGCGAAGACGCCCTGCACGGTGGGGTCACCCCCCGCGCCGCCGTCGCTGTTGACCGTCGAGGTGAGGTGCGAAGAGGCCGCCGTGTTCCCGGCGGCGCCGCGAGACACGCGCGCGCCGCCGACTGGAATCGGCGCGGCTTTACGCGCGCGAGGTCCCGCCGCCGCCGCCGCCGCCGCCGCCGCCACCGCCGCCGACGCGTCTCGCTTTCGGACCACCGCCAGGTCATCCAGCGCGCCGCGGTCGCCTCCCTCCGGCGCGCCTTCCTCCGGTCCGTCGCGAGAGAGGACGAGGTACGCCACCGCGCCGGGGGGTGGCACGGGCGAGAGCTCGACCAGCGCGCCTATTGATTTCGCGTCGAGCGCCCCCTCCACCTCCGCGGGGGACAAAAAAGGCGCTTCGGGCGCGTTTTCGTTCCCAGCGCCCGCGGCGCCCGCGGCGTGCGTCTTTTTCTCCCTCTTCTCCAGCTTGCCCAGCTTCTCCCGCAGCTGCTCCCCCTGCCTCTCCGCCTTCGCCGCGCGCTTCTCCAGCAGCGCCAGCTTGGCAGCCTCCTCCTTCGCCTTGTTCTTGGCGTGCTTGTTGGCGTGGCGGTCGAGGTCGAGGCGCGTCATGTACGTCATGCCGCAACCGGGCACCTCGCACTTGAACGGGCGGTCCAGCGTGTGCAGCGCGCGCTCGTGCACCTTGAGCGCGTTCCTGGAAGACAGAGCCTTCCCGCACGTCCCGCAGATGTGCTCGCGCGCGCCCGAGTGCGTCCGCTCGTGTGACTTCAAATCGCCGGAGCTGTGGAACGCGCGGCCGCACCCCTCGTGCGAGCACACGAAGGGGCGCTCGCCCGTGTGCGCCTTGCGCACGTGGATGGCTTTCTGCGTGGCGTGCTTGAACGAGCGCCCGCACCCGTAGGGGCAAGGCAGCGGGCCCGTGCTGTACGGCGTGCTGATGCGCGTCACCACGTTGTTCACGATCTTGCGGCTGGAAGATCGCGAGCGAGCGTCGGGAGGCGACGCGACGATCGGCGGGTGGCGCGATGATGAGAAACGTTCGCGTCAGACGACGCGGTGTCTCTCAAAAAGGATTCGCGGGAAAAAAAGAAGCGTTTCGCGACTGCGATCGTGGAAAACGCGCGATTCGCGGTCGTCGGGTGACGGAGGAACTTCGAACATTCGCGCGTTTTCCGAGGGGGCGTACCCGCTGTAGTACGTGCTGGCGTCCGCGGGCGGGTCTGGACCCGCGCGCGGCGGCTGGTGGGGCGTGAGCGGGGTGCCCAAAAGCGCCGCGAGCCGCTCGTGGTCGGACGGCGGCGCGCCCACGCCCTGCATGTCCGCGAACGCGTCCGACAAGGCCAAGCCGTGGACGCCCGGGTGCACCGCCTGGCCGAAGCCGGACAGCAGCATCGGCGGGATACTTCGCGCGTTTCGGGGGGGGTGACGGACGCGAGCGGTTCGGGGAGAGGTTCAGTTCCCGCGCGTGCCGGTGGAGACGCGCTTCGGCTCGGGCTCGGGGTCCTTTCGCGCGGCCGGGCGGTCCTCTCGCGCTCCTCGGGATCGCGAAAAAAAAGGAACACTGCGCGCTCGAAAAGGAGTGTCGGTCGCGCGTCGCGGGTCCGTGTTCACGCACCCCGAGGTCGCGGGGGGGAACGCCATCCCCCCCTGTCCGCCGTGCGGGTTCCCGGACCCGCTCGTCGTCCGAAGACTCATCTGCCCGAACGGGTTCGGCATCGCGCCCGCGACGCGGCGCCCAGGCCGACTGCCACCGGGCGCGGCATCGTGAGCGTTTACGCGACAGACGACGTTTTGGAACCACCAAGAGTCGCGGAGCGGCGGGCAAGCGGACAGCTGTGATTTTTTTCTCCCTGCAGCCGGGAACCGTCGGTCGAGGAAAGTGATGACAGACATGGTTCGGAAAAACTTCGACGCGCCGGCGCCTGTTTTTTCGAACCCGGCTTCGGCAAACTGCGGGGGTATTTTCAAGATCTCTTGTGCCGCCGCAGATCGCGCGCGGCCACACGCCGGTGCGACGACGAACTTGGTACTCGCGACCCCGGGTTCGGCGCGGTTGCCTCGAGACCGGCGGCGATCCGAGCCGAGGCGCGGAGACTCGCGGAGCGACGAGGCGGCGTGTCCGCGTTCTTCGTCCGCCCGTAGATCTTCGCGTATCGGCACCCGACCGATCGCGCCTTCGATCGGGAGACGCGCGGCGTCCGGAAGAACGGCGAGCCGAATCCCGAATCGCGCTTCGGGACGATGGGCGACGAGACGTCGCAGCTCGCGCAGCTCGCGCAGTGTCTGGGCGCGTCGTTGTCCCCCGACGCGGCGACGCGCCAAAACGCCGAGCAGTTCCTCGCGAGCGGCGCGCAACAGGCTGGTTTTTCCATCTTGCTGCTGAAGCTTGTGGCGAGCGACGCGGCGGAGGCGCCGGCGCGCGTCGCCGGCGCTGTGGCGTTCAAGAACCTCGTGAAGAAGCACTGGACGCAGGTCGAGCCGGATGTCGTCGGCGCGCCCGCGCCGTACTGCGTAGGCGACGCCGAGAAGGACCAGGTCCGGACGTTGCTAGTGGGCCTCATGCTGAGCGCGCCCAAGCTCGCCCGCGCGCAGCTCAGCGAAGCGCTCGCCATCGTCTCCGCCGCCGACTTCCCCGACCGGTGGCCTGGTTTGCTTCCCGAGTTGATAACCAGGCTCGGCGCGCCGGGCGCGCCGAGGGACTGGCCGACGGTCGCCGGCGTGCTGACCACCGCGAACACCATCTTCAAGAAGTACCGCCAGGCGTACAAATCGGACGCGCTGTACAAAGAGCTGAAGTACGCGCTGGACGGCTTTGCGAAACCGGTGTTGGCGCTGACGACGGAAGCCGTGACCGCGCTCGCGGCGGCGACGAGCGCCAACGACACCGCCGCGTGCGTCACTCTGCTCAGTTGTCTGCGCTTGGCGTGTCGGATCTTCTTCTCGCTCAACTCGCAAGAGCTCCCGGAGGTGTTCGAGGACGACATGGACGCGTGGATGGGCGCGTTCCACGGATTGCTGGCGTACGAAAACCCCGCGTTGGAGACGGCGGAGGGGTCGCCCGCGGACGCGGTCAAAGCCGCCATCTGCGATAACGTCAACCTGTACATCGAGAAGAACGAGGAGGAGTTCCAGCGGTTCCTGCAGACGTTCGTGCAGGACGTCTGGACGTTGCTCACGAAAACCGGACTCGAGAGCGGTAAGGACCACCTCGTGACTTCGGGCGTGCGATTTTTAACCGCCGTCGCCAACTCCGTGCACAGCGCGCTCTTCGGCGGCGGCGACACGCTGCGCCAGGTGTGCGAGTCCATCGTCATCCCCAACCTGATGTTCCGCGAGGACGACGAGGAGCTGTTCGAGACCAACCACGTGGAGTACGTGCGGCGAGACATCGAGGGGAGCGACTCGGACACCAGGCGCCGCGGCGCGTGCGAGCTCGTGCGCGCGCTCACGAGTAAGTTCCCCGAGGTGATGACCTCGTCCGTCTCCGGGTACGTCGGCGCGCTGTTACAGCAGCACGCCTCGGACCCGGCGACGAACTGGAAAGCCAAGGACGCCGCGGTGACGCTGGTCGTGGCGTTGCTCGTGAAAAGCAAGAGCGCGTCTCGGGGCGCCACGGAACTCAACGAGCTCGGTTTGAACGTCGTGGACTTCTTCAACACCCAGATCGCGCCCGAGTTGGCGCGCGCCGCGGCGGACGGCGGGGCGAGCGGGAACGACGTCGGGACGGCGGTGACGCGCGCGGACGCGCTCAAGTTCGTCACCGTCTTCCGGGGCTTCCTGCCGAAGACGGTCGTCACGCCGCACCTGCCCGCGATCGTGGCGTGCCTGTGCGCCTCGCAGAACGTCACGCACACGTACGCGGCGAACTGTCTGGACAAGCTTCTCGCCGTTCGCGAGACGTCCATCTCGGCGGCGACGGCGACGGACGTCGTCGGCGCGCGACGACCGACGGGCGCGCCGCGATACGACGCGAGCGACCTCGCGCCCGTCTCGGACGCGCTCTTCTCCAATCTGTTCGGGGTGTTCGACATGCCGGACAGCAGAGAGAACGAGTACGCGATGCGCGCGATTTGTCGCGTGATCGACGTGTTGGGCGAGCGCGTCAAGCCTCTGGCGTCGACGTGCGTCCGAAAGCTCGCCGCGTTCGCCGCGGAGACGTGCGCCAACCCCAAGAACCCGACGTTCTCGCACTTCCTGTTCGAGGGCGTGGCGGGGTTGTTGCGACACGCCGCCGACCCGCGGTTGATGGCGGAGTTCGAAACGGCGTTGTTTCCGCCGTTCCAGTTCGTGCTCGAGCGAGACGTCGTGGAGTTCGCGCCGTACGTGTTCCAGCTCCTGGCGCAGATGATCGAGACGAGGCACGTCGAAGCGGGCGCGACGCTCCCGGCGGCGTACCTCGGCATCTTCCCCGCGCTGCTCGCGCCCGCGTTGTGGGATCGCCAGGCCAACGTCACGCCGCTGGTGCGTCTCCTCGAGGCGTACCTGCGGAAGGCCCCGAACGAGATCGCCGCCGGCTCGACCGCGCCGGGCGGCGCGAACCACCTCACCGGCGTGCTCGGCGTGTTCCAGAAACTCGCCGCCAGCCGCGCGCAGGACCACCAAGGCTTCTTCATCCTGAACGCGTTCGCCGAGTGCCTGCCGCTCGACGCGTGGCGCGCGCACCTGCCCGCGGTGTGGGGCGTGCTCTTCCAAAGGCTGCAGAGCAGCAAGACGGCGAAGTTCACCAAGTGCCTGGTGGTGTTCACGTGCCTTCTCGCCGCGAAGCACGGCCCCAGGTGCGTCGAGGAGACCATGTCCGCGGTGCAGCCGGGGATCTTCGAGATGCTCATGAAGGGCGTCGTCGCGGACGCCGTCCCGGAGGTGACGGGCGCGGCGGAGACGAAAGTCGTCGCAGTGGCGTGCGCGCGCGTCTTGGAGTCGTCGGCGGGTCTCAAGCAGGACCTCGGCGCGTGGTGCAAGCTCCTGAGCGCGGTCGTGGCGACGCTGGAGAAGCCGCAGGAGGTGAAGGACGCCGAGGCGGCCGCGCGGGGCGAGGGCGGCGACGCGAACGCGGAGGCGGAGGCGGCGGAGAGCGAGCGCGGATACGCGGCGGCGTACAACGCGTTGCGCAACGCGGCGCGGCGCGAGTCGGACCCGTGCGCGGACGTCGCCGATCCCAAACAGCACCTCGCGCAGAAGCTCGCGTCTGCCTCCGCGCAGGCGCCGGGCGTGCTCGGGGCGGCCATCGCGCAGCACTGCCCGCCGGAGGTGCAGCAGGCGCTCGCCGCGTACTGCGCCGCCGCGGGAGTCGCCATGCGATGAAGGCGTCGAGTCGAATCTCATCCGACGCGCCGCGGCGCGACGCGTCGCGAGGGGCGGGCGGGGGGGCTCACCGGGTCGGGTTCGGACGACCCGGGGGGGATCGCGTGTGCCGAGGGTCTGTCCCGGTTCCGTTTCGGCCTCCCCGCGCGTGCCCCGCCGGTCGCGACGCGGGACGGTTCGGGACGGTTCGGTCGCGACGAGAAAGGCGCGCGGCGGTTCGACCCGTCGGCGCGTTTTTTTTTTCTCTTTTAGAACGCCACGAGCGTCGACATCTGAAAGGGCGTGTCGATGTTGAAACCGGAGACTCATCGATGCGTTGAGACCGTGTTTCGATTCGCCCGATCGAAACCGCCCGATCAGTGTCCGGTACACAGGTGCCATTTTTTTCGCTTTCACGCTTTCCGCTTGAACGCCCATCCGGGGTGCCGTCGGTGCACTGCCGATCGCACGCGCCGGCGCTGCCCTCGATGGGTTCCGAGACCGCCCCCGACGGGGGCCACGGCCACTCGCACGGCGACGCGGACGCCACGCCTCTGATGCGCGCGACCGGCGCGACCGAGGATGGCATCGTGTACTTCCAGGCCCCGGACGGGCGCGTCCTGCATTCGCACGACGGGTTGAAACCGCACAGCCACGACCCGATTCCCAACGCGGGCAGCTTCGCGCACCGGCGCGCACGTTTAGCGGATCGGAACTACCGCGACCGCGCGTTCACGATCGGCATCGGCGGGCCGGTGGGCACGGGGAAGACCGCGCTCATGTTGTCGTTGTGTCGCCATCTGCGAGACGCGTACGACGTCGCGGCGATCACGAACGACATCTTCACCCGCGAGGACGGAGAGTACCTCATCAAGCACCAGGCGCTGCGTGATTCGGACATGATCCGCGCCGTGGAGACGGGCGGGTGCCCGCACGCCGCCATCCGCGAGGACATCTCTTGCAACCTGACGGAAGCCGAGTCGCTCACCGCGGATCACGCGCCGGACTTCATCTTGCTCGAGTCGGGCGGCGACAACCTCGCTGCCAACTTCTCGCGCGAGCTCGCAGACTTCATCGTGTACGTCATCGACGTGTGCGGCGGGGACAAGATCCCGCGCAAGGGCGGGCCGGGCGTCACGCAGGCAGACCTGCTGGTGATCAACAAGGTGGAGCTGGCGGACGCGGTCGGCGCGGACTTGGCAATCATGGCGCGCGACGCGAAGGCGCAGAGGGAATCCGGGCCCTTCGTCATGGCCAACGTCAAGCGGAACGACGGCGTGCCCGAGATCGCCGAGCACCTTCTCGGCGCGTGGCGCGACGCCACCGGGGGGAAATCCAAGAAGGCAAAGACGTGAGCCTCTATCGCGTCGGAGTGACCGAAATACGTATCGTGTGCGGAGCGGTGCGGCAAAAAATGCCGCACGAAGCGGTGCCGACGGCGACTTTTTGACGAACGCGACGCGTTTTTTTTTCAAGAGGGGGGAAAAAACAGTTTTTTTTCCTCTCGCAAAATGAAAGAAAGCCGCTGACGCTTGACAGAGAGAGTTGCTTTCGAATACCTTCAACAAGGTGGTTAGTTACTTCTTTGTTGACTGCGAATGCACGAACCGTCGTTTCTCGCTGTTTTTAGAGACTGAACGCGCGTAGGGATTTCCCTGAATTATCACAATTTCCACTTCTCACAAAAAGGCGCGTCCTTTCGAAAAGTCGAAAAGTTGGAGCGCTGAATCACGACGCCGATTCCCGAGGAAAGATTTTGAGAAATTTGGTTCGGTCCTGACTGCACGTGCATAGAAACAAAACCACAAAACCGAAAACCTCACGTTCTTTTCCATCTCGTGTCTTTTCGAGAAAAAGTGCGTCTACAGCGAACGACAGCCATCCGTTTCCGAGTTCTTGTTTCGAAAAGTTGACCGACTTCGGTTTCAACTACTTTTTCTTAACCGACTCTGCCTCCGTCCTCATGCCATTCCCTCCTGTCCCGTGACACCGCGTCCGACAAGAGGTACGTCTTTCCATCCCCTTCCCCCGGCCGATACGCACACACCCCTCACACCCCTTCTCGAGTCGCGCGCCTCGCGCGCCGCGAATTTCGCGCCGAAGCCGACGCGCGACGCCGTTCTCCGGCGCCCGTCCGTCGGCAATCGCGAAAGGTCGCCGTAGACTTTTCCGACGTGCGCACCTCCCGCGCGCGCGCCTCGCGCGCCGCGCGCCGGGATCGCCCGACCGCCCTCTTGATCGAACCGATCGCGACGATCGTCATCGCTGACCTCCCGCCTTCCCCTCTTCCCGATCGACCCTCGCACCGCAGTCTAAAGCACCATGTCCGGTGCCTGTTATGAAGGCGGCTTGCTCGGCAAGCCCGCCGGCGCCCCCGGCCTCGCTGAGTACTTCAGCGACGTCGATGGCGTTTGCGTCAAGGATTCCTCGTACGTGCCCTATCCCGATACCACCTGCCGCGAGATCGACGCGCTCGCGCGAGGTTTCTCCCTCTCGCGCTGTGCGCGAGAGACCGTTGCCGGCCGCCTTCGGATGCGGGTCTGCACGTTTCGGAAGAATCGCGAAATAAGAAAAACGCCTGCGGGTTCTCCTCACCACGTCTTCCCCCCGACCGGCCGCTGACCGACCCTCCCCTCCCCGCACAGCTTCTTCGGCGGTGTCCCTATTCTCCCCGAGTCCGCCGGCTACGGTATCGTGCTCGGCTTCGGCATCTTCTTCTCCATCTTCACCACCACCCTGGTACGTCCACGCCGTTCCAGAAAGCACCCCGAAAAGCGGTTTCTCCCGATGCGCTCTCCGAACGTGTCTGCCCCCGCCAAAAATAGTTTGTGCGACGTGGCCGATCAAACTCGACCGAACGGCGCCGTTTTCTTTTCGCGCGTGAATCACCTTGACTCAAACGCCGCCTCCGCGGCGACGCCCGTTTTTTTCTCGTCTCTCGAAACGCGCGCTCCCCTCGCCGCCCCTTCCCGCCGAAACCCGCGACCCGAAACAGGTGTACATGGACCAGCGCTATGTCGGCACGAACATCTCTTCCGAGTTCTTCAACACCGCGGGTCGCACCGTGAAGACCGGCCTGACCGCCGCCGTGATCGTCTCCCAGTGGACGTGGGCGGCGACGCTGCTGCAATCCTCCAACGTCGCGTTCCAGTACGGCGTCTCCGGCCCTTTCTGGTACGCCTCGGGCGCGACCATCCAGGTGCTGCTCTTCGGCATCCTCGCGATTCAGGTGAAGCGCTTCGCGCCCACCGCGCACACCGTGTGCGAGATCATCGATGCGCGCTGGGGCCCCACCGCGCACAAGGTGTTCATCTACTTTTGCTTCCTGACGAACATCATCGTCACGTCGATGCTCATCCTCGGCGGCGCCGCCACGGTGAACGCGCTCACCGGCATGGATCAGGCCACCGCGGGCTTCCTCATCCCCATCGGTGTCATCGCGTACACCATGGCGGGCGGCCTCAAGGCGACCTTCATGGCGTCCTACATCCACACCGCGATCATCTTCGTCATCCTGCTCACCTTCATCATGCTCGTGTACGCGTCGGGCGAGGAGCCCCTCGGCTCTCCCGGCAACGTGTACGACCAGCTCCAGGCTGTGGCGGCCAAGGACCGCGACTGCACCATGGGCGTCATGACCCACGACGGCCAGTCCTGCGGCCCCGTCGCGGACAACCGCGGCGGATCTTACCTCACCATGATCTCCAAGGGTGGCATCATCTTCGGCATCATCAACATCGTCGGTAACTTTGGCACCGTGTTCGTCGACCAGTCCTACTGGCAGTCCGCCATCGCGGCGAAGCCCTCGTCCTCCACGAAGGGCTACCTGCTTGGCGGCCTCGTGTGGTTCACCATCCCTTTCTCCCTCGCCACCGCGATGGGACTCTCTTCCGTGGCGCTCGACCTTCCCGTGACCGGTGACGAGGCGGGCTCCGGCCTCGTGCCCCCCGCCGCCGCCGTGCACTTCATGGGCAAGGGCGGCGCCGCGGCGATCACCATCATGCTCTTCATGGCCATCACCTCCACCGGCTCCGCCGAGCAGATCGCCGTGTCCTCCATTGTCTCGTACGACATCTACCGCAAGTACATCAACCCCAAAGCCACCGGCGAGGACATCCTGCGCGTCTCCCGCTACGTCATCTTCGGCTTCGGCATCTTCTCCGGCGTGCTCTCCATCATCCTCAACGAGATTGGCCTGTCCCTCGGGTTCGTCTACCTGATGATGGGCATCTTCGTCGGATCCGCCGTCATGCCCATCGCCTTCCTGCTCACCTGGGACAAGGCGAACGCCACCGGCGCCATCGCCGGCGCGTTCGGCGGCCAGATTCTCGCCGTCATCACCTGGATCGCAGTCTCCACCGACCCCGAGGGTAACGGCGGGAGCCTCCCGGTGAACATCGACACCCTCGGCGCCAACTACCCCATGCTCGCCGGTAACGTCGTCGCCATCCTCTCCTCCGGGCTGATCTGCGCGGTGGTGTCCATGTCCAAGCCCCAGAACTTCGACTTCACCACCCTCGCGGAGAAGATCTCGCTCATCGATGACCAGATGCCCGACCTCGACCCCACCGAGAACGACCCCGAGATGCTCAAGGACGCGCTCGGCTTCGTCAGCAAGTGGGGCGTCGGCTTCTGCGTCGTCATGGTGATCATCTGGCCTCTGCTCTCGCTCCCCGCGGGGTGCGGCGTCTCCAGCGTGGAGTGCGGCGTCTTCTCCAAGGACTACTTCTACCTCTGGGTCTCCGTCGCGCTCGCGTGGGGCATCGTCGCCACCATCGTGATCATCATCATGCCCGTCTGGGAGTCCATGGACGGCATCAAGCTCGTCGTGAAGGGCGTCATGACCAACGACGACGTGCACATGCGCCTCGACGGCATCGAGATGATGCTCGAGAAGGCGCTCGGCGGCGCCAAGCCCGACGGCCCCTACCCCTCGGACGCCCCGTGCTTCCGCGCCAAGCTCCTCGCGCGCAAGCCCAAGGCGTAAGCGCTCGATACAAGAACAGCCTACGTCTCGCATCCGTCGCGTCTCTCCCTTCTCCTGGACAGGAAGAGACGCGCCGTCGAAAGTGCGCCTCCCGGCGCGCGCGCCGCCGAGTGATCCTCGCCGCTCGCGCGCCGGCGACGACGTGGTGTCTCGTTTGTCGTAACGGGATTCGTGATTTACCTTACTTAGATTTTCTTTTTAATGCATATCATTCGTCCGAGTTGTCACGCGTCCGTCCCCTCCCGCGCCCCGCATCGCGTTCTCAACTCAGCCCGCGCTCGGCATACGGCGGCGCGCCGAGTTCGGCGGCGAGCGGCGCGAGCGCGTCGCGCAACGTATCGTACACCGCGTCCGTGGACCTCCCCGCGACCCGCAGGATGATCCCACCGCCTTCGGTCTCGTCGCATCCGAGCGGCGCGGGAACCGGGCTGGACGACACGAGGAGCCACTCCTTGGCTTTCTTGTCCTCCTTCGTCGCGTCCTCGTCCGCATTCGCGAACACGTCCCTCGCGCCCCCCGCCACCGTCGCCGCCGCCGCCGCGCGCGTAGACTCGCGCGCGCGCGCCGCCGCCGCCGCGCACCGCGGGCCGAGCAGGATCACCGTCGCCAGCGCGTGCGTGTCGCCCATGCGCCGCGCGAGCGCGCCCGCGCGGTCGCCTTTGAGCGAGCACGCGTCCGCGCACACCTCCGCGAAGCCGCCGGAATCGGAACCGGAATCGCGACCGTCGTCGCTCGCGTCGCGCGCGTCCACGAAAACCTCCGTGTTCGTGCGGTACGACGCGAAGCGCCACCGCTCGCCCCGCTCGAGGCCCTCGGTGAGGGTCGCGTCCTCCCCGGGCGCGACGCCGCCGCCCCGCGCGGAGACGAAACCGCCGGCGCCGCCGCCGCGGAACGCGGCGCGCCCGGACACGAGCCAGTCCACGGAGACGAGCGAGGCGGTTTTGTGGAGCACGAACCGCTGCGTCTGCCGGAAGCGCGCGTCGCGGAACGCCTGCGTCGGGTCGGGAAGGCACGCCAGCAGAGCGCCGGCGCCCACGCGACCCGCAAGCGCCTGCGTGGTTTCGCGCGACGTTTTCGGAGCGTTCCGCGACGACGGAACCGACGCGCGCGTCGGTTCAACCGCGCTTCGCTTCGCGGAGTCTCGGACCGCGTGCTTGTACACCTTGTTCGTACCCTGCGTCGCCAGGACGCACGCGCAGCCGTCCGCGACGTCCACGCACGCGCCGGCGCGGTCGCCCGCCACGAGTCCGCCCCCGAAGCTCACCTGGTAGCACCACACGCAGTCGGCGCCCGGGTCGTCGACGCCCGCCTTCCGGGGGACGATCAAACGCAGCGGGTACGCGTGGTACAGACGCGTCGCCGAAGCCCTCCCCCCGGATTTCGAAACCTCCAGGACGCCGCGCGAGCACGCGTCGCGCGCGGCGTCGTCTCGCGACGCCACGCGCGACAGACCTCCGGGCGCCGCGCCCCACACCGCGTCCACCCACGAGTGCGACGCGCGCGGTTCGCGCCTCGCGCGTTTTTCCGGGTCACCGGGCGCCTCCGCCTCCGGCGCATCCGCCGCCGTTTCGGCGCCGCCGAAAGCGCTTTTTAAGAGAAAGCGCTTCCTCGTCGCTCTCGGCATGTCGGCGACGCTCCTCTCGGAGCTCGTTTCCGGATCAGGTGTTGAAGAGCCTCGAGAAGAGCGCGTCGTGGCCGGCGTGCACGATGTCCACCAGCGGCGACGACGACGCCGCGCGCGACGTCATCGCCAAGAGCGCCGCCCTCGCGTGGTGTGGGGCTTCCGCCGCGGCGAGCGCCTCGGCGGCGCGGACGCAGGCGGCGAGCGCCTCGGCGGCGCGCGCCTCCGCCGACGCGACGCACCGGCGCATCACCGCGCCGGCGGCGAGCGGGCCCACTAGGTTGAGCCGCGTCGCCGCGCTAAGCGTATCTCGCAGCGTGAGGTAGCAGAACATGCGCGCCGCGTGTCGCGCGGAGAACCCCGCCGCGCCGGCGACCGCGCCGAAGACCACGGCGAGGTGCGCGCCGGGCAGACGCGTCTCGCGCCGTTTCTCCGACCGCGTCGAGGCTTTCGCTCGGCGCAGCGCCTCGGTGAGGGGCTCGGAGAAGAACGCGTCGTCGTCGTCGGCGGCGTCGTCGGCGGCGGGCGCCCGCGTCGAGGACGGCGGCGGTCGTCCGAACGCCGCG
>MDSV01229801.1_pt1 | contig 27745 bp, 24 predicted proteins | sample 810851 | NCBI WGS metagenome assembly MDSV01 (sample SAMN05326640, study PRJNA326480) | marine metagenome | isolation source: seawater | place: Atlantic Ocean: North East | collected 2012 | reverse complement strand
ATATTAAAGATCAAAAAATCAAAAATGTCGCAAATAAACTATTGAATATATTTGCTATAATTATGCCTTTAATAACTATTATAGGAATATATAATTTAACATAATGAGTGCATATAAAATTATAGATCATGAATACGATGTTGTTGTTTTAGGAGCAGGTGGGTCTGGTCTTAGAGCAGCGGTTGGGTTATCAGAAGCAGGATTAAAAACAGCATGTATTTCAAAAGTCTTCCCAACAAGAAGCCACACATCTGCTGCGCAAGGAGGAATTTCGGCAGCACTTGGAAACATGGGAGAAGATGATTGGAGATGGCACATGTACGATACTGTTAAAGGCTCTGATTGGCTAGGCGATCAGGATGCAATTGAATATTTGTGTAAAGAAGCCCCAAGAGCAGTAGTAGAATTAGAGAGATACGGTGTTCCATTTAGCAGAACTGATGACGGAAAAATTTATCAAAGACCATTTGGTGGAATGACAAAAAATTATGGAAACGGTACGGCACAAAGAACATGTGCTGCTGCTGATAGAACTGGTCATGCAATTTTACACACTCTTTATGGACAGGCATTAAAACATAACACCGAATTTTTTATTGAATATTTTGCGCTAGATTTAATTATGAAAAATGGTGAGTGCAAGGGAGTTATAGCTTGGAACCTTACTGACGGAACAATACATAGATTTAGGTCTCACATCACTATTATTGCCACAGGCGGTTATGGAAAAGTTTACTATTCAGCAACATCAGCTCATACTTGTACGGGAGATGGGAATGCAATGGTCCTGCGGGCTGGATTGCCTCTGCAAGATATGGAATTCGTTCAGTTTCATCCTACCGGTATTTATGGAGTAGGATGTTTAATAACAGAAGGAGCAAGAGGTGAGGGTGGATTTTTAGTTAACGGTAAAGGAGAAAGATTTATGGAACGTTACGCTCCGAATGCAAAAGATTTAGCATCAAGAGATGTAGTAAGCAGGTCGATGGAGATGGAAATTAACGAAGGAAGAGGTGTTGGTAAAGACAAAGATCATATTAATCTTCATTTAGATCATTTAGATAAAGAAGTATTAGAAGAAAGGCTTCCAGGAATAACAGAAGCAGCAAAAACTTTTGCAAACGTAGACGTAAATAAACAACCTATACCCGTTGTACCTACTGTCCATTATAATATGGGCGGGATACCAACTAATTATAAAGCTGAAGTTTTAACATTAAATGGTTCAGAAAAAACAGTTCCAGGTTTAATGGCAATAGGTGAAGCAGCATGCGTATCAGTTCATGGAGCTAATAGATTGGGATCAAATTCATTAATCGACCTCGTTGTATTTGGAAGAGCAGCAGCTAAAAGAGCAGCAGAGCTCGTTAAACCAGGTAAAGCTCATGAGGAGGTTTCTAATTCTGAAACAGACAAATGTTTGGATAGATTTGATAAAATAAGAAATTCAACTGGATCTACTAAAACTGCAGAACTTAGATTAAATATGCAGAAAACAATGCAATCAAAATGTGCTGTTTTTAGAACTGAGAAAACATTAAAAGAGGGCGTTGATCAAATAAGAAAACCTTTTGACGGCATGAAAGATATTTCTGTTAAGGACAAATCTCTTCTTTTTAATACAGATTTAGTTGAAACCTTAGAATTTGATAATTTGATTAGACAAGCTTTAACCACTATGGACTCAGCTTATAGTAGAAAGGAAAGTAGAGGCGCGCATGCTAGAGAAGATTATAGCACAAGAGATGATAAAAATTTTATGAAGCATACTTTGGCATGGCAAGATGACAAAAAAGTAGAAATAAAATACCGAGATGTTCACTCAAGAACACTCACAAATGATGTTCAATATTTTCCTCCAAAGGAAAGAGTTTATTAACAATGGTACAATTCACCCTGCCACAAAATTCGAAAATAGAGGTTGGGAAGTACTTTAAAGATGAAAAAAATTCTAAAAACTTAAAGAAAGTAAATGTTTATAGATGGGACCCATCTAACGGTCAAAATCCAAGAGTGGATACCTTCGAGGTAGATATGGATAGCTGCGGTCCAAAAGTTTTAGATATTTTATTTAAAATTAAAAATGAGATAGATCCTTCTCTTACATTTAGAAGGTCATGTGCACATGGCGTTTGCGGGTCTTGCGCAATGAATATAGACGGTGTGAATACTTTAGCATGCATAAAATCACACACAGACATCAACGGTGATTTGAATGTTTATCCTTTACCACACCTAAAAGTGGTCAAAGATCTAATTGGTGATTTAAGCACACTCTATAAACAGTACGAGTCTATTAAACCTTGGTTAGAAACAAAACAAACTGGTGAAGAAAAATCAGAATTGAAACAGTCTCAAAAAGATAGAGAAAAATTAGATGGATATTATGAATGCATTTTATGTGCTTGTTGCTCAACTTCATGCCCAAGTTATTGGTGGAACGGAGATAAATATTTAGGCCCAGCAGTATTACTGCAAGCTTATCGCTGGATCAACGATAGTAGAGATGGAGATAAAAAGGAGAGGTTGAAAAAAGTGGCTGACGAATTAAAATTATATAGGTGCCATACTATAATGAATTGTACGAATTCTTGCCCAAAAGGATTAAATCCCGCAAAAGCTATTGGATCAATTAAGAAAATGCTTGCAACAAGCTAAAAGCTTATTTATTCAATACCTTCATGAAAACTATTGAACATTTCATTGATGGCAAATCTTACAGCGGGGACTCAAGAAGAATTGGAAAAGTTTTTAATCCTGCAACAGGCGAGCAAAGCGCTGAAGTAAAACTTTCTAGCACCAAAGATGTAAATGCTGCAGTATCAAGTGCTCAAAAAGCTTTTGAAGATTGGTCGAATAAACCACCTCTTCAAAGAGCGAGAGTAATGTTCAAATTTAAAGAACTTATTGAAAAAAATTCAGATGAACTTACTAAGATTATTGTAGCCGAACATGGAAAAGTTTATGAAGATGCAAAAGGATCGTTAACTAGAGGTTTAGAAGTTGTCGAATATGCTTGTGGTATTCCTCAGATGTTAAAAGGTGAGTTTACAGAAAATGTTGGTTCAAATGTTGATAGCTGGTCTATACGTCAACCTCTTGGCGTTTGCGCAGGCATAACTCCATTTAATTTTCCAGCGATGGTTCCAATGTGGATGTTTCCAATGGCAATAGCTTGTGGAAATACATTTGTTCTTAAACCGTCTGAAAAAGATCCATCTTGTTCAATGAGATTAGCTGAACTTTTAAAAGAAGCTGGCTTGCCAGATGGAGTTTTTAATGTAGTAAATGGAGATAAAGAGGCTGTTGATGCACTTTTAGAAAATAAAAACGTTATGGCAATAAGTTTTGTAGGTTCAACACCAATTGCAAAATATATTTACGAAAATTGTGCAAAGAATGAAAAAAGAGTTCAAGCTCTAGGAGGAGCTAAAAATCATTGTGTTGTGATGCCAGATTGTGATTTAGATCAAGCAGTCAACGGTTTAATGGGTGCCGCATATGGATCAGCCGGAGAAAGGTGTATGGCTCAATCAGTTGCTGTAGCAGTAGGGGGAATTGGAGATAAGTTAGTCGCCTCCTTAGCGAAAAAAGTTGAAGCTCTTAAAGTAGGCCCAGGTATGGACAAACAGTCAGAGATGGGACCATTAGTTACTAGAGAACATTTAGAAAAAGTTAAAGGCTACGTGGACATAGGTGAAAAAGAGGGTGCTAAACTAATTGTTGATGGAAGAAACTTTAAATTACAAGGATATGAAAAAGGATATTACATAGGTGGATGCTTATTTGACCATGTAAAAAAAGACATGAGAATTTACAAAGAAGAAATCTTTGGTCCAGTTTTATCTGTTATACGAGCCAAAGATTTTGAGGAAGCATTACATTTAGTCAACGACCATGAATTTGGAAATGGGGTAAGTATATTTACTAGAGACGGGGACTCGGGAAGAACTTTTTCAAGTAAAGCTAAAATAGGAATGGTTGGAATCAATATACCTATACCAGTTCCAATGGCATTTCATAGTTTCGGTGGATGGAAAAGATCTTTATTTGGTGATCAACATATGCATGGCCCTGAAGGTGTAAGATTCTATACTAAACTAAAAACAATCACTTCTAGATGGCCGTCAGGTTTAAGATCTGACCCAGAGTTTGTAATGCCTACAATGAAATAAATAAGGATATAAATGAAAAAAAAAATTACTTTAATAGGAGCCGGACAAATTGGAGGAACATTGGCACATTTGATTGCTTTAAAAGAATTAGCAGATGTTGTTTTGTTTGATGTTGCCGCAGGCGTCGCGAAGGGAAAAGCTTTAGATATAGCTCAATCATCACCAGTTAATGGATTTAATATCAAATTGTCTGGAACAGATAAGTATGAGGACACAAAAAATTCAGATGTAATTATTATCACTGCAGGTGTCCCTAGAAAACCGGGCATGACAAGAGACGATTTATTAGGCATTAATTTAAAAATAATAAAACAAGTTGCAGAGGGAATTAAAAAAACTTCACCTAATGCCTTTGTAATATGCATTACTAATCCACTTGATGTTATAGTAATGGCTCTGCAAAAATATTCAGGATTACCTAAAAATAAAGTAATAGGTATGGCAGGAATCCTGGATTCAGCAAGGTTTATTTATTTTTTATCTGAAGAGTTAAAAGTACCAGTAAAAAAAATAAAATCTTTTGTTCTTGGTGGTCATGGAGATAGCATGGTAGCAATGTTGGGATCTACAGAAATTGAAGGAAAAAAAATAACGGACCTGGTAAAAGAAGGAAAATTATCTCAAGAAAAATTAGATCAAATAATTGATAGAACAAAAAAAGGTGGAGCTGAAATAGTAAAATATTTGGAAAAAGGTTCCGCATTTTATGCTCCTGCTGCGTCCGGTGTAGAGATGGCGGAATGCTATATTAAAGATCTTAAAAAACAACTACCTTGCGCCGTTCACTTGAACGGTGAATATGGAACAAATAATATTTATGCAGGCGTACCAGTTATTATTGGATCTAAAGGAGTGGAGAAAGTAATTGAATTAGACTTATCAGCAGAAGAAAGAAAAAACTTTGATAATTCTATAAAAGCTGTGAAAGAATTATTTGATGCCGCAAAAAAAATTGATCCCGACTTACAATAATAAAATATTAATATTTTTTTTAGCAATTACAGCTTTTTTAATTAATTATTATTATGGTTTTATTGGTGTAATGCCTATGGATAATACTGTTTTATTCAATGGTGGTTATCGAATTTTAAAAGGGTATATCCCATTTACAGATTACTGGCTTGTTACTGGACCGTTATTAGATTATCTAAATGCATTTTTTTTTAAGGCTCTAGGGGTTTCATGGAACACTTATATAATTCATTCTTCAATTATTAATTCATTATTAGCTTTATCAAGTTTTTATTTTTTTAAAAAAAATGATTTGTCTTTTAGATTTTCATTAATATATGCATTTTTAATTTCAGTTCTTTTTTATCCTGTAGTTGGAACACCATTTGTAGATCATCACTCAACTTTTTTTATGATTATATCTTTTTATGGTTTAATTCTTGCCGTTAAAACAAATAATACGAATTATTTTTTTTTTATACCGAGCCTATTGAGCTTGTCGTTTTTATCAAAGCAAACTCCCGGGGGTTATGGGATAATTGTCATTTCTTTTTTTATTTTAATAATCTCTTTGCTTGATAAGAATAAAGGATTTGAAATATTAAAAAAATCACTAGGCGGGTCATTATTTGCCATACTATTTCTTTTTTTATTCTTTTTCTTAACAAAAATAAATTTTAATGATTTTTTTCAACAATATATTAGTTTTGGATCATCAATTGGTAAGGCAAGGTTAAATAATTATGATTTTAATCTTATTAATGAAATAAATAAATACAAATTTATCTCGGTCTTTTTGATATCTTTAATAATAATTTTAATAAGGCTCAAGCTGAAAAATCTTCTTAAAATCAAAGATTTTTTTATTATAACTATATCTATTAGTTTAACAGTTATTTTGCTTTTTCACCAAATGATCTCCTTAAATCAAAATTTCATATTTTTTTTAATTCCTTTTCTTTGTGGAGTTACCCATCTCTATTACAAAAAAGTTTTTGATTTAAATTATTTTTTAGTGGTGCTTATAATTACATGTTTTATTTCCGTGGGAAAATATCATTTAAGATTTAATGAAGAAAGAAAATTTAATGAATTAGAAAACATTGACTTATCCAAAGCTATCGATGCAAAAATTCTTAATGAGAAATTAAAGGGCTTAAAGTGGATCACTTATTTGAGTCCTAAAGATCCAAAAAAAGAGATAAAAAATCTTACCAAGGCCATAAGTATTTTTAAAGAAGATAAATCTAACAAAATATTAATTACTGAATATCAAGTCATTCCGCCAATAATAGATATATATGACAACTCACCTAACCAATGGCACCATCCTTCAGTTAGTTTTCCACTTAGAGGTAATAATTACTATGAAATTTATCAAAAATATTTTATTTCAAAGATAAAAAAAAAGAAAATTAAAACCATATATGAGATAAGAAAAGAGGAAAAAATTATAACAGCATTGGTACTTGATGAAAAATGTTTTAAAAAAGAAAGAGTTGGAGAAATGTTGATTAAGATTGATTTAGATTTCAGCTGCAGCGAATTAAAATGAAATTTCTGGAAAAAATCGCTATAATTTTCTTTGATCTTTTAGATAAATATTTTCATCAAAAAAATATCATTAAATACTTAAAAAAAAATTTAGAAAATGTAGATATTTTCTTTGATATTGGTTCCCATAAAGGGCTTTATACAGACCTCATAACAAAAAACTTTAAAGTAAAAAAAATTGTAATGGTTGAACCTCAAAAAAATATTTTTAAATTTATTAAAAACAAATATTTAAAAAAAAAAGAGGTTAAAATTTATAATTTAGCTTTATCTGATAAGAAGAAGAAACAAACCCTTTACATTAATAAGCACGATCTAACTTCATCTTTAACCCAAATTGATAAAAAAAATAGTTATTTAAATATTAAAGCCAAACTATTTGGCGGAACAATAAATGATTTAATCCATAATAAATATATGGTAAATAGTTGTAAATTATCGGATATCATTAAAAAAGATAGTATTAGTAAAATAGACTTATTAAAAGTTGATACGGAGGGCCATGAATTGCAAGTTTTAAGGGGCGCCGGTTCTTCCCTAAAAGAAAAAGTTAATTTTATTCTTATTGAAATACATAATAGTAATATCTTCCTAAATTATGATGCAAAAAAAATACATAATTATTTGAAAAAAAATAAATTTACTCTAAAAAAAATATATAAGTTTCCGTTTACCACTTGGGAAGATAGAATTTATCAAAATAAAAGTTTTTAACAATGAATATACACGAACATCAAGCAAAAGAAATACTTAAAGAATTTGGAGCACCTGTATCTAGAGGAGTCGTAATTCTATCAACAGATAATATCAAAAAAGAAATTTTAAAATTGAAGTCAAAAGAATTTGTTCTTAAAGCACAAATTCATGCAGGAGGAAGAGGAAAGGCAGGAGGAGTAAAATTAATTAAGAATATTTCTGAGTTAGAAAAAGAGGCAAAAAAAATGATGGGAAAGGTTTTAGTAACACATCAGACTGGCGCAGAAGGAAAACAAGTGAAAAGACTATATATCGAGGAAGCATCTGATATCTTAAAAGAATTTTATTTATCTTGTTTAATTGATAGAGAAACATCTAAAATAGCTTTTATAAGTAGCACTGAGGGGGGAGTGGATATTGAAAAAGTTGCGAATGAAACTCCCAATAAAATTATTACAAATAAGATTGATTTAAAGCATGGCGGCCCTAATGAAAACGAAATTAAAAATATAATCTCTATTTTTCAATTTAATGAAAAGCAAACGACTGTGGCTTCAAAACTCATTAAATCACTTTATGAGATTATTATAAAAAAAGACGCAAGTTTAATAGAAATAAATCCTTTGATCGTAACAAAATCTGAAGAATTAATTTGTCTCGACGCTAAAATGAATTTTGATGATAACGCGATCTTTAGAAGGCCAGAAATATTAAAACTTAGAGATCTCAACGAAGAAGATCCCGCAGAAATTGAAGCAAGTAAACATGATCTTGCTTATATAAAACTTAATGGTTCCATAGGCTGTATGGTTAACGGTGCTGGTTTAGCTATGGCAACAATGGATATAATCAAGCTCTACGGAAAAGAGCCTGCTAATTTTTTAGATGTAGGTGGAGGCGCATCGAAGGAAAAAGTATCAGCAGCTTTTAAATTAATACTCTCTGATAAAAATGTTAAAGGAATTTTAATAAATATATTTGGAGGAATAATGAGATGTGATGTTCTTGCCCAAGGAGTAGTGGACGCTGCAAATGAAATTAATTTATCAGTTCCTTTAGTAGTTAGACTAGCAGGTACAAATTTTCAGGAAGGAAAAAAAATATTAGAAAAATCAAATTTAAAAATATTATCTGCAACAGATTTAAATGATGCAGCTAAGACAATTGTAGAAGCTATAAAATAATGTCGATTTTGGTAAATAGGAATACAAAAGTTATCTGCCAGGGATTTACTGGAACTCATGGTACATTTCACTCTGAACAAGCTTTAAAATATGGAACAAAATTAGTTGGCGGAGTTACACCTAAGAAGGGTGGGCAAAAGCATTTAAATTTACCTGTGTTTAACTCTGTTCAAGAAGCAAAGGAAAAAACAGCAGCAGATGCTTCAATGATTTATGTACCACCAAAGTTTGCTAGTGATGCAATTATAGAAGCTATTGATGCGAAAATAAAATTGATAGTTTGTATTACAGAGGGAATACCTATTTTGGATATGCTAAAAGTTAAAGCAATTTTAAATAAAAGTGAGTCCAGATTAATTGGCCCAAACTGTCCAGGGATTATTACACCAGATGAATGTAAGATTGGAATTATGCCAGGAAATATTCATAAAAAAGGTTCTGTAGGAATAGTTTCAAGATCTGGAACGCTGACTTATGAAGCAGTAGCTCAGACTTCAGCAAATAAAATGGGGCAATCGACATGTATAGGAATAGGTGGTGACCCAATTAATGGTACAAATTTTATAGACTGCCTGGAATTATTTTTAAAAGATGATGAAACTAAATCTATCATCATGATTGGTGAAATAGGTGGAACAGCAGAGGAGGATGCCGCAGATTTTTTGAAAAGGGAAAAAATTAAAAAACCAATGGTTGGATTTATAGCTGGATTGACCGCCCCCCCTGGCAGAAGAATGGGGCATGCTGGAGCAATAATTTCTGGTGGAAAAGGCGGCGCCGAAGATAAGATAGAGATGATGAAATCTGCCGGCATAACAATTTCAAAGTCACCAGCAGATATTGGGAAGACATTATATCAAAAACTTAATGGTTGATTTTTACTAATCTATGTTAGAATAAATTTTTAATGTCTTCTTCTAAAAACAATACATTATATAAAAAAACATCCTTTTTAGCAGGAAATAATTCGGAATTTATTAACGAGTTCTACGCAGACTATATTTCAGATCCAAATTCATTACCTGAAAGCTGGAGAAGATTTTTTGATGGGTTAAGTGAGGATGAGACTTTAATCTATAAAAACTTAAAAGGACCTAGTTGGTCACCTGAAAAAAATATTAAAAAGCCATCGTTAAAATCAAAAGATAATAAAAATGTTGAAGAAACATCAAATGAATTAAATTCTAGATCTGTTAAACAAGCATCAAAGGATTCTGTACGAGCCATAATGTTAATACGAGCTTATAGAATAAGAGGTCATCTAATTGCAAATCTTGATCCTCTATCCATCCAAAAAAAAGAAGAACATCCTGAACTTAAGCCTGAAAGTTATGGATTTAATAATGATGATTACGATAGAAAGATTTTTTTAGATGGTGTTCTTGGAATTCAATACGGAGATCTTAATCAAATTTTATCAATACTTAAAAAAACATATAGTTCAAATATTGGTTATGAATTTATGCATATGAGCGACCCTGAAGAGAAAGCTTGGATTAGAGATAGAATAGAAGGACCAGAAAAAAAAATTACCTTTACAGACAATGGAAAAAGAGCAATTTTAAATAAAGTAATTCAAGCTGAGGGTTTTGAAAAATATTTACATGTAAAATTTGTTGGAACAAAAAGATTTGGTTTAGATGGAGGAGAGTCTTTAATACCAGCTCTGGAACAAATTATTAAAAGAGGTGGAAGCTTAGGCGCGAAAGAAATCAAAATTGGCATGCCTCATAGAGGAAGGTTAAATGTTTTAGCAAATGTAATGGGTAAACCGTTTAAAGCTATCTTTAGTGAATTTTTTGGCAAGTCCATGAGCACAGGTAAAGATTTCGAGGGAGATGTAAAATATCATTTAGGAGCATCGTCAAATAGAGAGTTTGATGGAAATTCCGTGCATATTAGTTTAACAGATAATCCTTCCCATTTAGAAGCAGTTAATCCAGTAGTTTTGGGCCAAGTTCGAGCTAAGCAATTTTTTCATAAAGACAAAGAAAGAAAAAAAGTTATCCCAGTATTAATGCATGGAGATGCTGCATTCGCAGGTCAAGGTATTGTTGCAGAATGTTTTGCTATGTCCGGCTTGCCAGGACACAATATTGGGGGAACTATCCATATTATTGTAAATAATCAAATAGGTTTTACTACCGCCCCAAGATTTGCACGATCTTCACCTTATCCATCAGACGTTGCTAAAATCGCTCAAGCACCTATACTTCATGTCAACGGAGATGACCCAGAGGCTGTTGTTCATTGTGCAAAAATTGCAACTGAATATAGACAAAAATTCAATAGAGATGTTGTAATTGATATGGTTTGTTACAGAAGATTCGGTCACAACGAGGGAGATGAACCTTCTTTTACACAACCAATTATGTATAAAAAAATTAAATCCCATCCCACTACGCTTTCAATTTATGGAAAAAAATTAGGCCATGAGGGCTTAACATCTGATATTGAACTACAAAAGGAAAAGACAAAATTTAAAAACTTCCTAGAACAAGAATATGAGTCATCAAAAAGCTATAAATCTGAACTTAAATGGTTTGACGGAGCATGGTCAAGATTTAAACCAGGCCTTGGAAAGGATAAGAGAGGAGTAAGTGGCGTTGATAAGAAAAAATTGCTTGAAATTGGTAGAAAAATTTCAAGTATACCAAAAGATTTTAGCGCCCATAAAACATTAAAAAAGATATTTGATTTAAGAATGAAAGCTATAGAAGACGGAAAGGCGATAGACTGGTCAACTGCTGAAGGTTTAGCTTTTGGTACGTTACTCACGGAGGGGTTTTCCGTTAGACTATCTGGTCAAGACTCAGGAAGGGGAACCTTCAGTCAAAGACATGCGGTTTTAAGAAATCAAGACAGTCATGAAAGGTACATTCCTTTAAACAATATTACAGAAAGACAGAAAAATTTTGAAATTATAGATAGCCTATTGTCAGAACTAGCAGTTTTGGGATTTGAATTTGGTTACTCAATATCAGAACCTGAAACGTTAGTTTTATGGGAGGCACAATTCGGAGATTTTGCAAATGGAGCACAAATTATAATTGATCAATTTATTTCATCGGGAGAGTCTAAATGGGGAAGAGCTAGTGGTTTGGTAATGTTATTGCCTCACGGTTATGAAGGTCAAGGACCAGAACATTCATCGGCAAGATTAGAAAGATTTTTACAATTATGTGCTGGCGAAAATATTCAGGTCGTAAATTGCACAACTCCATCAAATTATTTTCATGTTTTAAGACGACAAATGCATAGAGAATTTAGAAAACCATTGATTATCATGACACCTAAATCTTTATTAAGACATAAAAAATGTGTTTCAAATATTTTAGAATTTTCAAAAAAAAGCACTTTTCACAGAGTTTTGGAAGACGATGCTTATTCAAAAGTAAATAATCTTTTAGAATTAAAAAAAAGAGATGATAAAATCAAGAAAGTAGTAATGTGCTCTGGCAAAGTTTACTATGATTTAATTGAAGCTAGAGAAAAATATAAAAACGATGAAGTGACATTTTTAAGAATTGAGCAACTTTATCCTTTTCCTGTAAAAACTCTCGCAAATGTCCTGAAAAGATATGTAAAAGCAAAATTTATCTGGTGTCAAGAAGAACCAAAGAATATGGGTGCCTGGAATACAGTTAGAAATTATATAGATCGAACTTTAGAGATGGTAAATTTTGGTGATAAAACTGTAAAATATGTCGGAAGAAATGCGTCATCCTCAACTGCGACCGGAAATTTAAACAAACATCTTGCACAACAAAAAGAAATATTAGAAAAGATACTTAAAAAGTAAATGGCAGAAAAAATTACAGTTCCTACATTAGGTGAGTCGGTCACAGAAGCTACTGTATCAAAGTGGTTAAAGTCCGAAGGTGAAAAAGTTGCAGCGGATGAGCCTCTTGTAGAATTGGAAACAGATAAAGTTAACGTTGAAGTACCTTCCCCAACCAACGGAGTGCTTGGAAGTATTGTAGTTAAAGAAGGTGAAACAGTTAATGTGGGATCTTTATTGGGGACAGTAGATAAATCATCTACAAATAAAGAGGTAAAAACTAATCAAGTGAATTATAATCCTCCAAAAAAAGAAAAAAAGGAAATTCAACCAAAGGTTTTTGAAGAAGAAAAAATATCAAAAACAAAAAAAATTAAATCAGAAAAAATAAATGAACCAACGCTTAAATTAGAAGAAGAACAACCTCTAATTTTAGAGCAAGTTCATGATGAAAAAGTTTCCACAAAAGTAGTTCAACAAATTTCTCCAGCAGCAAGAAAAATGGCTAGTGAAGCAAAAGTTGATTACAGCAGTATCCAAGGTTCAGGAAAAAATGGTGTCATTTTAAAAGAAGACATAATGAGTCTTATGGGATCTAAACCCGCCCCATCTGAGAGAAAAGTTGAACATGGCCCTGAGGAGAGAGTAAAAATGACCAGGCTCAGATTAACTATTGCAAAAAGATTAAAAGAAGCGCAAGAAAACGCAGCAATGCTTTCAACTTTTAATGAGGTTGATATGAGCGAAGTAATATCAATGAGAAGCAAGTATAAAGATGAATTTCAAAATAAATATGGTGTTAAGTTAGGTTTTATGTCTTTTTTTGTAAAAGCTTGCGTGATCGGTTTAAAAAATTATCCTTCAATCAATGCAGAAATTCAAGGTGAAGAAATAGTTTATAAGAATTACTATAATATAAGTATTGCTGTAGGTACTGATAGAGGTCTAGTGGTCCCAGTTCTCAGAGAAACTGATGAAATGTCATTTGCTGACATTGAAAAAAATATTGGCGAACTTGGCCAGAAGGCTAGAAATGGAAAAATTACTATTGAAGATTTGCAAGGCGGAACGTTTACAATTACTAACGGTGGAATTTATGGTTCGATGCTTTCGACTCCCATTTTAAATCCTCCTCAGTCTGCAGTTTTAGGAATGCATAATATTATCCAAAGACCTGTAGTGGTTGATGGTAAAATTGAAGTAAGACCTGTCATGTATTTGGCATTATCTTACGATCATAGAATAATTGATGGTAAAGAAGCAGTATCATTTTTAAAAATAGTAAAAGAATCATTAGAGCAACCTAAAAGATTATTCTTAAATTTATAATAATGGAAAAAAATTTTGATATTGTCGTTATTGGTGGTGGACCAGGAGGTTACGTCTGTGCGATTAGAGCAGCTCAACTGGGTTTAAAAGCAGCCTGCGTTGAGTCTAGAGGAGCTTTAGGAGGCACATGTCTTAATGTGGGATGCATACCATCAAAAAGTTTATTAAATTTGTCTGAGAATTTTCATAAAGCTAAAAAAGACTTTAACCAGCAAGGTATAGAAATTGACGGCATTAAATTAAATATTGATAAAATGATGTCTAATAAAAACAAATCAATTCAGGTTTTAACAAAAGGAGTTGAGTTTTTATTCAAGAAAAATAAAGTTACTTATTTTAAAGGGAAAGGAGTTCTTTTTTCAAAAAATGATATTGTTGTTTATGATAGCAGTAAAAATAGAACTAACATTAAAGCTAAGAATATTGTCATTGCCACAGGATCCGAAGCTAGTTCCTTACCAGGGGTTGATGTTGATGAAAAAAATATTGTTTCTTCTACAGGTGCATTATCCTTTAATAAAGTTCCCAAAAGATTAGCTGTAATTGGGGGAGGTTATATTGGATTAGAAATGGGATCAGTTTGGTCAAGGTTAGGGTCTGAAGTAACAGTAATAGAATACTTAGATTATATTACGCCAGGAATGGATAGAGAAATATCAAATGAATTTCAAAAAATATTAACCAAGCAAGGAATAAAATTTAAGCTAGGATATAAAGTTGTCTCTGTAAATGATAATGGAAATTCAGTTTCAATTGATTACACAGATGTAAAGAAATCAACAAAAGAGAATATTGAAGTTGATAAAGTTTTAGTTTCTGTTGGGCGGAGACCATATACAGAGGGATTAAATTTAACGAAAGTAGGTGTAAAAAAAGATAAAAAAGGAAGAATAGAAGTTAACGATAAACTACAAACCTCTGTGGAGAACATTTTTGCTATCGGTGATGTAATAAAAGGCCCGATGTTAGCTCATAAAGCTGAAGAAGAGGGCATAGCAGTTGCCGAGATACTGGCTGGTCAAGCAGGACATGTAAATTATGATGTTATACCTGGAGTAGTTTATACTTCTCCAGAAGTTGCAACGGTTGGAAAAACTGAAGAGCAATTAAAAGAAGAAAATAAATCTTACAAAATAGGAAAGTTTCCTTTTCTTGCAAACTCAAGAGCAAAGGTAAATAATGAGACGGATGGTTTTGTTAAAATCTTAGCAGATAGTAATACTGATAAAGTTTTAGGTGTTCACATAATAGGACCTCATTGTGGAGATATGATAGCTGAAATGGCTTTAGCTATGGAGTTCGGCGCAAGTTCCGAAGATATTGCAAGAACATGCCACGCGCACCCGACACACACAGAGGCAATTAAAGAAGCTGCATTAGCTGTTGATAAAAGACCAATTCATTTTTAAATAAATAAATTTCAATTACTATTATCACATGAAAGCTCTAGTGCTGTTACCTAAAATATTTAATTTTCCATTCACATATAATAGCAATCAATATTCTCTGCAAACTGGAGATTTTGTAGAAGTGCCATTCGGTAAAAAAAATGAAATCGGTATAATATGGCCCGGAAAAAATCCTAATCTAAAAAATATTAAGATTAAAAAAATAAATAAAAAAATACATAATCTTTCATTACACCATGAGTTTATAGATTTTATAAGTTGGTTTGCATCATACAATATGATGCCTCTGGGGCTTGTTTTAAAAATGTCTATTGGGAGCGGACAAAATTTTGCGAGTAAAAAAGATAAAAATTTTGATCAAATTAAGAAAAATATTAAAACATTTTATTTGAACGAAGAGCAGAAGAAAGCTCTAGATTTTTTAAATTATACAAAAGAAAAATTTGATGTTTCCGTGTTGCAAGGAACAACTGGTTCAGGTAAGACCCTCGTATACTTTGAGAGAATTAAAAGAATTATAAATAATCAAAAACAAGCTTTAGTATTATTACCAGAGATTTTTTTAACAAACGAGTTTAAATCTAGATTTGAAGATTTTTTTGGTTTTGAGCCAGCAATATGGCATTCAAAAATAACACCAAAAAAAAAAAGAATAATTTGGAATGGTATAATTAATAATAAAATTAAATTAGTCGTTGGAGCCAGGTCATCTTTACTATTACCATTTAAAAACCTTGGAGTTATCATTGTTGACGAAGAGCATGACTCTTCTTATAAGCAAGACGAAGGTATTACTTATCACGCAAGAGATATGGCTATATCAAGAGCGTCCTTTGAAAAAATTCCTATACATTTAATAACTTCAATTCCATCAATCGAAACTTTTAACAATATTAAGAAAAAAAAATTTAGACATTTTAAAATTTTAAAAAGATATAATGACTATCCTTTACCGAAAACAAAAATTATTAATTTAAATATTAAAAAGCTTAAAAATAATTTTATTTCAGAAGAAACAATAGAAATGGTTAAAAATTTTTTAGAGAAAAATGAACAAGTATTATTTTTTTTAAATAGAAGAGGATATGCACCTTATTTGATTTGTAAAAATTGTGGTTTTAAACAAATTTGTTCGAATTGCAGCATGTACCTAACTTTTCATAAAACAAAAAATAAAGCTATTTGCCATCATTGCTCGTTAGAAAAAGAAATTTTTAGAAGCTGTAAAGAGGGAACAAAATGTGAGTTTATCATGTATGGGCCAGGTGTAGAAAAAATATTTGAAGAAGTTTGTAAGATTTTTCCTCTTAATAAAGTTGAAATCTTTTCTAGCGACTATATGAAAAAGGTTAAACAAACCAAAAATTTATTTAATAAAATTACTAATAACAAAGTAGATATCTTAGTCGGTACGCAGATGATTTCAAAAGGATTTAATTTTCCAAAATTAAATTGTATAGTGGTAATTGATGCTGATTTTTCAGGAAGAGGTTATGATCTAAGAACTACTGAAAAAAATATTCAACTATACCATCAATTAAGTGGACGAGCAGGAAGATTTAGCTCAGACTCTTTAATTATTTATCAAACTTTATCACCTGAAGATGTAACACTTAATGAACTTATAAAAAATAATTCTGAAGAACTTTTAAAGAATGAACTAATATCTCGAAAAAAAAACTTATTACCTCCATTTTCAAGATTAATAGCTATAATTATTTCTTCAAATACACATAGTTTAAGTTTAGATGGAGCTAGAGAAATAAAAAATCATCTTAAAAAAATTAATGATATCGAGGTTATGGGCCCGGTAGACTCGCCATTACTGAAGATTAAAAAAAAATTTAGGTCTAGACTACTGATAAGGTATAAAGGAAAAAACCTTATACAAAAAAAAATCTCAAACCTGCTAAATACCTTGAAAATATCGAATAAAATTAAACTTATAGTTGATGTTGATCCTGTAAATTTTGGATAATTTTTAAATTGCTAACTTGATCAACATATTCTCTTATGATACGACACGCACATTACTTCACTATTATTTCTAACAACTAAAAATGAGCGCAAACAAATCTTTCTCAACAGAAACTTCGGAAAGGTACTCTCGTGCTCTGTTTGAAATTGCGAAAGAAGCTGGTGAACTAGAAAAGATAGAATTAGATATAACAACTTTCAAATCTCTTATTGAAAATAACAAAGACCTAGAAAATTTTGTAAAAAATCCTACACAAAGTACTACAAATCAAAATAATATTTTAATATTATTATCAGAAAAATTGAATTTTACAAAAAATTTAAAAAATTTTTTTCTATTATTAATTCAGAAAAGAAGAATATTTTTTGTATCAAAAATTATCGATAGCTTTTTAAAATTATGCCTTAGAAAAAGAGGTGAACTTAAAGCTTCTTTAATTTCCTCTAAAGAATTATCAGAATTAGAATTAGAGAATATTAGTAAAGATTTATCAACTTCTATGGGATCCACCATAAAGTTTGATTATAAGATTGACAAAGATTTAATTGGAGGTTTTAAACTGCAACTTGGAAGTTTTATGATTGATACTTCAATAAAAAATAAATTAAGAAAATTTGAACAAAAGATGTTAGAAGATTAATATGTCTATAAACCCTTCAGAAGTAACAAAGCTATTAAAAGATCAGATAAAAAACTTTGGTGAAAAAGCAGAAGTTTCTGAAATTGGAAAAGTATTATCAGTTGGTGATGGTATCGCACGTGTCTATGGATTAGATAATGTTCAAGCAGGAGAGATGGTAGAATTCGACGATGGTTCAAAGGGCATGGCACTAAATTTAGAAAATGATAACGTCGGAGTGGTAATCTTTGGAGATGATAGAAATATTAAAGAGGGTGACACAGTAAAAAGAACTAATGCGATTGTTGATGTTCCAGTAGGTAAAGAACTTTTGGGTAGAGTAGTAGATGGATTAGGGAACGCTATTGATGGAAAAGGAGCAATCACATCAAAAGAAAGAAAAAGAGTTGAAGTAAAAGCTCCAGGAATTATCCCTAGACAGTCTGTGAGTGAACCGATGCAAACAGGTTTAAAATCAATTGACTCTCTAATACCTGTTGGAAGAGGACAAAGAGAATTAATAATTGGTGACAGACAAACTGGTAAAACCGCAGTGGCTATAGATGCAATTATTAATCAAAAGATAATAAACGAGTCTTCAGACGAAAAGAAAAAATTATATTGTGTGTATGTTGCGATTGGGCAGAAGAGATCAACAGTTGCACAAATAACAAAAACGCTAGAGGAAGCAGGAGCTTTAAAATATACAACTATAGTAGCAGCAACCGCATCTGACTCCGCACCTTTACAATTTTTAGCTCCGTATACCGGATGTACGATAGGTGAATTTTTTAGAGATAACGGCATGCATGCATTAATTGTGTATGATGACTTATCTAAACAAGCAGTTGCCTATAGACAAATGTCGCTATTACTTAGAAGACCTCCGGGAAGGGAAGCTTATCCAGGCGACGTATTTTATTTACACAGTAGACTTTTAGAAAGATCTGCGAAATTAAGTGATGCGAATGGGGGCGGTTCTCTTACGGCTTTACCAATAATTGAAACTCAAGCAGGCGATGTCTCAGCTTATATTCCAACAAATGTAATATCAATTACTGACGGGCAAATTTTCTTAGAGACAGAACTTTTTAATCAAGGAATTAGACCGGCAGTTAATGTAGGTTTATCCGTTTCTCGCGTAGGTTCTGCTGCTCAAACTAAGGCTATGAAAAAGGTAGCGGGCTCCATAAAGCTGGAACTTGCTCAATATAGGGAAATGGCGGCTTTTGCTCAATTCGGATCAGATTTAGATGCTTCTACACAACAATTACTAAATCGAGGAGCTAAATTAACAGAACTACTTAAACAAGATCAGTATTCACCAATGACAGTTGCTGAGCAAGTTATATCAGTTTTCACTGGAGTTAAAGGGTATCTAGATGATGTAGACTTAGATAAAATCAAAAAATTCGAGAAAGATATATTAGAAAAAATTAGGTCTGATAAACCTGAAATAATTGAAGCCATTCAATCTTCAGGAAAATTAGAGGATGAAACAGAAAAATCATTATTGCAAGTAATAGAAAATCATAAAAAAAAATAAAGTATGCCAAGTTTAGATGATTTAAAAAAAAGGATTAAAAGTGTTAAATCGACACAAAAAATAACCAAAGCCATGAAAATGGTTGCGGCTGCAAAATTAAGAAAAGCGCAAGAAAGTGCGGAGAAGGGAAGACCTTACAGTCAAAAAATGCAGAATATAATATTGAATCTTACAAATTCCATAAGTGATCCCAAAAATGCTCCTAAACTTTTAGTTGGAACAGGTGAAGATAAAAAATACTTATGCGTAGTTTTAACTGCAGACCGAGGTTTATGTGGAGGATTTAACTCTAATATATGTAAGCTTGCAAAGTCAAACTTTAAACGAATACTAAGCGAGGGAAAAGATTTAAAGATTATAACGGTAGGCTCAAAAGGTTTGGACCAAATTAAACGAGAGTATGGAAAATATGTAATTAAAAAGTTTAGTTTTAAAAATCAAAAACGAATCTCTTTTAATGAAGCAAATATAGTTGGGCAAGAAATAATTACTTTATTCAATCACAACGAATTTGATAAGTGTATGTTGTTTTACAATAATTTTAAAAACGTTATTACTCAAATTCCTCAAGCTCAACAAATAATTCCAGCAGAGGTAAAAAAAACAGATCAAAAAGAGGAAAAAAAGTATTCATATGAATTTGAACCTGAAGAAGATGAAATTTTAGAGGATTTACTACCAAAAAATATCACTACACAGATCTATAAAGCTTTACTAGAAAATGCGGCTAGTGAACAAGGTTCAAGAATGACGGCTATGGATAATGCGACTCGAAATGCAGGGGATTTGGTAGATAAATTAACAATTAATTATAACAGAAGTAGACAAGCATCTATCACCAAAGAATTAATTGAAATTATATCAGGAGCGGAAAGTTTATAAACATGAATAAAAACGGGAAAATAACACAAATTATAGGAGCAGTAGTCGATGTAAATTTTGAAGCAGAATTACCAGAAATTTACACAGCTCTTGAAGTAAAAAATTCTGGAAACAAACTTATTTTAGAAGTTGCCCAGCACTTAGGTGAAAATGACGTTAGAACTATAGCTATGGATGCTACAGAGGGTTTAAAACGTGGTGATGAAGTTAAAAATACTGGCGCGCCAATAAGCGTACCAGTTGGACCTGAAACGCTTGGGAGAATAATTAATGTTATTGGAGAGTCCATTGATGAAAAAGGTGAAGTAAAAACAAAAGAAAAATGGCCGATACATCGAGCAGCACCAAAATTTACTGACCAAGCAACAGAAACAGAACAATTAGTCACTGGAATAAAAGTAATTGATCTTTTAGCTCCTTACGCAAAAGGTGGAAAAATTGGTCTTTTTGGGGGAGCTGGAGTTGGTAAAACAGTTACTATTATGGAGCTGATCAACAACATCGCAAAAGCCCATGGTGGTTTTTCAGTCTTCGCAGGTGTTGGAGAGAGAACAAGAGAAGGAAATGATTTATACCATGAGATGATTGAGTCAGGCGTTATTAAAACCGATGGTAAAGGATCAAAAGCCGCATTAGTATATGGACAGATGAACGAACCCCCAGGCGCTAGAGCTAGAGTTGCCTTAACGGGTTTAACTGTCGCAGAATATTTTAGGGATAAAGAAGGTCAAGATGTTTTATTTTTTGTTGATAATATCTTTAGATTTACACAAGCAGGTTCCGAGGTGTCAGCACTTTTAGGAAGGATACCTTCAGCGGTGGGATATCAACCGACTCTTGCTACTGACATGGGTAACCTTCAAGAGAGAATTACATCTACAGACAAAGGTTCAATAACTTCCGTGCAAGCTATTTATGTGCCTGCTGACGACTTAACAGACCCAGCGCCGGCTACTTCATTTTCGCATTTAGATGCCACAACTGTGCTTTCAAGACAAATTGCTGAAATAGGAATATATCCTGCTGTAGACCCACTCGACTCTACTTCTAGAATTTTAGATCCAAGAGTTGTTGGTGATGAGCACTACAGAGTTGCTAGAGACGTTCAAAGAATTCTTCAAGCTTACAAATCACTTCAAGACATCATAGCAATTCTTGGCATGGATGAACTTTCTGAGGAAGATAAACTTACAGTAGCAAGAGCAAGAAAAATACAAAGATTTTTGTCTCAACCATTTTTTGTTGCTGAAGTATTTACAGGATCACCAGGTAAACTTGTTGATTTAGATGACACAATCAAAGGTTTTGATTCAATTTGTAAAGGTGATTATGACCATTTGCCAGAAGCCGCTTTTTATATGGTCGGAGGTATTGAGGAAGTAATCGAGAAAGCTGAAAAGCTGTCCAAAGACAGTAAATGATGTCTAATAAAATAGCAGTAGAAATTATCACCCCCGATAAAACAATTTTTAAATCTGAGGCGGATGAAGTAATAATACCTTCTTATGAGGGTCTTATGGGTATCCTCAAAGATCACATTCCTTTGATAACTTTTTTAAGACCAGGACTTATAGTTATTAAAAATCAAAAGGAAGAAAATTATTATGTACAAGAGGGAGTAGTTGAGTTTTCAAATAACAACTTGCTAATTTTAACATCTACTGCACAAAATTTAAAAGATTTTGATAAAACTTCTATTAATAACTTAATTAATGGCGAAGAAAAAAAATTAAAAGATATCAATGCAACAGATAAAGAAAAATATGTTGCATCTTATAAAATAGATACATTAAAAGAAATTAATCAATAATTAAATTAATTTCTCTTAAAAGATTTAAATATAAGTTTCTTTTAAAATCTACAATTACCTCAGGTAATTTGTTAGGTTTGATCCATTTCCACTCAATAAACTCTGGATGTTTAGTTTTTAAATTTATTTCATTATCTTCACCCAAAAATCTATTGATATACCATCTTTGTTTTTGACCTCTAAATTTACCCTTCCAAATAATCCCAATTAAATTTTCTGGTAATTCGTATTCATACATATGTTCTATCTCTTTAATAATCTTAAAATTTTTAATACTCGTTTCTTCAAACAATTCCCTTTCCATAGCGGCGACATAATCTTCTCCATCATTTACACCACCTTGAGGCATTTGCCATTTATCAGCAGGGTTATCTATTCTTTTACCGACAAAAACTTGATTATTTTTATTTAAAATTATTATGCCTACTCCTTTACGTAATGGGAGTTTTTTTTTATTCATCGTTTATGAATTAAAAAGTTTTATCGCGTAATTTAATTGATTATCGTTTTCAGAGTTTATTTTAAAATTATCACCGATTTCTTCTACTATAATATCTGGAGTTACGCCTACTTCTGAAATAGACTTTCCAGATGGAAGGTAATATTTAGAGATTGTAAGCCTCATTCCTCCTCCATTTCTAAGAGGTATAATTGATTGAACAGAGCCTTTTCCATAAGAATTTTCGCCTAAAATTATTGCTCTCTTGTGATCTTTTAAAGCACCAGCAAAAATTTCAGATGCAGAAGCTGAACCATTATTAATTAAAACAACTATCGGCTTACCTTTAGTTTCATCACCTTTTCTTGCAAAAAATTTTCGAGTTTCAGATATTTTTCGGCCTTTTGTAGATACTATTTCTCCATCATCTAAAAAAAAGTCTGTTATATTTATAGCTTGAGTTAATAAACCGCCAGGGTTATTTCTTAGATCAATAACATAGCCTTTTATTTTTGATTTTTTTTCAAATTTTTTGATTGTTTTTAAAAATTGATTATCACTATTTTCATTAAATGATTTTAATCTTAAATAGCCAATATTTCTCTCTTTACTTAATAATTTTGAACTAACTGATTTAATTTCAATTATTTTTCTTATAATCTTAAATTCTAATGGCTTTTTTACATTTTCTCTTCTTATTGTAAGATCTATGGAGGTACCTACTGGTCCACGCATCAATTTCACTGCCTCCATTAAAGATTTTCCTTGCACCTGATCTTTGCCGATCTTTACAATATAATCCCCAGCTTTTATTCCTGCTTTTTCCGCAGGTGTTCCGTCTATAGGAGAAATTACTTTGACTACACCAGCTTCCATGCCAATTTCAATTCCTAATCCGCCAAACTCTCCTCTAGTGTCTGTTTGCATTTCTTTAAATAGTTCAGGACTCATGTAAGCAGAATAGGGATCTAGAGATTGTAAAGCACCATTAATTGCAGAATCCATTATTTCTGCCTGGTCTACATCATCCACATAATCTTTTTGAATATTTTCCAACACTTCTCCAAAAAGATCAATTTTTTCATAAAGATCATTTTTTGAAAAAATTGGAGTAGATAAAAATGTAAAAGTTAAAATTAATATGAAATAAATTTTCTTCATATCATGGCCTTTTCTTTTGGAATTTCCTCGGACCACATTTTTTCTAAATCATAAAATTCTCTTTTTTCAGGATGAAATATATGCACAATTACGTCTTGAGCATCAACTAATTTCCAATCACTACTATCTTTCCCTTCAATACGACAATTATCTAATCCGAGTTTTTTTAACTCAGATACAAGAATTTCAGATAGAGACTGTAAATGCCTTGAAGAAGTTCCTGAAGCGATGATCATATAATCTGCTATGTAAGACTTATTTTTAAGATTAATGGACGTAATACTTTTAGCCTTATTGTTATCAAGAATTTTTTCAATATTATTTTTTATCTCAGATACTTCCATTGATAAATTTTTCGTATTTTTTTCTTAATTTAGTTGAAGAGATTATAATAGGTTTATTTTTTATAAAAATAATTTTATTTTTTAAATATTTAGCCACTAGTGATTTCTTACTCTTTTTATCATATCCTTTTCTAGATAAAACAACTAATTTTGTTAATTTAACTATCTTTTTCCAGCTTTTCCACCTATGAAAATTAATTAAATTATCTGATCCAATAATAAAGTAGATATTTTTAAGTTTTTTTTTGAAGAAAAAATAATTAATTATCTTAATAATTCTAGATGAACCCACAATTTTATCCAAATAAATAACCTGTATTTTCTTAAAATTTTTAGATAATTTTTTTGCTTTAATTATTCTTTCAGATAAAGAAAAAAGAGGTTTTTTTTTGAATGGGTTTTTTTTGGCAACAATCCAAAAAACTTTATCTAATTTTATTTTTTTTATAGCAATTTTTGTTATTTCTAAATGACCTTTGTGAGCAGGATCAAAACTACCACCTAAAAGCCCAATAGATTTATGTTGAGATCTAACCATTCATTATGGTCTGATAATCCCTTTACCAGAAACTATATATTTATAGGATGTTAATTGATTTATGCCAACAGGGCCTCTTGGCGGTAGCTTATTAGTTGATATTCCTATTTCGCCTCCAAAGCCGAATTCTCCTCCGTCAGCGAATTGAGTTGATACATTATGCATTGCAATGGAACTATTAACTCCATTTAGAAATAATTTTGCGCTTTTTTTATTTTTTGTAATAATACTGTCAGTATGCATTGTTCCATATTTTAAAATATGATCAACTGCATCTTGAGTGTTTTTAACTGTCTTAATTGAAATTATAGAGTCCAAATATTCTGTGTTCCAATCTTTTTCTTTTGCTTTTTTTAATTTACCTTTAAATAATTTATTAATTTTATTATCTACTCTTACCTCACAACCTATATTAATTAATGAATTAATTATTTCTTTTGCATGACTATTCAATGCTCTTTCCTCAATTAGAAGTGTTTCAACAGCCCCACAAATACTAGTTCTTCTCATTTTAGCATTGATGACCAATTTTTTTGCCATTTTAAGATCAGCTGTTTTGTCAATAAATATATGGCATAATCCTTCTAGATGACCAATTACATGTACATTAGAAAATTTTTGAACTTTAGAAACTAACCCTTTACCTCCCCTTGGAACAATTACATCGATATAAGAGCTCATTTTAGATAATAAATTGTCTACAATTTTTCTATTTTTTCTCTCAATAAATTGAACACAATTTTTATTTATGTAATTTTTTTTCAAAACATCTCTAAAAAGATCAGCTAAAATTTTATTAGAATTATATGCTTCAGATCCACCTCTTAAAATTGAGCAGTTACTAGATTTTAAACATAAAGCAGCAACATCAGCGGTTACATTTGGCCTACTTTCGTAGATTACCCCAATGACCCCAATAGGAGTAGAAACTCTTTTAATTTTTAATTTATTTGGCCTCTCCCATTGATCTAAAACTCGTCCTATAGGATCTTTAAACTTTGAAATCAGGTTTATAGAGTGTCTTATACCCTCAATACGTTTATCATTTAAAATCAATCTATCAACAAGATGCTTTCTTTTAACATTTTTCACATCTTTAAGATTCTCTTGAATAATTTTTTTTTTATTTTTTAATAGAGATTTATTATAACTTTCTAAAACTTTTTTTATTTTATTATGCTTTACTGTTTTAAGATCTTCAAACGCCTTTTTAGCGTTTTTTCCAATATTTTCTAAATAACTCATTTATAATAATACCATATCATCTTTATGGACAATCTCAGTTTTACTTAAATAACCCAAAATTTTTTCAATTTCCTTGCTTTGTTTACCTTTTATTTTATTAATTTCATCTGAACTAAAAGACGATAGTCCTCTTGCTAGTTGATTGTTATTTTGATCTAAAATTAAAACATTCTCACCTTTTTTAAAAAATCCATCAATCTTAATTACGCCTGCAGCTAATAAGCTTTTACCATTACGAAGAGCTTTTGTTGCACCATCATCAATTTTAATTTTTCCATTAGAGCTCAAAGATCCAATTATCCATTTTTTCTTAGCATCTAAGCTTGAAACTTTGGGAAAAAAATGAGTAAATTTTTCATTTTTTATCATATTAGAAATGGGGTGATCTTTTTTGCCATTCGCTATGAACATATGACATCCAGAATTCATACAAATTTTAGCTGCATCTAATTTTGTAATAATTCCACCAGAACCGTAACTATTTTTTGTTTTTTCAATAAGTGCAGTTATTTTATCATCAATAAGTTTTATATTTTTTACAATCCTTTTGCTTTTAGATTTATCGTACAGACCATCAACGTCTGAGAAAATTATTAAAATATCGGCTCCAATGATTTGAGCAACTCTCGCAGCTAGCCTATCATTATCCCCATACTTAATTTCAGCTGTGGCAGTAGAGTCATTTTCGTTTACAATTGGAACAGCGTTTAATTTAAATAAATTATCGAAAGTTCTTCTCACGTTTATTGCTCTTCTCCTTTGTTCTGTATCGTCAGGACTTATAAGAATTTGACCAGTTTCGATTTTATGTTTATCGAATAATTTTTGAAACTCCCCAGCTAATTGGATTTGGCCAACTGCCGCAATCGCTTGAGACATTTCAAGTTTTATTTTCTTCTTCTTAATTTTTAGATATTTTTGACCAAGTGCAATCGCTCCAGAAGATACAATCACAAAATTTTTATTTTTTCCGTACTTTTTTATATCTTTAATTAAAGAAGTTACCCATTTTTTTTTGAATGTTCCCTTGTTATCGACGACAGTAGAGGATCCAAGTTTTAAAACAATTTTTTTTGAATTTTCAATGAGCATTTTTTATAAGTATTTTTTTAATTTTTTGAATATCTATATTAGAAAATACTGAGATAATTTCATATTTAGATTTTACTTTCTTTTTAAATTCTTTCAGTTTTTTATCTATTTCCTTTTCATTAAGTAAATCAGACTTATTAAAAAAAATTATCTCTTTCTTTTTCGATAAATTTTTATCATACGTTAATAACTCAAACTTTATATTTTTATAAGTACTAATCAAATCTTGCTCTGAAATATCTATTAAATGTAACAAAACCTTACACCTTTCTATATGTCGTAAAAATTTATCTCCTAAACCAATTCCTTTATGAGCTCCTTCAACTAAACCAGGTATATCTGCCAAGGTTACTTCTTTTCCATCATAATAAGTGACTCCTAAATTTGGACTTATTGTCGTGAAAGGGTAGTTAGCTATTTTAGGCTTGGCTCTGGTTAATGCTGCTAGTAAACTAGATTTTCCAGCATTAGGTTTTCCAATAATACCAATATCTGCAATAACTTTTAATTGAAGCCATATCCAAAACTCCTCACCAATTTTACCATTAGTTTTTTTCTTTGGGGCTCTATTGGTTGAACTTTTAAACCTTACGTTTCCAAGACCACCTTTACCACCTGATGCAACAAGGTATTTTTCTTTATTTCTTGTAAAGTCATAAATTATTGTATTATTATCTTCTTCATAAATTTGAGTTCCTACTGGAACTTTTAAAATCAAATCTTTTCCGTTGGCACCAGTTTTATTTCTTTTACTTCCTGGTTTACCATGATTTGCTTTGAAGTGTTGTGAGTATCTAAAATCAATCAAAGTATTTAAGTTTCTATCTGACTCTACGATAATTGATCCACCACTTCCGCCATCACCTCCATCAGGCCCTCCGTACTCAATAAATTTTTCTCTTCTAAAACTAGCAGACCCTGAACCACCGTTACCAGCTTTGATATATATTTTTGCTTGATCTAAAAATTTCATTGTAGGTATAATATAAATAACTAAGGTTATTTATAGATT
>MDSV01227301.1_pt1 | contig 27746 bp, 25 predicted proteins | sample 810851 | NCBI WGS metagenome assembly MDSV01 (sample SAMN05326640, study PRJNA326480) | marine metagenome | isolation source: seawater | place: Atlantic Ocean: North East | collected 2012 | reverse complement strand
TAAAAAGTTTGACATCGCAATAATCTTTTAATTCTTTTTTTGCATATACTGCTACATAGCTCGCTCCCAAAGGAAAAGTATTTGCACTTATTCCCTGCGCAGTATGAGTAAGATCAGATATCCAAACTTTTTTCTTTTTCATAAATCAAAGTACCATTATATTTCAAAATTTGAAATGTAAAGAAAATTTTAATTTTGCTAATGTGTTAATTCTATAGATAAAAATATAACAAAAGGAGATAAGTTTTTAAGAGCTGGTAAGTTATTGCTCTTTTTAATATTTGTTGATTATATTGATTACTTTTTTAATATCATTAAGATCTTGAGATGGGCCACAGGGAAGGTAGATACCTTTTTGAGATAAAATTCTTGAATTTTTATATCTTTTTAATGGGTATTTGTTCAAGTATTTAACCGAGTCTAGAGAAGGTGGCATAAATCTTATTTCAATATTTTTATTTGATAAATACTGTTTAAATTTAAATTTATTGTCAACTAGAGCCTGAACATAAATTGGAAATTCACCATTCTCGTAATTTTTCGATAAAATTTTAATTTTTTTATTTTTTAGATTTTTCAAATATAAATTATTTATTTCTATACATTTCTTTTTTTTTACTTTTGCATTTTTTAATTCATCTAATCCCAAAAAACACTGAAAGTTATTTGGTTTTAAATTGAACCCTGGTGTTTTCCACTTATCTGTAATCAAGTCACAAATACCATGGTTTCTTGCTAGTAAAATTTTTTTATATATATTCTTATCATTAGTTGTACAAAAGCCCCCTTGTAAAGTATTTAATAATTTTGTTGTGCCCGTTGAATAACATGAAACTTTAGTTTGATTTCCTATATAATTATTTTTTTTTCCAGATAAAAAACTTTGGGCACTATCCTCTATTACAATTATTTTTTTTTTATTTATATATTTTTTAATATGATTTATTTTATTCACCTTACCATTTAAATTAACTAGAACTAAACATCCTATATCATTTTTTTTTTGGATTTGGTTTACGGGTATCTTTTGACACATATTTTCAATGTCAATATCTTCAAGTTGAATTTTGAAGTTTAAATTGTATGCAGCATGAGCTGTGGCTACCCAAGTACGATTTGGTATTATAATTTTTTTTTTTTTATTAATGTTAATACTATAAAAAGCTAAAGTAAGAGCTGAAGAGCCACTTGTAGTAAAAATTGAAAATTTTGCATTAAGAACTTTTGCTATTTTTTTTTCAAGTTCTAAGATGTATTTCTTCTTTGGATTATATTTTATTTTTTTATTTTGAGTAAGTAGATTGTTATTTTTCCACCAAGTTATTTTTTTCATTTTTAAATTGTCTAATTAATACTATTTTAAGACTGATGATAAAACATTCAATATATATTTTTTATCTAAATTAAATCTATTTCCAAGTTCGTTAGAATGTATACCAGCAGCAATATGTGAGATAACTGAAATTTGATTTATTGTTAATTTTGAATTTAAATATAAGTAACTAAACATAGATAAAAATATATCACCAGATCCGGTCGTATCTAGTCTTTGTTTCAGTATAGTTGGAATAAAATATATTTTTTTTTTTAAAATTATATAACTTCCATGCTTTCCCTGTGTGATAATAGTAATCTTGTAATCTTTAAATCTGTTAATATTTTTAGAGATTAATATTTTTATATTTGAAAGTTTATCTTGTACTAATAACCTGAATTCTATTTCATCCATGGACAAAATTAAGGCTTTATTATATTTATTCGCTAGGTTGTATCCAAAATTGTAAGAATTTGACTGGCAATTTACTATAAGATTTTTATTAAATTTTTTTAATAGGCTCTGCATTTTTTTGAATGAAAAAATATATCCAAAGTCATAAAATAAAACTTGATCGTATTTAATAATTTTTTTACCTAGAAATGAAATTACTTTGTCTTCAACCCTTTTACTTAATTTTATTTCTTCATTTTCATTATTTTGAAATAATCTTCCTAAAGTATAACTATCAACATATCTACTTTTCTTTATAATCTTATTTTCAGAATTAAGATGAAAAATATTTATATTTTTATTTAATTTTTTTTTAATAAAAAAATAGCCTTTTTTATTGCCAATAAAAAGATAGTCTATTTTTTTATAAAATTGAGAAAGAAAATTTAGTACTAATAATGTTCCTCCTAAATTTAATTCTTCGCCAATCAATCTTGTAGCAATAATATTATTTTTATTAGACCTCCCCGAAGGAATTGAAGTTTTTATTATATCTAAAATTGGATCCCCAATAACTAAAACTTTTTTATCTGATAACTTTTGAATTGTTCTATTAAATTTTAAACTTAAATCGCTAAATAAAAATTTTTTTAAAAATTTTTTTGCCTCAATGGTTATAAAGTCAAAATTTTTATTTATTATAGAGCTTGATGAATGGAGTTCACTATTTGTGAATAAAATTTTTCCACCATATTTTTCTACTTCCTTTTTTTCGAGAAGAATATTCTTTGATAAATCATTGCTTAAATTTTTATAATCTTTGCCTTTTATGTAATAGTTTGGTTTTACAAGTTTGATATTTTCTACTGCAGTAGGATATTTGCTAGTTATTATTTCGTCTATGTATCTTACAGATTTTAATACCTCTGTTCTTTTTAAAATATTAAAAATTGGTTTTCCAGGACCTTTGTTTACATGCTCATCAGTGGTTACAGATACTATTAAATAATCAACTTTGTTCTTAGCTTCTTCAAAGTATTTAATATGACCATAGTGAATTACATCAAATACGCCATGTATTAATCCTATCTTTTTATTTTTTTTTTTTAAGATTTTAAGTTTTGCTGTAAGATGCATTTTTTACTTATATATAAAAAATTAGGTTCAATAATATTATCTATATAAATATAAAGATCAAGAAAAAGAAGTTTTAGTTTCTTAATGCAAAGAATAGTAAATTGAATTAAAAAGTATTCAGTTTTTTAAAAAAATATTTAAAATTAAAATAACTTAATGATTAATAATCTTTCGAACAAGGCTAAATTAATAAAGCTAGATAATAAATCTATTTATTTGAGAAAACTAATTTTAATGTGTCTTAAAAGTGAAAAAAGAGGACATGTTGGTTCTGCTATGTCATTAGTTGAAATACTTAGAGCTCTTTACCGAAAGTATATAAAGAAAGATAAATCAAAGTTTATTTTAAGCAAAGGTCATGGATGTTTGGCTTTATATGCAATTTTGTATGAAAATAAATTTATCAAAAAATCAGATCTTTTAAGCGTGGGAAAATTCGATTCAATTTTGGGTGGCCATCCTGAGCATGACAAGATTAAGGGAGTCGAAATATCTACTGGAGCTCTCGGGCATGGGCTACCAATAAGTGTTGGAATGGCAATTGGAAGTAAAATTAAAAAAGATAATAAAAAATATTATGTTGTATGTGGTGATGGAGAAATTAATGAGGGATCTATTTGGGAGTCTTTATTATCTGCCTCTAAACACAATCTAAATAATCTTGTTCTGTTGATAGATTATAATAAACTTCAATCTTATGGACCTATCAACGATGTATTAGAATTAGAACCATTAAATAAAAAATTTAAAAGTTTCAATTTTAATGTTCTAGAGGTTAATGGACACGATACTCTACAAATTGATAAAGCCATTAAACTTGCAAATAAAAATTTAACAAAACCAACAGTCATTATCTGCCACACTATCAAAGGCAAAGGAATTAAAGTAGCTGAGAATAATCCATCTTGGCATCACAAATCCTTATTAACCAATAAAGATTTAGAAGATATTGAAAATTCATTAGGAAAATAGATATGAGAAAAACTTGTTTAGATGCTGTTTATGAAATGGCAAAAAAAAATAAAAAAATTGTTTTTGTAGGGTCAGATCTTGGCTCAGGTGTACTAGCTGATTTTAAAAAAGAAATTCCAGAAAGGTTTTTCATGGAAGGTGTATCGGAGCAATATATAACTGGTATGTGTGCCGGTCTTGCGCTAGAGGGGTTTGTACCATATTTTAATACTATCGCTACCTTTATAACAAGAAGAAATTTTGAACAAAATATTATTGATTTAGGTTTACATAATTTGCCTGTAAGATTAATTGGTAATGGAGGAGGGTTAGTTTATTCTCCATTAGGACCAACGCACCAAGCAATAGAAGATATAGCTATAATGAGAACAATACCAAACATGACTATAATTGCACCATGTGACGCTAATGAAATGAAAATTTTGATGCCACAAACTATAAAAATTATAGGACCTGTTTATATTAGACTAGCAAGAGGTGGTGACAAGATAGTAACAAAAAAAAATAAAAGTATCAAAATAGGAAAATCAAATTTATTTGGTGACCCAAAAGATATTTTATTTGTCACTACAGGTATAACCACACAAGAATGTTTGGAAGCTACAGAAAAACTTTCAAAAATTGGGATTAAGGCAGGGGTTCTTCATAACAACACAATAAAACCTTTCGATGAAAAAAATCTTATTAAGTATGCAAAAAAAACTAAATTAATTGTAACAGTTGAAGAGCATTTAGTGTCTGGAGGGCTTGGCTCAATTGTTTTAGAAACATTAAATAATTTAGACTTTATCAAAATTAATAAAGTTTTGAGACTTGGAATTAATAATGAATTCGTGAGAAAATATGGATCACAAAAAGATTTATTAGATTTTTGCAATATAAGTTCACAAAAAATATTTAATATAGTCAAAAAAAAAATAAATGAGAAATAATCTTAATATAGTTTCGTCATTACATAAAAAAACAAAAAGAAATTATCTGTCAAGAATGAACGATAACAAAGTTTTTTATATGAAATTAGCAAAAAAATACTCAATAGACTATTGGGATGGTTCAAGAAAAGCTGGCTATGGAGGATATACTTATATCAAAGACTACTGGAAGCCTGTTGCTATAAAATTAATCAAAAAATATAAATTAACTAATAAGTCTTCAATTTTAGATGTTGGCTGTGGTAAAGGATTTTTACTATTTGAGGTAAAAAAATTACTTCCAGATATTACTGTATGTGGTTTTGACTTATCAAAATATGCTATCTTAAGATCACCAAAAGAAATTATTAAAAATCTTTTTGTACATGATGCTAAAAAAAAATTTCCTATGAAAAATAAACAATTTGATTTGGTTATATCTTTAGGGTGTGTTCATAACTTGGAGATATATGAATTAAAAAACTGTTTAAAAGAAATATCAAGAGTTGGAAAAAAACAATACATAATGACTGAAAGTTATCGTAATAATCAAGAGTTATTTAATTTACAATGTTGGGCTTTAACTTGTGAGTCTTTTTTAAGTCCTAAAGAATGGATGTGGATATTTAAAGAGAGTGGCTATAAAGGAGATTATGAGTTTATTTATTTCTAATATTAAAATTTTTATATTATAATTTTACAGAATTAATTTATGTCAAATATATCAATCCTAAAAGAGAAAAAAATTATCAAAGATTTTTTAAAAAATGGCTATATAATTTTTGATATAGAAGATAAAAAAAAACTTAACTCAATAAAAAAAATTTTAAACCATCAAATAAAATCTAATTTAAAGATAAAAAAAAAAATTATTAAAAAAAACATTTTTGATACATTTCATAATCATATTGAGTTAAAAAATCTTAATGAAATAAGAATGGCAATTTATTCAAGTCTAAATTCTAAAAAAGATTTTTTAAAAAATTATTTTTGTTTAGCAGAAAAACATTTGGAAATAATTTGTGGGAATGAGTTAGCTATGCAAAGAAAAATAAATTTAAGTATTCAATTGCCTAAAGATAATAGTTCATTATTACCTATACACTCTGATGTTTGGTCAGGATGCTCACCATTCGAAGTGGTGCTTTGGGTGCCACTCGTAGATGTGTATGACAGTAAATCCATGTTTATTTTTCCAAAAAATATTAATGATAATGTCTATAAAAAATTCTCATTATATAAAAACTCTCAAACCTTATTTGATAATTATAAAAAACAAATAAAATTCCTAAACTTGAAATTTGGACAAGGTATAATTTTTGCTCATTCAATAATACATGGAAATATTGTGAATAGCACAAATGAAACCAGATGGAGTTTAAATTGTAGATTTAAATCCCTAATGTCACCTTATTACAAAAAAGATATTGCAGAAACTTTTATACCAATAAGCATTAAGCCTGCAACCAACATTGGATTAGAATATGAACACCCTAAAGTCTAGGAAAGTTGAAGGTTATAGGGGTTATATTTTTTCTAGAAATATTAATAATAACTTTATACCTCAGAGAGTTCAAAATCTTGTTATAAAAGATTTTGCAAAAAGAAAAAATTTTTTTTTTAAATTAAGTTCAACAGAATATATAATGAGTGGATCATATTTAATGTTAGGCGCCTTAGTAAAAGAGGTCAAAACGCTTGAGGGTGTAATATTCTATAGCTATGAAATGCTATTTGATAATGTATCCTTTTGTACGGATATTTTATCAAAAATAATTAAGAATAAAAAAAATGTTTATTTTGCACTAGAGGAATTTCAGATAAAAAATAATACTGATTTAAAAAATTTATTAAAAATTATCCAGATTAAAAAAAATTCCATGAGTTTTGCAGAGAGCAAAACGTTAAAAAAATTATTAAATAAGAGTAATAAAAAAAGATAAAATATTTAAATGTCTTTTAAAATTTTAATTACTGGGGCCTCAGGACATCTTGGAAGCGAGCTGATGTCTGCCCTTCAAAAAACTTACAAATGTGAAGCTATTAATAGAAATCTTTTATTCAATGAAAGAAAAAAAGATTTATTTAGTTTTATTTCAAAAAAATCACCTGATTTTATAATCAATTGTGCTGCAGTAGTTGGACTTAAAAAAGCACAGTTAAATTATAAAGTTGCACATGAAATTAATTCATTATTGCCAAAAAAATTAGTGGAATTATCTAAAAAAAAAAAATTCCATTTGATTCAAATTAGTACCAACAGTGTTTTCGAAGGTGTTAAGAGCATTAATAATAGATATGAAAATACAAATCCAAAACCCCAAAGTACTTATGGTATAACTAAATTTTTAGGTGAAAAATACGTTCAGTCTAATATCAAAAATAGTACAATTTTAAGAATATCTAACTTATATTCTTCAAAAATACAATTTAAGTCTAATATTCTGAATAAAATTTATTCAGATATATATAAAAATAATGTGACTATTAAGAGAAATGAAATAATAAGTCCAGTCAGTACAGATTCAGTTGTTAAGGCTATTAAAGATATAATCATTAATAAAGCAATAGGTACATTTCATTGTGTTGATGCGGGTTCATGCAACTGGGAAAGCCTTATTAAGTTAGTGTCAAATGCAATTAATAAAAGACCAAAGATTACCAATTTAACAAAAAAAAAAATAAATTTAAGGAATTCTACAATAAGCAGTAAAAATACATTTTCTTATTATGGCGAGTGGAAAGATGGTATACATAGAGCAATAAATAAAATAAAAAAACTTCATTAAATTATGAATAGTAGAAATAAAGACAGAGTTTTTAACTCAGTAGAAAAATTACTTAAAAATAGAATTAAACTTCAAAAAGAACAGCAATACTTATTTATTATACGTGCTGCAGAAATGGCATTTATTGAACTTAGTAAATTAGGAAAAATTAGAGGACCATTACACACTTCTGTTGGACAAGAAGCTGTTGCCGTTTCTGTATGTTCAAAACTAAAGACTGAAGATGCTTTATTTAGTACTCATAGAGGTCATGGACATTATCTTGCAAAAGGTGGAAATCTAACAAATCTTATACTTGAACTTTTTGGTGATAAAAAAGGTTGTTGTGCAGGTCTTGGTGGGTCTATGCATGTAGCGGAATTAGAAAAAAATATAGTTGGATCAAACGGGATAGTTGGAGCAGGCGTTCCAATTGCCTGTGGTCATGCGATGGGTCAAAAAATGAGCAAAATAAAAGGAATTACAGTTGTATTTTTTGGCGATGGTGCAATGAATCAGGGAGTAGTGATGGAAAGTCTAAATATGGCAGCTATATACAAGCTACCAATTCTTTTTGTTTGCGAAAATAATTTTTATGCTTACTCAACTAAATCTAAAGATATGTCAAAAACCTCACTATATTCTAGAGCAAGAGGTTTTGGAATAGAGTCTCATAATGCCGATGGAATGAACTTTAAATATTTGAGTAATAAGACAAACAGTTTAATTAACAAGATTAGAAAAAAAAGATTACCAATTTTTGTTGAATTTCAAACGTATAGATATCATAGACATTTTGCCAATGAGATTCCTAGACAGAATGATTATATAGATCTCAAAACTAAAATGAAAATGTTAAAAAAAGATCCCTGTTATTCAGAAGCAAAAAGATTAGGTTTAAATATTGAAGAAGCTAATAAGTTAATTGATTTGATTAGAAACTGTATAGTTAAAGAAGGATTAAAATTAATAAAATGATGACATATTTAGAGTCAGTAGCAAAAGCAGTAGACAGTTTGATGAAAAATAACAAAAGATGTATTTATTTAGGCGAAGATGTACGTAGCGGTCAAAGAGGAATATCAGATGGTTTTATAAAGAAATATGGAGCAGAAAGAGTTGTGGATACACCAATTTCTGAGTCTGCTTTTTCTGGCTATGCCCTTGGATTGGCTATTGCAAATTATAGACCTATTGTTGAGTTTAATTTTGCTGGACTAGTCTATGTTTGTCTAGATCAATTATTTAATCAAGCATCAAAATTTAAAAAGATGTCAGGTGATAAAAAAAATGTGCCAATAATATATGTTTTACCAACAGGAACAAAAGGGGGTCTAGCTGGTCATCATTCAGATAATCCTTATTCAACCTTGTCGCATCTAGGAATTCAATCTTTTATGCCTCTACACTCAGGCGAAGTTGAGAATGTTTTTAGATATGCTTATAAAAAAAAAGAACCAATAGCAATTTTTTTACCAGTAGAAGAGTTTAGGAATGTTCATAAATTCAATACAGATAAAAGTAAAGTACCTGGGTTAAAAAAATTAATTGATAGTAAAAAAACTTTTTCTAAAGTATCAATTATTTGTACTGGAACTACTTTAAGTAAGTGTGTAAATGCAATGGAGACAATGAAAATTAAGATTAATTCCTCAGTAAATCTTTTTGGACTTTCAGATTTATCAATAGCAAAATCTACTGTAATTTCCATTTCTAAGGTTAAGTCACAAAAAATCTTAATAGTAGATGATTCTCCAGCAAACTTTGGTCTGTCTTCTGAAATAGAATTAATTTTGAGAAGATCAGGAAGATTTAAAAAAGAAGATATACAGGTAATATCTAGAACATCTAATTTTATACCTTTTAATAAAGCGCTAGAAGATAATGTCAGACCTACTGAAAATAAAATTAGGAAAAAATTATTAATGATGCTATAGAATTTCAATGAAATTACTCAAAGAAGGCATTTATCAAGCAACTAGAAAAAAACCTACCGTCATAAACAAAAATATAATTAATAATTTAAAGAAAAGCGCAAGTAAAGTTGATAGATTTAGAAGTAGAATATTATATCATTCCTCTCCTAATTCTAATCCTCAACATATGTTTATATGTTTTGATAACAGGACTTTGGTGCCAGTTGCTTTTCACTCATTTTCAGAAAGTTTTTTAATGATAGAAGGTATTGCTCACTATAAATTTTATGACAAGAAAGGAAATGTTTCCCATGATGTTAGAATAACTCCAGCATCATTGGGTGGTATTTTTTATGTATTTATATCACCACAAATACCACATAGATTCTTTGCGTTAACTAAACATGTTTTGGCAAGTGAAATTTGTCACTCACATTTTTCACCAGAATTTACTCAGTTCGGTAAAGGAAAAATATTTTCTAAAGCAGATAAACTAGCGTCTGCACAAATAGCTAAACAGCTTTTAGTAAAAAATTCCAACACAAAAATTAAAATGAAAAAAAAAGGATATTATTCTGTTGAATCTTCCTCTGGAATTGTAGAGCTTTCCTCAGTAGAAGTTTTAAATATATTAAAAAAAAATACTAATCCTGTATGTTTTTACCCAAGTAACAAAATGATTGGGGTAAAAAATAGCAAAGAAGAAATGGTCGAACAAATATGGGCTATTCAACCAAAAAAAAAATTACAACTTTTAATGAAAAATACAATGATGCATATCATTAATGGTGAAGCTAAGATTAAATTATATAATAAAAATATAATTTTAGGTGTAAAAAAAAACTATGCTCTTGGACCTATTAATAAATCCAAGATAACTGTAGAAAATATTTCCGATCAACCACTATTATTTCATATAAAAAATGAAAAAAAATCTTCTTAAAAAAAGAAAAAAGTGCCGTTTATGTAACAGCGTGAAGGTAAAGCAAGTTCTTTCAATGCCATCTAGTCAACCAGTAGATAACTTTAGACCATTCTTTGATCCAGAAATCAATCTCCCATCATTTGACATGGATCTTTATCAATGTGAAAAGTGTGGTCATGCACAGCTTTTGGATATTGTAAATCCAGATATTTTATATGGAAATTATATATATAAAAGCTCTAGTAGCCCTGATTTAAAATCACATTTTAAAAATTATGCTTCATTTTTATTTAGTCATGAATATATAAAAAAAAATCATAAAGTTTTGGATATAGGCTCTAATGATGGTTTGTTTTTAGATTATTTAAAACAGAGGGGCGCTGTTACATATGGGATTGATCCTGCTAAAACAGTTTCTAATATTGCCAAGAAAAAAGGCCATCATATTTTTAATGATTACCTAGGCACTTCTTCAATAAAAAAAATTAAAAAATCTTTTGATTTGATTACTGCTAATAATGTCTTTTCACACTCTGATAATCTTCAAAAAAGTTTAAACTGCATTAATAAGCTTTTATCAAAAAAGGGAACCTACATTTTTGAAGTATCTTACTTACTAGACACTATTAACAATAGAGTTATTGATTATATTTATCATGAACATTTAAGTTATCACTCAATTAAGTCACTTAAGCCTTTTCTAAAAAAAGAGAAACTATACATTTACGACGTCATAAAAGTACAAACAAAAGGTGGAAGTATAAGAGTGGTTTGTGGAAAAAATAAAAAAAATGAAAATACTGCATTAGTCAATTCAATGATTGCCGCAGAAAAAGAAAAGAGTATTTACAGTCAAAATTTATATAATTTGTTATCTTCTGAAATTTCAAACTCAAGAGAAATAGTAAACCGATGGATTGAATCAGTTAAGAAAAAATTTTCTAAAACTCAATTTATTGGGTATGGAGCTTGTGCGACTGGCACAGTTTTAACTAGAATGATGAGTTTAGATAATCATTTAAGCGGTTTTATAGAAGACAACAAAGACAAACATGGATATTTATCACCAAATTCATTTTTACCAGTTGTTTCCTTAGAAAGTATAAAAAATACTAATAATATAATTATTATTATACTTGCATGGAGATTTAAGGATCAGATTATAAAAAAAATAAGAAAAAAATTTGGAAAAAAATTAAGGGTTATAAGTGTTATGCCTAATATGACCAAGATTGTTGAGTTATAAAAAAATTTAATTACTAGTCAATTATGACGTTAAAAAATTTTTATGAAAAATAAAGTTTTAATTTTTGGAATTTCAAGTTTTGCAGGCTTTACGTTTGCAAGATTTTTGCAGGATAAAGGTTATCTGGTTTATGGAACTTATAATAATAGAATAAAGAATATTTCAGATATTAAAAAAAATGTAAATTTAAAATTAATTAAAGTTAATTTAGAAAAAAATAAAAATGGTTTATTAAAAATTGCAAAAAAAATTAAACCCACATTCATAATTGATTTTTCTTCAATCTGCATGGTGAACGAAAGTTGGATTTATCCTGAAAAATATATGGACATAAACTGTAATTCAAAAATTAGTCTAATTAAAAATATTAAACAATTAAAACAATTAAAAAAATTTATTTATATTTCAACCCCAGAGATATTTGGAAAAACGAATAAACCGTTAAATGAAAATTTAACCTTATTTAAACCATCAACCCCTTATGCTTCAACTAAGTTATTTATTGAAAATTTAATTCAAAATTATCAATCACTTGATAGTAAAAGATTTATTATAGCTAGATTTTCAAATTTTTATGGTCCAGGTCAACCATGTTACCGATTGATACCAAAGCTGATATTGTCAATAAAAAAGAATATTAAATTTCCAATTCATGGAAATGGAAAATCAAAAAGAAATTATATTTTTTCCGAAGATTTTTGCAATGGAATTTTAGATGTTATAACGAAGGGTGTGACGGGAAAAACATATCATTTTAGCTCAGAAAGTTTATATACAGTAAAAGATATTGTTTTTGAAATATGCAAACAAATGAAAGTTAATGTTAAAGATTCTGTTATTTTTGAAAATGATAGAATGGGTAAAGATGATGTTTATAAGCTAGATAGCAGAAAAACGAGAAAAGAATTAAAGTGGAAGGCAAAAGTATCAATAAAAAAAGGTATTAATAAAACAATAAATTACATAAATAATAATTTTGAGAAATTAAAAAAAGAAAAAATTAACTTTAAAATAAATTAAATGAAAAACTTTCTACCAACAGATTATAAAAAGAATGAAAAATTAAAAATTAATCATAGCTATCTGGTAGAACAATTTGCAGATTATTCAAAAATTTTTAAAGAAGTAGAAAAAGTTGTTAGAAAAGGAGACTACACTTTAGGAAAAGAAGTGGATTTATGTGAAAAAAACTTTGCAAAAAGAACAGGTGCAAAGTATGCCATTAGTGTTGGTAATGGTACTGATGCTTTACTCTTAACATTAAAGGCACTTAATATAGGAGCAGGTGATGAAGTAATAACTGTGCCATACACTTTTGTTGCAACAGTTGGATCAATAGTAACAGCTGGGGCCAAACCTGTTTTTGTAGACATAAAAGAAGATTACAATATTGATGAAAACAAAATTGAAAAAGCAATTACAAAAAAAACAAAAGCAATAATGCCAGTACACTGGGCTGGAAGACCTTGTGAGATGAGCAAGATACATTCTATAGCTAAAAAATATAAACTTTATGTTGTGCAAGATAGTGCACACGTAATTGGAGCAAGCTACAAAAAAAAACATTTAGTTAATTTTGGCGATGCTTGTACTTATAGCATGCATCCACTAAAGAATTTAAATGTTTGGGGTGATGGTGGTTTTATTGTTACTAATAAAAAGTTATTAGCAGAAAAACTTTATCTCATCCGAAACCATGGGCTTAAGAATAGAGATAATGTTGAAGTTTTTGGTTTTAATTCTAGATTAGATACAATTCAAGCTACTGTTGCAAACTATAAAATGAAAAATAAGTTAGACAACATAACAATTAAAAGAATAAGAAATGCTACTTTACTTGATAAACATTTATCAGCAAATGAAAATGTAACTACTGTTAAAAGAATGAAGCATTTAAAAGAAGTTTTTCATTTATACCATATAAATGTTGAAAAAAGAGACTTGCTACAAAAGTATTTAATTAAAAATAATATAGATGCTAAAGTTCACTATCCTATTCCAGTCCACCTTCAAAAAGCTGCGAAATATTTAAAATATAAGAAGGGTGATTTTCCAATAGCAGAAAAAATGGCAAATACATCGCTGTCATTACCAGTTCATGAATTTATAGACGAAAGGCACTTGAAGCATATGGTTAACTCTATAAATAATTTTTACAAAAAATAGAGACTATTTAATTTTTTTAGTTTCAATTAAATTCTTTAACCATTTGATTGAGTAAAATTTTGGGTTATTTTTTATTTGTCCATTATTAAATTTACTCTGTATTTCAAATATTGCATCATCAATTGTATATTTTGGTTTAAATCCAATTTTTAATAATTTTGATGAATCAAGTCTATAACTCCTTGGATCAAAGTTTTTTTTAATAATCTTAATTTTAGATGGAATTATTTTTTGAACTTTTTTTGCAATATTAAGTACAGATAAATTCTCAAAGCCTGCATTGTAAATTCCACAAATATTTTTACTTTTTTTAAGAAAAAAAATATATAAGTCAGTCAAGTCTTCAATATGAATATTAGGTCTAATTTGGCTTCCACCATTTACTGTAATTAAGTTATTTTTTAGGGCAGAATAGGTAAGTGCATTTACAGTTAGATCAAACCTCATCCTTTTAGAGAAACCACATACAGTGGCAGGGCGCACAATATATATCTTAATCTTATCACTGTAAGAGAGCAAAATTCTCTCAGTTATCATTTTTACTTTGTTATAAAGAGAAATCGGTTTCAGGGAGAGGTTTTCAGTTACATTTCTTTCATTTTTAATCCCATAAACAGAGCCTGAAGAAGCATAAATAATTCTTTTGACACCAAATTTAATGGCTTTTTCTAATAACTGCATTGTTGCAAGTGAAGATGTTTCCCAACTTAAATTTTTATCAAGTTCAGACATTGGGTCATTTGCAATTGATGCAAGGTGAATAATTACATCTACTCCATTAAGATTAATTTCATTAATATTTCTTACATCAGATTTAAAAACTTTTAAATTCCTATGCTTCTTAAGAAAATTTCCAAACCACATTGTGTCAACACAAATTACTTTATGGTTTTGTTTAAGTAGTTTTGGGATTAATATAGAACCAGTATATCCACATCCGCCTGTTACAAGTATTTTCATAAGGATAAATATTTTGAATTAATAGTAAAATATTAAAATAAGATATATTATATTAGTTAATTTTCAATAAAATAGTGTCTAATAATAAATTAAAAATAATAAATGGAATTATACTTGCACAGCAATAGTAAAATTTTTTTTAAATATAAAGAAAAAATTTCTATATTTAATCAATAATTAATTGATTGATTTAACAATTATTTAGATATTGAAAGTTTTTACTTTATCAAGTACTGGTGTTACGATTTATGAAATATTGGCTCTTGTATATTAAACTTTTTTTTTTAATACCAATAATATTATTATTTTTCATAATTAGAATTTTCAAAAAATTTAAAATTAATAAAATTCCATCGCACTCTATTGGTGAGATGTGTTATGCAATAGAAATTTATATTCATGAAAAAAAAATAGATCCAAAAAAAACTACCGCTGTTTGGTTTATGGGGAAATTGGTATCTAATAAATTTTTAGCAAAGAAATGGTCAGAACAAATGCTGATTCTTCCAAGACACATTCTGGAACCAATCTATTTCTTTTTTAATAATTTTAAGATATTTAGTTTTTTTATTTTTAATTATGACGAAGAGTCTGATGCAGTTAAAAGAACTTTAAAAGATAAACTAAAAAGAATAGATGATAAAAATGTATTATTAAAATTTGGGCCTTCAATAAAATTTAATTCTTTTGAAAAAAATAAAGGTGATTTATATTTAAAGAAAGCAGGATTGGACAATAAAAAATTTTTTACTTTTGCTTTAAGATCTGCTGATTATAAAAATGAAAAGTTTAAAACATCCAGAAATTCAAATATTTCTAATATAATCCCTGGATTAAAATCAATGACTTCAAAAAATTATAAGGCAATTAGAATAGGAAAAAATGAAAAAAAAAAATTAGATTTTAACGATCCAAATATTATTGATTACGCCACTTCTCCTGACCGGAGTGACTTTTTAGATGTATATTTGATTTCAAAATCTGACTTTATGATATCATCCAATACTGGTATTAATGAGGTGGCCGTATTATTTAGAAAACCAAGACTAATTATAGACTATTTTGATATTCCATCATTAGAGTATCACTTTCTTCAAGTAATGATAATTCCCAAAAAATATATTAATTTAAAAACTGGAAACCTAATTAGTTTTGAAGAGGCTTTTAAAAAAAAATTGAATTCTATTCATGTAATACCAGAAATGAATGATTTAGGGTATGGTCTTATAGATAATGATGAATTAGAGATTAACCAAGGTGTAGAAAATTTTCATAAACTTATAAACAATTCACTTGACTTGAATGAAATTTTGCAAAATCAAAAAAATTTTTGGAACAACATAGAGAAATACTTTGGTTTTAAGAATAAAAATATTATTATTTGTCCAGATTTTTATAATAAAAATATCAATTTATTTAATTAGTAGTTATGAATCAATTTTATAAGCTTCAAATTTTTTTGAAAGTCTGAAAAAAAATAAAATTAGTTAATAAAGTTTTAAAATTATAAAAAAAATAAATAATTATAAATTACCTGAATATTTTTCAGGGTTTGTGTCAATTATCTTCATTCATTGTAAAGCTTCGATTTATTTCTTTTATTATTAGGTTATTAATTTTCTTACTTCCTTCATAAGAAGGGTGGTGAGTATCATATATGTAAATATTTTTGTTATCATAAAAAAAACATTGATTTTCAGGACAGAAAGTTTTTTCTAGTTTAATTTTATGAATATTTTTAGAATTTATACTATCTAATAAACTTATTTCTTCAGAAAAAAATTTTCTATAAATTTGAACTGGGTAATTTATTTTATCATTTAAATAATAATCTGGGTTTTTTTGATATATTTCAACATCTGGATTTATTAATGTACTTTTGCTTCCCAAGACTCTATAAAAAACATGCTCAGGTGAAACTGGCGTTGGATATAATAATATAATTTTATTATCTTTAGATAAATCAATAATAGTATCTTTAAATTTCTTTTTTAATAATTTTTGTTTTTCATTAAAACTTAAATCTATATTTTTACGATCAAATAATGTGATTGGAGTCTCGCTTTTTATAATAGTTTCCTCTTGAAGTTTTAATTTTTTTCCAAAGAGCAAATTATATTTTGCATACATTATTATGTAGGTATTTTTGTGAGTTTTATTTTTTATAAAATCTGTCCTGTATTTATGAACAGTTTCGTCTAATCCAATAACTTTATTTTTGTCATCATATTTTATAAAATTTGGAAGATAAAAATATCCACCATAACTCATTGTTATTAACCTAAATTTTGTTTTTGAAACTTGTTCTCTTAGATTTTTTAATAAAGCATCAGTCATTGAATCTCCTAATAAAATTATATCACCAGCATTATCTGATAACTCATTAAATATACAAAAACCGTCTTTTCCGATTCTATCATCGCATTTAATTCCATTTTGGATAGAGATTCTATAATCTAATTTTTTATAGGCGTTAACTATAAGTTCAGGGAAATGATTTCTTTTTTCAAAACCTTTCTTATAAATACTTGTGATATTAAATGTCAAAATAATTAAAGTTATTATGACTAAAAATTTTATTATCAAAGTAAACTTATACTTATTATTTCTAAAAGGTCTTTCGACAAAAAAATAAGTAAGAATAGATAAGAATAAGATAATTACTCCTAGTAAAAATTTTAATGAAATATCATTTTCCTGTAAAAAGCCAGTTACTCTTGCAAATGCGAAAATAGGAAAATGCCAAAGATATAAAGAGTAAGAAATTAAACCAGTGCCTACAAACAGTTTTGATGAAAGGATTTTTGTAATTAATTCATCTTTATTAGAATACCATATAATCAAACAAACCCCAATAATTGGTGATAGTGTATAAAGTGATGGGTGAAAAATTTCATCGTGAAAAAATAACATTGAGTGCATTATTAGAATTAAACCAATGGTAGGTAAGAACAGAGTAAGTTTTTTATTTTTATTTCTGTGGCCTAACTTAAGTTCAAAGAAAGCTAATATTGAACCAGCTATCAATTCCCAGCCCCTTGTTGGTAAAACATAAAAGTTGAATGTTGCATAATTTTTACTTCCCCACTCTGCACATCCAATGCTGATAAAAAATCCCAAAACTAAGATATGAAATAAGTATTTTTTAAAATACTTAAATGTAATTAGAAAAATTATTGGAAACAAAATATAGTACTGTTCTTCAACTGATAATGACCAGGTATGCAGAAAAGGTTTGAATAAACTACTTTCAGCGCCATATAGTGCATTTGAATGCCAAAAATAAAAATTAGAACTAAATCCAAGTGAATAAAGAATAGATTTTGAAAAATCTATTAAACTATGTGGAAGTAAATATATCCATGCAACAGGCAGTGAAGCTAATATTACAAATAATAATACCGGTATAATTCTTCTTACTCGTCTTTGATAGAAATATTTAAATGAAAAAGTTCCTGTAGTTATCAATTCCTTGTATATTATCGAGGTAATTAAGTAACCAGATATTACAAAAAATATATCAACTCCAATAAAACCACCTCCAAAAATTTTATGGTCTAGAAGGAATATTTCAGCATGATATATAATGACAGTAATTACTGCTATTGCTCGTAAGCCATCTATTTCTGGTCTATAGTTAATTTTCATTTAATAAAAGCTATAGTTTTAGTAAAGAAAATAAAAATAACAATTTGTTTATCATATTTATATTTATATGATTATTAAAATTATATTTTTGTGATATTTTAGAATAAATTACCATTATATAGATCTGGTGAAATACTTTTTGATGGTCCTAGAGGATTATATCTGTAAGGAATACGTATAATAGATCTTTTTTTATTCTTACTAGCTTCTCCTCTTTTATGAAAACCATGCACATTAGCAATAATCAAAGTGTTCTTTGGGCTGATTACTTTATATTGATTTTCCTTAATTTTTTTAAAGTAATTTGCAAAAAATTTTTTATCTAAATGATTTTCAATTCTATAAGAGTCTTTATGAGAGTCTTTCAGTTGACCTCTTTTAAACTCATACCATATTCTTCGAAAATTGTTTTTATGTGATCTTTTAGAGTATATAAAGGGTGCATCTTCTTCTGAAACATCTGAAATATAATATAAAATTTTATGTGAATCAAAATGTACATCTGCATGATATTGAACATTTTGATCTGTATCTTCTTGAGGCTCTCCAAAACTTGAGTTTTCAAGATCAAAATTTTTTATCTGCTCCACTGGTTTAACACCTTCTCCAACAGATATTAATCTAATAAGTTCTTTATTTTTAGAAAATTTTTCCATCATGGGAAACTTTTTAGACTCTTCTTTTGTCATAGGATAAATTTCTATTTTTGCCGAACCTTTTTCTTTTATTTTTAAATTTTGAGAATTTATAAAAATTTGTTCATATTCTTTTTTTAATTCAATAAATTCTTGAGATGGCAAAAAGTTTGGAATAACAACTATTCCATCGTTTATAAGTTGTTTTTCGTAAATATTTTTAGGTCTACAGTTTTTAAACCTTCTTAATTTGATAAGGATATCAGAAACAAATGTTCTAATTGTTGGCAAACCAATTTTATTTGCTGTGGGTGAAGGCAATATGTGATTTTTACTAACAAAATAATTCCAAAGATTTTTATTTTCCATGATTAAAATTAATTAGATTTAACCCAATTTTTATATAAATTTATCATAATGGGTTTTTTTTCTAGCTATTTTTATAGGATTTATTATGTAAAATCAATAATTATTGAAAAATTATTTATTTAATAAATGTCTTTAAAAATTTTAAAAAATAACCTTTATAATTTTTCAAATTATTTAAATGAAATTTTTCTTTCATTAAGCTGTAGGATAAATAGTCCTTATTTGTGCTCAGTATCATGGAATATTTCTCTATTTTTACTAAATTATAAAAAAAATATAAATACAAAAAACAAGATTTTGGTTTTATATAAATCATTTGGATCTGATGACGTTGAATTTATAAAAAAAAATGAAAAAAATGAATTTAATTTTTTTTATTTTCCTAGAAATAATCTCAAAATTATATTTAATTGTTTCTTTAAAAAAGTTAAAAATGATTTAACTGATGATAAGTATTTTTCGAATAACGATCAAATTGAATTAGCAAAAAAAGATTATCAAAATTTTTTAATTAGAATTTTAAAAATATTTAATAAAAGAAACAATTTTTTAGGCATTCTAAGCTTTAATTTTAGATATAAAGCTGAAAAGGAATTACAAATTGCTTGTAAATTAACTGATATAAAATTTATCGTCTGTCAAAAAGAGTCTCTTCATTATAATGATAAAAGTGCAATAACCGATTTGTATATAAGAGTTAATTCAAAAAACGGCCCATATAATGGGGACTATATAACTGTTTATACAGAAAAATTTAAAGAGGTTTTAATAAAAGCTTCAATATGTAGTGCAAAAAAAATTTATGTAGTTGGAATGCCAAGGGCTGATTTTTTTTTTAAGAATATTGATGCACAAAAAAAACATATACTTTTATTAATGCCTTTTTGGAAACCTCCACAAATTTTAGAAACAAAAATCTCATTTAATCAAGAAATGTATTCTAAAAATATCACTGATGTAATTTTGGATTTTGCTCAAAAAAATCCTCAAGAAAATATTGTTATTAAAACCAAAATGTTTGACAGAACTGACAACTCATTAGATCAAATTATCCAAAAAAAAAAAATAAAAAATATCATTCTTAAAAAAGGAGGTAGTTCTAAAAATTTAATTAAAGATGCAAAAGTTGTAGTAGGATTTCAATCAACAGGATTGATTGAAGCTTTAATTTTGAGAAAACCTATAATTGTACCTTTTTTTGACTTAAATCTAAATCAGACCTTTAAAGAATGTACTTTAAAATTAGATGAGATTTCATATTATGCCCATGATCGAATTTCAATGATGCGCTACTTAGAAGATATCTGTGAAAAAAAAATTGACTTTCCAAAAGTTGCCTCAATTAAAGTAAATAATATAATTAATCATTATATAGGAAACAATGACGGAAATTCCTCTGATAAATTACTAAATGTTTTTAACAAAATTTTAAAATAATTTAATGACAAGAAAAAAATTTAAAATAGGAAATCGAACTATTAGTGATGCATATCCTCCTTTAATAATTGCAGATATTGGTCAATCGCATAATGGATCAATTGAAAAAGCATTTAAATTCATTGATGTAGTAAAAAAAAATGGTGGCGATGCAGCAAAATTTCAACTTCATATAGCTAGCGAAGAATCTACTTTAGATGAGCCATTTAGAGTAAAAATTAAAAAATTTAAATCAAGGTATGATTATTGGAAAAGTGTTGAATTTAATATCGAAGAATGGTTTAAAATTTCAAATTATTGTAAACAAAAAAAAATAATTTTTTTAAGTTCAGTTTTTTCAAAGAAAGGCATTGAAATACTCAAGAAGATTAAGGTTTCAGCATGGAAAGTTGCTTCTGGAGAATTTAACTCTAATTACATTTTAAATGACATGATAAAAACTCGTTTACCAATCTTATTTAGTACTGGTATGATGAAATTTGAAGAAATAGAAAAAATCCATAGGAAATTTAATTTGAAATCTGTAGAACATGCAATTTTTCAATGTACAAGTAATTATCCTGTAAAACTGGAAAATACAGGCCTCAATGTGATTAAACAATTCAGAAAAAAATTTAATTGTCAAATAGGCTACTCAGATCATAGTGGTTCAATTACCCCTTCATTAATGGCAATGACTTTAAATTCAAATTTAGTAGAGGTTCACCTCAAATTAGATATGAAAGATGATGGTCCAGATTCTACTTCATCACTAAATTTAAAACAATTTAATGATTTGTGTAAGTTAAAAAATGAAATATTTATGATCAATAATAATCCTGTTAATAAAAATATTCTCACAAATGATCTAAAAAAAATGAGAAATTTATTTGGAAAAAGTATTTCTTTAAAAAATGATCTTAAAAAAGATTCAATATTAAAAAAAGAAAATCTAGTTATGAAAAAACCTGGTTTTGGTTTTAAAGAAAATCAAATGAGAAATATCATTGGAAGAAAGCTTTTAAAGAATGTATCTTCTAAAAGAATACTCAAAAAAAAAGACATATCATGAAAAAAAGAAAAATTTGTGTAGTTATTAATAATAGAGCAAATTACGCAAGAATTAAATCTGCATTAATTTCAATAAAAAAAAATAAAAAACTGGAATTACAAATAGTTCTTGGTTCTTCAGCAATTTTAGATAGATATGGATCAGTATCAGAAATAATTAAAAAAGACGGCTTTAAAATCAATCGGACAGTTTATACTCTTGTGGAGGGTGAAAACTTATTAACAATGTCAAAATCTACGGGGATTTCAATAATGGAATTTTCTACAGTTTTTAGTGAGCTTCGTCCAGATATGGTAATTGTTATTGCAGATAGATATGAAACATTAGCTGCAGCAATCGCTGCATCATATATGAATATTATTTTAGTTCATACTCAAGGAGGAGAAACTACAGGTTCAATAGACGAAAGTGTTAGACATGCTACAACAAAATTAGCTCATATACATTTTCCTGCATCACTAAATTCAAAAAAAAATATTATTAGAATGGGAGAAAATCCAGAAAAAGTTTTTTTAGTTGGCTGTCCTTCATTGGATTTAATTCAAAAAGATAAATTAAGTCTTGATAAAAAATTCAAGAATAGATACGCAAATTATGGAGTTGGGGAATTAGAAATTGACTTTGAAAAACCTTATATAGTTGTTCTGCAACACCCGGTAACAACTGAATATAAACAAATTAAGAGAAATATAAACGAGACAATCAGAGCAATTAACAAAATAGATCTCCAAGTAATCTGGTTATGGCCAAATGTAGATGCTGGTTCAGACATAGTTTCAAAACGAATAAGAATATTTAGAGAAGAAAAAAAACCTTTACATATAAGGTGGCAGAAAAATTATAATCCAGAGGATTATCTTAAGTTAATTTATAATTCATCTTGTTTGGTCGGTAATTCTAGCTCAGCTATTAGAGAGGGTGCATTTTTAGGAATTCCAGCTGTAAATATTGGAAATAGGCAAATTACTAGAGAGCATGGAAATAATGTAATAAATGTAAATTACGATTCAAACAAAATTTTATACGCTACTAAAAAACAAATAAAACAAAAAAGATTTCCAAAAAATAATTTATTCGGAAATGGTAATGCTGGTGAAAAAATTTCAAAAATTTTAAGTAATATTAAATTAGATATTATAAAAAGATTAAAATATTAATGAAAAAAAAAATTACTTCTTTAAAAGATCATGAAATCTTTTTGAAAAATGAAATTTTTTTTACTGAAAAAAAATGGCCTCACTTTAATTTAATATTTGATGATTTTAAAAGACTTTCTTTAAAAATGAAGACTAACTCAACAATTATTTCTTTAGAAAGAAACAATTTATATGGTGGTATAAGCTTATTTGCTCCTTTTTTTCATAAACAAAATTTTATATCTGTAGACTGCATAAGTCCAAAATTAAAAAAAAGAGGATCTTACAACAAAGTAAATAGTTTATCTAAAATAATTTTAAAGAAAAAAAATTATCAATTTGATTATAGAAAAATTTCATTAAAAAATAATTCAGCTGATTTGATTATTATTCCAAACCTAATGCATCATATCGAAGAGATAGAAACACTTTTTAAACAAATTAAATCAATATTAAAAAAAGGTGGAAGAATCTATATTTTTGAACCATTAGTAAGAGAATTACATCAAGTACCTGAAGATTATTATAGAATTACACCATTTGGATTTAAATCAATATTATCCAAATTTAATTTTTCTGATTTTAAAATAAAATATGATGGTGGGCCATTTACAGCAATTGGATATTGCTGGGATCAAGCAATTCAGTTTTTACCAAAAAAATTAAGAGATAAAAAGAAGAAATGGCTTGATAATGAAATGAAAAATTTTATTAGCTTAGATAGAAAATATAAAAAAAACAAAGTAAGAAAAAATACAATTTTTCCAATGAGTTTCTCGATAGAAGCTAAATTGAAAAAAAATTGAAATATCTATATGTTAAAAAAAAAAAAAATACTTGCAGTTATTCCCGCAAGAGGAGGAAGCAAAGGAATTAAACTTAAAAACTTAAAAAAAATAAAAAAAAAATCTCTAATAAAAATTGTTGGTAAATTTATAAAAAAATGTAATTTTATTGATTACTCAGTATTGTCTACAGATAATAAAAAAATTGCTATTGAAGGAAAAAAGTTTGATTTAAATATAATAAACAGACCGAAAAATTTATCAGGCGATAAAGTGCCTGACACGAAAGTGCTTTTACAAGCATTAATTCATACAGAAAAAATTTTAAAAAAAAATTTTGATATAGTTGTAATGCTTCATCCAACTTCTCCTTTGAGAAAAGTGGATGATTTAAGAAACTCTATAAGATTATTAATATCAAAAAAATATGATTCAGTTTGGACAGTTTCTCAGACTGACACCAAATTTCACCCAGATAAACAATTACTAATAACAAATAATAAGATAAGATACTTCACTAAAAAAGGTGCCAAAATTTTTTATAGACAACAATTATCCAAAGTTTATCATAGAAATAGTAATGCCTATATCGTTAAACGAAATTTTCTAAAAAATAATAAATCTTTAATGAGTAAAAAAACTGGTGCTTATAAAATAAAAAGTAAGCAAATTTCTATTGATACTTTAGAAGATATTAAGATTGCTGAAAAATATCTATAATTAAATTTTTGTAATTTTTTTATTCTCAACTAAATATTTCTCATCACAATTGGTAGTTAGATTTTTATTGTGCGTAACAAGAAAAATTGTACATTTTCTCTTAAGGTTAAAAATTTCTTTTATAATATTATTTTCAGTCTCCTCATCTAAAGAATTTGTGGCTTCATCAAATATTATAATTTCAGGAGAGTTATAAAGCGCTCTTGCAATTGAAATTCTTTGTATTTGACCCCCAGAGAGTTGAGTTCCTCCTTCTCCAACAATAGTTTCTATTCCATTAGGTAAATTATTTATTAATCTCTCTAGGTTAGATAATTTCAAAGCTTCTTCTAATTTTTTTGAATTTAATTCCTCAGCTTCCCCAAAAATAATATTTTTTTTTATGCTATCGTCTATTAAAAAAGTTTTTTGAGTTACATAACTTATTTTTTTTCTCCAATTTATACTTTGTTCGTTTATATCAACAGAGTCACAACAAATTTTGCCTTTTGTAGGCTTAATTAACCCAGTAAGTAAGTTTAAAAAAGTAGTTTTACCAGATCCTGTTGAGCCAATTATTCCGATAATTTTTCCTTGCTCAAATTTTAAATCAATATTTTCTAAAATTGATTCATCTTTGTTCGGATATTTAAATTCAATATTTTGAAATTTTATATCTTTTTTAAAATTCATCTCATTTATACTTGTGTCTATTTGATTAAATTCCCCATCATTTTTTCTTGAAAATTCAGAATGTAAAACTTTTACAATTGGGACTCCTAGCTTTATTGTTTGTAAGCTATTAAAAAGTTTAATAAAAATTGGAATTATTCTAAGAAATGATGCAAAATAAAGAGCAAACTCTGGAAGTAGTTGAGAAAAATTATCTGTTTTTGTAAAAAAAATTGTAAATATAAGTATGAAAGTTACAGTACCCAGTTCTAAAAAATACCTCGGTAAAGGAGAAATATAAGCAACCTTTTTTGCAATATTTTCTCGTTTTCTAACGATATTTAGTAAAATTTTTTCAAAAAAAGTTTCTTTAAGATATATTTTTAATTCTTTTATACCAAATAAAGATTGCTGAATATGTTTCAATTTACTTCGATCTTTTTTTTGCCTTTCTTTACCCCAAAAATCCAATCTCTTTTTGATCAAATAAAAGTAAGTTAGCAAAAATATTATGAATGCTGATAAAGCAAATAACGTTTCAAATAATCTTATATTTAAAAGTATTGTTAAAAGTAAGAAAAATAAAATTAGATCTAGAAAAATATCTGAAAAAACATTTAGGATTTTTTTTATAAATAATCCTATTTCACCATGAACATTTGTTATCAAAGTTGAAGAATTATTATAAATATGAAATAAATAACTCTCATGTAAATATTTTCTAAAAAGAATTTCAGTCATTCTTACTTTTACATCAAAGTAAAAATTGGTTTTATAAATGTTTAATAAAAATAAAGCTATAATTTTACAAATAATTATAAATAAAAAAAATGAAACTCCATAAATTATTATTTCGTTTTTATCGAGGTTAGATATTAAAATTTCAAAATCAAAATAGTTATTTAAAAAACTTAATTTATCTGGATTTATTAAAATTGTTAATATTGGAAGAATTAATGCTATGCTAAAAACTTCTAATAAAACTACCAAAATAGACGAAAAAAAAATAAAGATTATCCTTAATCTAAATTCTTCAGGTAAGATTTGATAAGTTTTTTTTTAAAAGATCCATAATTTAATATTTAATTTGGAAATATAATTTTTCTTTTGCTCCATAACTGTGTTTATCATCACCTCTAGCAGGACTGTTAGCTCCATTGAAATCAAATAATTTAGATTTATCAATGTTATCTTTTAGTAAATTGTCCACACCCCAAGCCATAATACCTGTTCTTTTCCAAACTTTATCACAAGAATTAATAATTAAATGAGCAGATTTTTTGTCGAATAAAACAATATTAAAGTAAATTAAACTGTTTGACGTTTTATCTTTAAAACAACTAACTTTACCAAAACCATCATTTGCCAAATTACACAGAAATTTAATATCTTTTTTAAGATTATTTTCTTCTTTCTTAGTATATTTTGTTGAACTACTTTTGATATATAGTTTTGCCATTTCAGTAAAATTACTTTTACAAGTTTCAATTTTATTTTGATATTTTATGAAATGTTTAATCTCGTAACGTCTTACATATCTATATAATGAAGTTATTTCTTTATAGTTTTTACCCTCAAAATTTATTATTGCAGAATATTTCGGAATAATTCTAAATTTTTTTTTTTTTAATCCATAATTCCACCAGTCAAAAATTCTGACATCCAATAATGAATAATGCATTTGAAAATTAATCTCTTTAAAGTTTTTTTGTAAATATTCTATAAACTTTGTATAAATGTTTTTTGAAGTTGACAGCCATGAATGGTCAGGTTGTTCATATGATCTTAATGACCAATAAGGTCCAAAATAATAAAAAAAATTAGGTATAAGCATCTTTTTTTTTAACGCCATAATTGGCCAACAACACATTATTTCATCTCCCTTCAAGGCAGCTAAAATTTTTATTTTTTTAAAATTTTTTAGAAATATTGGATTATTATATATACTAGCATTTGGTGATGTTTCCCAAACTTTTGATGCTTTAATAGTATCTATTAATTTGATTTTATATTTTTCCAATTTTTTATTATTTAATTAAATTAAACTTTCTGAATATTTTTAAATATTTTTTTACTTCTAATTTTGAAAGATGGCATAAATTTGCAATTTCTATTATTGAATTTTTTCCATCAACATAAGACAAAACATTCATCATCGATTTCACTTTTTTCGCCGTTTTTAATGTTGATGTTGGTGGGTAAAGCTTTCTTTTACTTAATTGAGGTTCACAAAAGGAATTATTAATTGGGATAAAAAACTTTTTATCAAAATTTTTTTCTAAATAATCAATACATTTTTGATAAATTTTAAAACTTTCATAAAGCCCTTTTTCAGTTACCACAGTTCCTAATCTATCTAGTGAATTATGATATTCTTTATATTTACCATATTTTGATTTTGTAATTGAGCAAATAGGCAAATCAATATTTGGAGCACAAAATTGCCTTTCATCACTACCTCTATCAAGCCAACTATAGGTAATATAATTTTTTTTATTATTCTTTAATATTTTTTTTGCAACAAAATCACTAAGTGTATTTCCATTTCTGGAAGGAATATAAGAAAATTTTTTTTCATCTCCAACACAAGTAACAACAAAACCAG
>MDSV01115879.1_pt1 | contig 27762 bp, 25 predicted proteins | sample 810851 | NCBI WGS metagenome assembly MDSV01 (sample SAMN05326640, study PRJNA326480) | marine metagenome | isolation source: seawater | place: Atlantic Ocean: North East | collected 2012 | reverse complement strand
ACTGCAACTCCGTTAACATCGGTTCGATTCCGTTCTCAGCCTCCAGATTATGAGAATTTTAATCACAGGCGTAGCTGGATTCATAGGATTTCATTTAGCAAAAAAACTAATTGAGCAGGATCATAAAATAATTGGAATCGACAATATCAATGATTATTATGATACCGCTCTAAAAAAACGCAGACTCTCAATACTCGAATCAGATAATTTTGAATTTAATAAGCTAGATATCAATCTAGTAAGTACTTTAAATACGAGTTTTGATTTAGTTATAAATTTTGCTGCTCAAGCAGGAGTAAGAGTACCTGAAGAGAAAAAAGCTAATTACCAACATTCAAACGTAGATGGCTTTAAAAAGGTTGTGGATTATTGCATAGAACATTCTATTGGAAAATTAATTTATGCATCTAGCAGCTCAGTTTATGATGATACTTCTTCACAGTCATTTTCTGAAAATCATACAGATTTAAAACCAAAATCTTTATATGGGGAAACAAAATTATTCAATGAAGAATATGTAAAAAAAATAAATTCTGAAATTGATTGTGTGGGACTTAGATTTTTTTCTGTTTATGGTCCATTTGGTAGGCCAGATATGGCTTATTATTCTTTTACTGATTCTCTAAAAAAAGGGCTACCAATTAGTCTTCATAATAACGGAGCCATGGCAAGAGATATGACTTTTATCGATGATGCTATAGATGGAGTAATTAAATCCATAGATTTTTTAATGAATTCTGATAAAAAAATTGGTAATGAATTATTTAATATTGGTAATGATGCCCCAATTTTAACTTCAGAGCTCTTAAAAACTTTAGAGGGTAATCTAAAAATAGAGGCTCAAGTAGAAAATATTATGGTCTCTAATGAATCACTTTATACACATGCAAATCTTGATAAGTCTATAAGTATGTTGGGATATAATCCTAAAGTAAGTCTTGAAGAAGGAATTAAAGAATTTTTAGACTGGCACAAAACTTATGAGTGATAAAGAGTTAAAAATAGGAATTGTAGGGCATGGATTTGTTGGTAAAGCAACAGATTGGGGTTTCAGCAAGAACACTAATAAGTTCATCGTAGATCCAAAAAATGGAACAAATATAGATCAGCTAGCTGAATTTAATCCAGAATTAATTTTTGTCTGCGTGCCAACACCAATGGGAGAAAATGGTATTCAAGATTCTTCAATAATAGAAGCTGTTATACAAGAGTTAGTAGTAAAATGTCCAGAATCTATAATTGTGATAAAGAGTACAGTTTTACCCTCTATTTTACAAAAAATAGGAAAAGCAAATACCAAAATAATATACAATCCCGAATTTTTAAGAGAAAAGCATGCAAATGAAGATTTTATGAATTCAGAAATGATTGTTTTTGGTGGTGATAAAGATGTTGCTTCACAAGTTTCTAAATTTTATCTAGATCATTCAGAATGTAAATCAACTCAACATATATTCTTAGATATCAGCTCAGCGTCATTAATCAAATATTCAATTAATACATTCTTGGCAACTAAAGTTTTATTTTTTAATGAAATGCATGATGTATTCAATAAGCTTAAGAATAATGATGATTGGGAAACATTAATCCGAGCCATATCTCTAGACAAAAGAATTGGAAAAAGCCATATGAATGTTCCTGGACATGATGGAAAAAGAGGTTTTGGAGGTGCTTGTTTTCCAAAAGATACTTTAGCATTACTAAAGTATGCTGAAGACATAGGTGTTGAGCTTGGTATCTTAAAAGCAGTAATTAATAAAAATAATATAATTAGAGGTCAATATGCCAAACTGGATGATAGGGAGAAAGAACAAAATGTCTCATTTGATGATAAAATTTGACCCTGTTGCCCAGGTGGTGAAATTGGTAGACACAAGGGACTTAAAATCCCTCGAAGGAAACTTCGTGCCGGTTCAAGTCCGGCCCTGGGCACCATTAGCAACTCTTTTGGTATAATCTCTATATTATGGATAATAATTCAATTGAAATGGAAAAAAATGAAAGTGATGATTATGTAAATTTAAATAGTTTTTTTTCATTACTATGGAAAAGAAAGTATTCTCTTTTGGGCGTACTAACTATTTGTTTTTTAGTTTCTGTATCTGCAAGTTTTCTATTACCAAATAAATACCAATCGACTGTTCTATTGGTAACAGCAGAATCATCTGATACAGATAATTTTCTTGCAAAATATGGTGGTCTAACTGCATTTGCTGGATTGAATATTTCTGAAGAAGTTAATCAAACAAAGATAGGGCTAGCAGTCATCAGATCAAAACAATTTACAGCTAATTTTATTGAAAAAAGAGATATCTTAGTACCTTTAATGGCAGCCAAATATTGGGATAGAGAAACTAACAAATTAATTATCGATCAGAATATCTATGATACTGAGGATCAGAAATGGGTAAGAAATGTTTCATACCCTCATAGCAATAGACCATCAAATGAAGAGAGTTATAAGTTTTGGACTAAAAATGTTTTCAAAATTAATGAAGATAAAAAGACAGGCTTTATAACTATGAGCGTAGAACACTTTTCACCAGAATTAGCACAAAGGTGGGCTTCATGGCTTGTTGAAGATATTAACAATAACATGAGAAATAATGATGTTAAACAAGCTGAGCTCGCAATTGAATATCTTAATGAAGAAGTTCAAAAGACTACTTCTGAAGAGTTAAAATCTCTTCTTTATAATCTTATTCAATCTCATACTGAAAAGAAAATGTTAGCTTTCTCAAGGCCTGATTATGTCTTCAAAGTAATAGATCCTCCTGTAATATCAGAGGAAAAAATTTCTCCACAAAGAATTTTAATAGGGCTGCTAAGCTCATTTATTGGAGTATTGCTTTACCTCTTATATTTATTGGTAAGAAACTTCTCAGTGAAATTTTAATAGTTAAATTATTGAAATATAGCATGGAAAATGAATTTAAAAATGTAGGAGTGATAGGTCTAGGTTATGTAGGCTTGCCTCTTCTTATAAACTTTAGCAAACATTTCAATGTAATTGGTTTTGACTCTGATGAAGGTAAAGTTGAGAGAATTAATAAAGGTATCTCTGATATAAATCATATTCCAAATTCTGATCTAGAAAAGATAGATTCACAGTTACCTAGAGCTACATCTGATTTTTCATATATAGATCAAGTTGACGTTATATTAATTTGTGTTCCTACACCTATAACCAAGCATAAAGAGCCGGATTTATCTTTTGTAAGGAATGTCATGGAGGATATAGCACCATTTCTTAAGCCAAAACAATTAATCTCTCTTGAAAGCACAACTTATCCTGGGACTACTGAAGAAATTATTAATGGAAAACTTAAGTCTTTAGGCCTGGAAGCTGGTAAAGATATATTTGTTACATATTCTCCAGAGAGAGAAGATCCTGGAAGTAAATTTCCAATGGAAAAGATTCCTAAAGTTTTGGGTGGCATAACTAGCACTTGCACAGAGATTGGGTTTAATATTTATTCAAAAATATTTGAAGATGTAATAAAGGTAAGTTCAGTTAAAGTAGCAGAACTATCTAAACTGCTTGAGAACACTCATAGAGCTGTTAATCTTGGCATGATAAATGAATTTAAAATAATATGTGATGCAATGGGAATTGACCCATTTGAAGTAATTGAAGCAGCTGCAACCAAACCTTTTGGTTTTGTCCCATACTATCCTGGACCCGGATGGGGCGGTCATTGCATCCCTGTAGATCCTTTTTATTTAGCATGGAAAGTCAAAGAATTTGGTGTATCTTCTAGATTTATTGAGTTATCAGGAGAGTTAAATAATATAACTCAAGACTGGGTTATATCTAAGATTACAAGTTGTCTTAACAATCAGAAAAAACCATTAAGTGAATCTAAAATTCTTTTACTTGGACTTTCATATAAAGCTGATGTTGATGATGTAAGAGAGTCGCCATCTTTAAATATATTTTCAACTCTCATAGAAAGAGGTTCTGAAGTAGATTACTCAGACCCATACTTTCCATCATTTCCACAAACAAGAAAATATTCTTTCGTTAAAGAAAGTATTCCTTTAACAAAAGAGAATATTGAAAAATATGACTTAGTGGTAATTCTTACAAAACATAAACAGTTTGATTTTAAATTTATTAAAGAGCATTCAAAAGTCATTATAGATACTCGTGGTGTATTGAAAATTGATAATAAAAAAGTAATTAGAGCATAATGAATTTTTCAATAATTGGACCAAGTGGTTATATTGGAAAAAGACATTTAGATGCTATCAATAAGCTTGATGGAAAAATAGTTTCATACTTAGATTTAAAACCTTGTAATGAAGTAAATGAGGGTATTTTTTTTGAAAATCCAGATGATTTTTTTAGCTCTTTTCAAGATTCAAATCCTGATTATTGCATCATCTGTTCACCAAATTATCTCCATGCTGAACATATTCTAAAGTCATTAGATTTTAATACCGAAGTCATATGTGAAAAACCTATTTGCATAAACAAAGAGGAGTTAAGTGTTATTCAAGAAAAGGCAATGAAGGCTAGAAAAAATGTTTATTCAATTATGCAATTAAGGCTTCATCCAGTAATAGATATTTTGAAAAAGATAGCCATTAATAAAAGTCAAAATAAAACTGCATTAATATCTGTTATTACACCAAGAAATAAGGAATATCTAAATTCATGGAAGACAGATAAAAAACTATCAGGAGGAATCTTGTTTAATTTGGGAATTCATTACTTTGATCTTCTTATTCAAGCTTTTGGTAGACCACTAGAATCTAAAGTAATTCAAAATTCTGACTTAAGAGCTAATGGGATAACAAATTTTAATGAATTATCTGTAGAGTGGCTTTTCTCAATAGACCCTGAAGATCAAATTAAAAATGAACCTCAGAGAATCTTCAATGTAGATGGACAAGAAATAATCTTTAGTAAAGTTTCGAATGATTTACATTTTGAGAACTATAATAGAATTATGTCAAAAACCGATGATTTTAAACTTGATAATGTATTAACAACCATGGAGTGCTTACTAGAGATAAATGAAAAATAATTATTTTTTACATGAAACTTCAATAATTGATGAAGAAGTAAAAATTGGATCAGGCACTAAAATTTGGCATTTTAGTCACATATTAAGCAACTCTAACATAGGTAAAAATTGTAGTATTGGGCAAAATGTAGTCATTGGACCAAATGTAAGCATTGGAAGTAATTGCAAAGTACAAAATAATGTTTCTGTTTATGATGGTGTAAAAATTGAAGATGATGTATTCCTTGGGCCTTCTTGCGTATTTACTAATGTAATAAATCCTAGAGCCTTCATTGAAAGAAAGAAGGAGTTCAAAAAAACCTTAGTCAAGAAGGGAGCTTCAATAGGTGCAAATGCAACAATAATTTGCGGAGTAACAATTGGTGAGTACGCTGTTGTTGGGGCAGGCGCTGTTGTAACTAAAGATATTGAACCATTTACCGTTGTAATAGGAAATCCTGCAAAATTTTATTCAATGGCCACAAAAGATGGCGAAATATTAGATTCTGATATGCGTTCAAAAAAAACTGGAAAAAAATATCAGTATAAAAACAAGGTACTAGAAGAAGAATGATTCATTTTGTCGATTTAATAAAACAACAAAAAGCACTAAAAAACGATATTTCAGATGTTATAAAGGATGTTATTTCTAGATCTCATTTTATTTTGGGAAAGGAAGTTCAAGAATTAGAAAAAATACTTTCAGAATATGTGGGAAATAAGTGTATTAGTGTAGCTAATGGAACAGATGCATTATTAGTCGCATTAATGGCAATAGGTGTAAAACAAGATGATGAAGTATTAGTGCCTTCCTTTACTTGGGTATCAACTGCCGAAGTAGTATGTATGCTCAAAGCTAAACCTGTTTTTATTGATATTGATGAAAACTTTAATATTGATTTAAATAAAATTGAAGAAAAGATTACTAAAAAAACAAAAGCAATTATTCCAGTTTCAATGTTTGGTAGTTGCCCAGAACTCAAAAATATAAAAGAGATATCAGATAAATATAATCTAAAGTGCATTGAGGATGCTGCACAAAGTTTTGGAGCCAAATCTTCAGGTAAACTTTCTTGTAGTGTTCTTGATATCTCAACAACAAGTTTCTTTCCTGCAAAACCATTAGGTTGTTATGGCGATGGAGGAGCAATATTCACAAATGATGAAGATTTATTTGAAAGAATAAAGGTTATTCCAAGACATGGCCAGAAAGGTAGGTATGAATATCATGAAGTGGGTATAAATAGCAGATTAGATACGATACAGGCGGCAATTCTTATTGAAAAGATGAAAATTTTTGAAGATGAGATTAATTCAAGAATAAAAATAGCTAAAAAATATGAAAAATTACTGAGCGATATAGATTTAATAAAAACACCCTATATTCCTGATGAAGATAATAGATCAGTTTGGGCACAATATACTCTTATCTTAGATAAAAAAATATCAGAAGAAAGAGAAAGTTTAATGGAAGATTTACTGTCTAAAGGAATACCTACAGCACTTTATTATCCCCGACCACTACATACCTCACCAGTCTATGAAGCATTTAATTCTACAGATTTGAACAATACAAATGATATTTCATCAAGAGTCTTAAGCTTACCAATGCACCCTTATTTAACAGATGATGATATTAATTTAATTGCTTTTGAATTAGAGAAATCAATAAAGAAAATCTTATAAATTATCATGTTTGGAAAAACTAATTATCATCAAGTAATAACCAAATTCTTGGCAAATGATTTTACTTTTATAAAATTTAATGAAATCGGCAATAAAAAAAGTATATATCTGAGACATGATATAGATTTCTCTATCGATTCAGCCCTAGAGATAGCTTCACTAGAAAATAGCATTGGAGTTAATTCAACATTTTTCTTTATGCTATCTTCTAATTTCTATAATTTATTAAGTGATCGCAACATATCATCAGTAAGAGAAATATCTTCTATGGGTCATGATATTTCTCTTCATTTTGACCCAAAAGTGGATAAAGATTTTGAAGAAAGGTTCAAGAAAGAGAAGAAGATATTTGAAACTACTTTTAATTGTAAAATAGATACAGTTTCAATACATAGGCCAGGCATTTTTTTGGAAGACAATAATAGAAAATTGTTTGATTGCAGACACACTTATGAGGATTATTTTTTTAAAGAGATGAATTATTTATCTGATTCTGGAGGTAAAGATATATTAAAAAAACTTAATCAAATTGCTGAAAGAGATGAAAATGAAGATTCAGATCCGCTACATTTATTGATTCATCCTATATGGTGGTCAACTGAATCTGAGTCCCCGTCTCATACACTTACCAGCTGGTTAAAATCTAATGAAGATTTTATGATCCAAGAAACTAAAAAGAATTGCAAAACATTCAAGGAGATTTAGATGAATCTATTAATTTTTGGATGTAAAGATACAACCCTACATATTGCAAAGTCTATTGCAGAATTAAACGTAGATCTTAATTTAATTACTATCTCGCCAGAAATAGCGAATAATGCAGATGTAGCTGGATATCTTGATCTAACTAAACATAAAAAAAGATTTAAGAGCATTTATACTGCTAATCAATATAATCTTAAGAATAAGGAAGATCTAAATTATTTTAAGTCCATTAAATGTGATCTTGGAATTGCAATTGGATGGCAGAGATTAATACCAGAAAATATTTTAAATCTATTTGAAATCGGCGTTTTTGGTATGCATGGAAGCTCAAGAGATCTACCTTATGGAAGAGGCAGATCCCCATTAAATTGGTCAATAATAGAAGACCGAAAAATTTTTTATACAAACTTATTTAAATATGATGTCGGTGTAGATGACGGCCCAATTCTTGATACTGTCTCTTTTAGTATAAATCCAAGCGACACAGCAGAAACATTACATTATAAAAATACATTATCTATGATTAATCTTCTCAAAAAGAACTGGGTAAAATTAACTGAAAATGATCTTAAGCTCAAAAAACAAAAAAAAGGAAAAGGTAGTTATTATCCTAAAAGAAGCCCTGATGATGGCATTTTAGATTGGAGAGAGGATATATATAGCATCGACAGAATGGTAAGAGCAGTTTCTAAGCCATTTTTCGGCTCTTTTAGCTATAAAAAAAATCTGATGTTAAAAATTTTTAGAGCAAATATCTTTCAACTGGATACTGAAGACCATTCTTTTATGGCAAAAAAACTAGGTGAAGTCTGTGATGTTTTTCCAAATGGAAAATTTTTAATTAGGTGTAACGGAGGAATATTAATTGTTCATGAATACGAGTATTTAGGTTCAGCAATTTTACCTGGAGATATTTTAAATAGCCCTGTAGATAAAATAAAAAAATTTCCTAAGAACTCAGAAGGTTATTTTGATATTTAATAATTAGAAATAAATTTATAATATAATGTCGACTTAATAAAATTATGGATATCAAAGAAAAGTACAAAAAAATAATGTACGAGAATGATCTTAAATGGCTTAAATTAGATCTTAGATTTAATGATCAATTAAATAAAAAAGAATTTACAGAATTTACTGAGAATTTTGAAGAGCAGAAAAGTCAAATAGGTTGGAGTGGCTTAAGTTATAGAGGAATTGATTTAAAAAAAGTTAGACCTTTCACTGAATATGGTTACAGCAATGAAGATGAAGTTCCTTATGTATGGACTGAGATGTCAGACAAGTGCCCTAATCTTAAAAACGAGTTGCTTACCGCATTTCCAGATTCAAAATTTTATAGAGTAAAAGTAAACAAACTCTCACCTGGTGGAAAGATTTTACCTCATGCTGATTCAAGAAAGCTTGGCCTAGGACTTACTGAGCATTCACCATATACAGACCCAAACCCATTCAAAGTAAAATACATCACTTATGCTTTAGATTGGCCAAATAATGTTGATTTTTATGTAGGTAAAAAACTGCTGCCACTTAAAACAGGAGATATTTTTATGATTAATTTCGGTATGTTGCATGAGGTATATAATCTTGGTCTCCAAGACAGGATCTCTGTAATCATTACCGCTGATCTAGAAGATCAGGAATGGTGGCATGAATTAGTAGTCAGATCTTTTCAGAAATATGGAGAAAATCAACCAACAAAAAGTATGCCATTCAATCAAAGAATAGGCACTTTCTATCAATCACTACATCAGAGAATCAAGGCTAGAATCAGTCCATGATTGAAAACCTAATTAAACTATTAGGATTTAACATCATTGCAAATTTGATTCTAATAATCGGATTGCCTCTTGTCTCTAACTTCTACACTCCTCAAGTTTATGGAAGTTTTGCTGTTCTTGCTTCATTAATATCTGTGGTATCTCCAATAATATGCCTAAGATATGATCTTGCAATACCTTTGGGAAGGACAGAGAAGGGACTAAAAACATTATTCTACTTATCTCTACTAAGCTGCATCATGCTTTCATTAATCGCATTGGTTATTTTTTTTATTTTAGATTATTTTTTTCCTATATATGATGAGAATATATACAGTGCAACTGACATTATCTTCGTATTCTTAATCATATTACTTAATGGCTTTCTATCATCCTATTCATTTCTAAAGGTTGGTGAAGGTAATTTTACTTCCATAGGAGCATCTAAATTTTTTGGATCCTCTTTTTTAGTATCTCTGCAAGTGATTTTAAGTAAAATTGGATTACTTGGTTTACTGATGGCGCAATTGTTTTCAGCAGCAGTTCAAATTCTTATATTGCACTACGATAAGATTTTTAGAAAAGAAAAAATCTCATATTCAAATGAAAAGATAAGTTTTAGTGCAATTAAATCAACAGCATCAGAGTATATTGAATATCCGAAAATATCTACTCCAGCACAACTAATGAATCTTTTATGTTCATTTCTTCCATTATGGTACATTACTTCTGTTTTTGGCCTTGAATGGGCAGGACTTTATGCCATTACTTCTAAATTAATATTAGGGCCATTCGATATTTTAAATAAAACTCTCTATGACATTCTTTATGGAAGATTATCTAAAATTATAGATTCTAATGAGAGATCTAGAGTTTCTTTCTTAGTATTGAAATTCATTAGAAGAATGGTGTTGCCAATATTCTTAACAATATTAATTTTTGTTTTCCCATTGTATAGAGTACTTTTTAATGAAGAATGGTTAGATGGAGAAATATTTCTTGCAATTCACCTGGCAGTTGCCTGTTCAGGGTTGATGGTGTTGCCTCTGAGTGGACCGCTGATACAAATTTTTAGAGTCCAATCAATGTCTTTTAAATTTCAAACTATTTTATTCATATTAAGATTTTTAGGTCTTTATTGTGGTTATTTGATAGATAGTAATATTCTATACCCTTTGTTTGGCTATGCTTTAGGAACTCTAGTTTCACATATGTATCTTTCATTTTGGGTATATAGAAAAAGTGCTTCAAAAAACGAATTAATAAGAAACTTTTTGGAGTATTCTCTACTACTTTCAGTCATATTTTTTATAACATGGTTTTGGACCTCGTCAGGTTATGAGACCTATAACAATGTTTTTTCAATACTTATCTTTATATTTATAGCAATGTATTTAATTAGAATAAAAGATGAGATTATTTTTACTTACAATCAACTTAAGCTATTGTGAAAATAATACTCGCAGGAGATACATTTTTAAGAGACTCCTTTTCTTTAGAGCCAACCAAATATCTTTTTAAAGAATATTGGGATGCAGATTTTAGGGTTGCAAATTTAGAGCAAGCTATTGGACCTTCCGAATGGAAGCTAGAAAAATCAGTTCTATGTTTAGGTGAGCAGTGTATATCAGAAGCAAAGAAATTAAAGATTGATGCATTTTGTTTAGCAAATAATCATATCCATGATTTAGGCATTAAAGGAATCAAAAATACGATTAAGATCCTTAAAAAAAATAATATAGGTTTTTTTGGAGCAGGCGAAAATATAGATCAGGCTACTGATCCATATTTTATAAGTGAAAATTTAGCTTTATTAGGTTTCTGTGAATTTAATAAGCCATATTTAAGGGAAATAATGGTTGCATCTGATAATGCTCCTGGTGTAGCCGGCTTATCTAGAGAAAATATAAATCATGCTTTAGAAAAATTACCACCAAAAGCCAAAGCAATAATTTACTTTCATTGGGGTTTAGAGCATAGCCATATTCAGCCTTCAGCCAATATCAAGCTAGCAAGAGATTTACTTGAAGATGAAAGAGTTTCACTGATTGTTGGAATGCATCCTCATGTTGTTCAAGGTCAATATTGTCATAATAATAAATATTGCTTTCCAAGCTTAGGACATTTTTATTGGCCAGATTTCTTAATTAAACCACCTAATATTTCTTTTGAGGGGCCGATTGATTATGATTTGCCAATTACGAAAGATTACTTAGATGTTAAAGAGCTAACACTAAAAGTCTGGAGAAAAAGAAATAGATATGGAAGAGTTTTACAGCTTGAAACTGAAAATATGAATTGTATATCATCCATTATATTTACGAAGGAAAAATTAACATATCCAAAGAAGATTAATAGCAAAATTTTTTCAAGCATAACTGTAAGTACTGTTTTATTTAAATTTCCCTTCTTTCTACAAGATTTTCTATGGAATATAAAATTAAAAGTAAGATATTTAAATGATGTAATTAAGAAAGCAATCAATATACTCAAGCTTCAAGGGCTAAAAAAACTTATAAAAGAAATAATTAAAAAAATTTTTAAAACTAATAAGAAATGAAAGTAGGAATTTTAATTGATCCAACGACTATAAAAGCTAAAATTCTAATCGATAGATTGAAGAATCATGGGATTTTTAAGAAAAAAGAAATTTTTTTTATACTTCCAAGTAGCTACAAGCACACTGATCTTGATTATGCTCTTAGAGATAGTAAATTCTTAAAAGAAAATGATTTAAGCTGTGAAGAAGATATTAATTTTCTAAAGGATTTTGATTTTTTAATTACTTTTGGATGGCCTTTTATTGTATGCGAAAAAGCAGTTAACTCGTTGTCATCAATCATAAATATTCATGGGGGAAAGTTGCCTGATTATAGGGGGAGTTCTGTTTATTATCATATGTGGGCCCATTTAGAAAAAATTGGCTCTACTACTGCTCATATACTAGTAAAATCTATTGATGAAGGAGACATAATTTCATCAAAAAATTTTAATATAAGTTTTTGGGATTCCCCAAAAGATATTTTAAAAAAATCTTCAAATGCTGGAATTGATTTATTGATTGAAATTATTGATAAGGAAAATAAAAATATTCCAAAGAAACAGAATACAGGAAGATACTTCTATCCCTCACCAATTTGGAAATTAGTTTTATATAGGATTGTAAATATTATAATGGCCACTTTGGGGAAGAAAATTATTCTTCCACACAAACTTAAGTAATGAATAATTCTCAAATCTGCGTAATAATTTTAGGCCTTCACTATAACGGATATTCTATTAGTAGAAATTTACGAGCTAATGGCTATGAAGTGGTAGGCATTGATTACACTAGAAGCGTCGGTTCATTTTCAAAAGATATCAATTTCTATAAGGTGGATTACCCTTTATCAAAAGATTCATTTGAGACCACCTTAAAAAAAATAATTAATAAATTTTCTAATAAATGTACTAAATTTGTTTTGTTTCCTACCTCAGATTTTTGGGTTTACTCTTTAGGATGTCTTGATTCTTCTATAATTAGTAACTTTATTAAAGCCTATGAAGATAGCAAAAAAGTTTTAAGTCTTTTAAATAAAAGTACAGAATTAAATTTATCAGAAAATATTCTTACCAGACCAAAAATTTTAGATTTTAATAGCGCACTAAATAAAATTCAGGAAGGTAGCTCTGTATGTGTAAAGAATTCTTTTAAATACACCGTTAAAAATGGTGTTATCGAAGAGCTTAAGAATTTAGAAAAATATAGATTTATAGAAGTAAAAGATAAAGAAACTTTATTTCAGATTAATGAGGAATGCTATAAAAATGAAATTCCTATTATTTTCCAAGAACTAATTACTAGTTTTTCATCTGATATGAGAACAATTGGCATTTGTTCTGTAAATGGAAAATTGTTGGGATTAGTTTATGGACAAAAAATTAGAGGCAGGCCATTTAGATATGGTGATTGTATAGCAGGTAAACTTGAAGAAACACCAAAATGGGCACTATCAATAGCAGAGGAATTTGTCTCTGAATACGAATATACAGGCATTGCAGAGATTGAGTTAATTGAGAAAGATGGAAAATTAAATTTATTAGAAATCAATCCTAGAAGTTGGAGTTGGATTGGAACTACATTTTATTCTGAAGCACCGCTTCCTTTAATTTTATTAGAAGCATTATGCTCATCGAATGCCAATAAAGAACAAACAAAAGATATAAAAATTAATAATTCTGATATCTTTTTTGTTAAATTTTTAGAAGATTTTCAATTTTTTTATATTTGGTCTATGTTTGATAAATATAAAAAGAAAATTAAAGAAACAACTAGCACAATGGATATTTTGAAATCGAAAAAAGTATTTATAGTTGATTTTAACTTTAGTGATCCAATAAGTTTAATTTATTCTTTTTTAGATTCTTTAAAGATTTTTTTAAAAAGTTTTATTTCGACTATTAAAAATGATGATTAATGATCAATTAACCCAGATTTGGATTGAAATGTTCTTTAAAGAATTCATTTCAGAAGATTTAAGTATATGTATTAAAGATGATTTTTATACTATTCAGAATAAAGACAATCAACTAAGTTTGCTAATTAAAAAAAATGATAATCTTGGTAATAGTAATTTCATTAGTGCACAAAAGATTCATAAATCAAATTCATATTTCCATTTAGATCATTTTATTGAAGATGAATTTATTTTTTTTGATTATAACGAAGCTGGAAATATTGTAGAAAAAGTTAATTCAACGCAATTTCTTATAAAGCCTAAGATAATTGATTATATCTTCTGGACTGTAAATAGACTTGAAGAGATCAATGAATCTTTAAATTTTGATGATCATAAAAGATTTCATCCAGAAAAAATGTTTGCATTTAAAAATGATTTTCTTGAAAGGCCAATAGTTGATGAATATACATGGCTTATTAGGAATATATGTTCAAAAATATGGCCTGATCTCATACTTAAAAAAGATTCATTTTTTAATTGCAACTTATCTTGTGATATAGACCACCCCTTTTTAAGCAAAAGACCAAGAATGAAAGTTCTAAAAGAATCATTAAGTAAGATGATTAAAGAAAAAGATATATATTCTTCCTTTGAACATTATTTTAATTTCGAGTTTTCAAAAATTTTTGGAATTAAGCATGACAAATATCTAAGAGGTATCAAGAGATTGAAAGAAATAGCAGCAAATAAAGAAATAAAAATTTTATTCTTTTTACTGCTAAGAAGAACAAATATGATCCATGATGAATTTATTGATTCTGAACATAGTGATTATATTGATATGATAAAAGATCTTTATAATGCAAATCATATTATAGGCCTGCATCCTGGTTATGATTGCGATAAAGATGAGAACTTTAAGCACTCTGTTGAAGATTTCTTACGCTTTTGCAATAAAAATCATATCAATATTAGGGAAATGCATTCGAGGATGCATTATTTAAGATTTGATGTAGAAAATACAATTAATCAACTTGAAAAATTTAATATTACAAATGATCACTCACTTGGTTTCACTGATAAAATGGGCTTCAGAACTGGGTCATGCCAACCCCAAAAATTAATAAATTTTAAAAATAACTCAATTTCAGAGACTTATTTTCATTCACTCAACATAATGGACCATTGTATTATTGACAGTAAAAAAGAAAGTGACATTGAACAAAAAATTTATAATGCATCAGTTCTTATAAATAGAGTTAAGTTTTATAAAGGTAACTTAAATATCCTATGGCATAACTCAAGTCTCAATTCAAAGTTAGAGCTTAAAGCACTAGAAAAAATACTTAGTTTTACATAAAGTAAGTAGTTATATGTTCTTTAGCTTATCCATAGTAATAATTTTATTTTTTGTATTATTAGTTTCTTTTTTTAAGATTAAACTTCCATTTGCATGGTTTCTTTTCTTCTATGCAAATTTTTTTATAGGAACTGCATGGCAAATGGATTTATTTCCTGATGAATCAAATTTAATTCATTTCTTTTCCATTCTAGCAGGTTTAACAAGTTATTTTGCAGTTTCAAGCATGTTAGTAAGACGGTGGAATTTATCAGATCTGCAGGAAAAATTTATTAAACAACCTGTAATTATTTCAAGCCCTTTAAAAAATAATAGGATTTTCTTTTTTCTATTATTCTCACTTATTATCTCTGCTATTTACTATATTTCAATTGGTCAAAACATTTTATTCATGATTTTAGCAGGAACAGAGTTCGAAGATTTTTCTGGAACAAGAATATCAATGTATTCAGGAGAAGAATATTATTATCCAGGATATGTAAATCAATTTAAAAATACTATATTTCCTATTTGTGCAGCTTATTATCTATCTTCAGAAGCCTTACGTTCTAAATCGATTTTTCTTAAATTGCTAATACTTGTTCCAATAGGAATATTTATTTTAGCTGGTACTGGTCAAAGAGCTTTTCTTGTACATAGTTTTCTTGCACTATGTTTAACTTATTTTTTAACATTTTCATTTTCTAAAAAAATGATTTTCAATCTTTTTCTTGGAACAGTAATTGTTTTTATTGTATTCAGCATTCTAAGTTTTTTTTACTATGATCTTAGCGAAGAAGGTTTTTTCGGAGTTATAGTCAAATTAGTTGAAAGAATATTTTTTGTTCAACAAGAAGGCGGTCTAGTTGGGTTTCATGTAATATACGATCTACCAAGAGCATATCTAACAGAATGGTGGGCTAGTATTGTAGGTATACTTCCAAATGTTTCAGGCAGTGATCTGGCTCATCAAATACATGAGATAATGTATGGCAGTAGTAGGGGGACTGTACCGATATCACATGTTGGTTCTGCTTACTATAATGGAGGCTTCTTTTTGGTATTGGTATTTTTCGGAATATTAGGATTTTTTCATACTTATTTATTTCTACGATTTATATCTGGCAAGAAATTACTTTTTAGATGCATCTGCTATGGTTTTATTTTCCACTACAGTTCAGCACTACTCTTCGGTGGGCCTTTCACATATATTGATAATGGATTGATAACAATATTTATATTGTTGTATATTGTTCAGAAGGTTCCAGCCATCACTCTAAGAAGAATTTAATACATGAATCATAAAAAACCTGATATAAGCATTATTCTTGCTGTAAAGAATGAAGAGATTTATCTTAATCAAGCTCTTGAAAGTATTTTATTGCAGAAGGGGCCTAGCATTGAAGTGGTCATTGTTGATGATAATTCCTCTGATTCAACATTTGAGATATTAGAAAAATTTAATTCAAAGTTCAGCAATATAAAAATATCTAAATCTTTAGGAGTTGGTAAAAATGCAGCATTTAATCTGGCATACAAGATGTCTTCGGCTGAAGCTATATGTCTTTTTGCAGGTGACGATATTATGCCAAAAGATAGCTTAAGAAAAAGATGGGAAGTATTTAATATAAAAAAAAATAAATTTGTGATCTTGTCAAAAATGATAACTCTTTCATCAATTCCTTCTATGAATGGAATCCTAATACCAAAAGGCAAGGGAAAGGCATCAACAAGTGGGTTATCACCTCTAATGCCAAGAGAAATCAGTGATAAAATATTCCCTGTTCCCGAGCAACTTCCAAATGAAGATACATGGCTAGATCTTCATTTTAGATATAATCTTAAGGATTCTATATTTCATTCAGATACTGTATGCGCACTATGGAGAATCCATGAGTTAAATAGCATAAGTCATACGCAATCATTTAAAGTTTATTCCAAAAAATATGATAAAAGAATGAGAGCATTGGGCTTATTTCTTGAGCAATTCTCAGATAATCTAGAAGCCAAAGAAAAAAAGGTATTAGAGTCTCAAATACACTTAGAAAACTTAAGAAAAAATGGAAAATTTATCTCTATTATTTTTTTATCTGTCCCATTAATAGAAAAATTAAGAGCTATTGCTAATTCAAATAGCTTTTTTTATAACTTAAGAAAAAGACTCTATAACATAACTTCAGGTTGGTCTTAGGTTATTATTGTCATGATTTTTTAAATTTAGGGTAATTTACAATTATGAAGATCTGTAAAAGTTGTGTAATGGATAGCACCGATTCAACAATAACCTTCAATGATGATGGAGTCTGTATTTATTGTCAGAATTTCTATGAAAATATTGTTCCAAACTGGCATATAGATGAAAGGGGAGCAAAAGTTCTAATGAAAAATGCACAGATTATAAAAAAGGATGGAAAGAATAGGGAATTTGATTGCATTATGGGCTTAAGCGGTGGGCTTGATAGCTCCTATTGTGCTTATGTTGCTACAGAAATAATGGGCTTAAGACCGCTATTGCTTCATGTGGATGCTGGATGGAATACAGATCAAGCAGTAGGCAATATTGAGAAAATAGTTGATGGACTAGGATTAGATTTATATACAGAAGTAATTAATTGGGAAGAAATGAAAGATCTTCAGGTGGCAGTATTAAAATCACAAATACCACATCAGGATATTCCTCAGGATACCGCATTTTTTTCTACGTTATATCACTTTGCTAAGAAACATAAGATCAAATATGTTCTTACGGGAGGCAATTACTCAACAGAATGTATAAGAGAGCCAGAAGAATGGGGAGCATATCCAGGGAATGACAAAACATTTATTAAAAATATTCATAATAAATTTGGCAGTAGACCATTAAAAACATTTCCTATCATTGATGTTTTCGCTTCAAAAATTTACTACACATACTTCCTAGGAATGAAAGTGTTTAAACCATTAGATTATTTGCCTTACATTAAAGCTGATGCTGAAAAACTACTTGAAGAAAAGTTTGGTTGGAAAAAGTTTCAACATAAACATCATGAGTCAAGGTTTACAAGATTTTTTGAGGATTATTGGCTTCCGAAGAAATTTGGTTTTGATAGAAGGAAGGCACATTTTTCTAGCCTTATTCTTACAAATCAGATGACTAGAAAAGATGCTTTGGACAGATTGCAAGAACCAGAACTAGATGAATCATTTTTAGTAAATGAATTCGAGTATGTGGCACATAAGCTTGATTTATCTGTATCAGAATTAGAAGAAATTTTTAATGGAAAAAATAAAACAAGTTCATCATATAAAAGTAAAAAATGGATTATTGATTTTGCTGCTAATATTATGACGAGATTGGGTTTAGAAAAACGTTTATACAAATGATTGGAATAATTTCATATGGTTTGGGAAATGTACTAGCATTCTCCAATATTTATAAGAAACTTGAGATTCCATATAAAATTGTTTCAAAACCAGAAGATTTGGAATCTATATCTAAGCTAATTCTGCCTGGCGTTGGTTCCTTCGATGATGCAATTAGACGTTTTACAGAATCTGGACTAAAAAATAATATAGATTATTTAGTTCAAGATAGAGAAATGCCAATTCTTGGCATTTGTGTTGGTATGCAAATGATGGCAGATAGCAGTGATGAGGGAAACCTTAAAGGCTTATCCTGGCTCAAAGGAAAAGTTAAGAAATTTAATTCTATTAAAAAAAATAATACTATGCCTCTTCCTCATATGGGTTGGAATGACATCTCGATTAAGAAGGAAACTAAATTAGTTAATGGTTTAGAGAAATCAAAGTTTTATTTTCTTCATTCTTACTATGTCGAGCCAAATGATCCAGATTTCATTATTTCGCAAACAGATTATATAAAGCCATTTTGCTCAATAATAAATTATAAAAATATTTATGGAATACAGTGTCATCCAGAAAAAAGTCATCAAGATGGAATACTGCTACTTAAAAACTTTTCTGAATTATAAAAATGTTAAGACCAAGAATAATCCCCTGCTTATTACTTAGTGAAAAAGGATTAGTAAAAACAATTGAATTCACTGATAAAAAATATGTTGGAGATCCAATAAATGCAATAAGAATTTTCAATGAAAAGGAATGTGACGAACTTATGGTGCTTGATATAGATTCTTCAGCTAAAAATCTAAATATTGATTTAGAGCTTATAAAGAAGTTTGCTGCTGAATGTAGAATGCCACTTTGTTATGGTGGCGGTATTAAAACTCTAGGACAAGCAAGGAAAATTATATCTTTAGGTGTAGAGAAAATCGCTATAAGCTCATCAGCTATTGAAGATATAAATTTTGTTTCAGAGCTTTCAAAAGAAATTGGAAGTCAAAGTGTAGTGGTAGTTATAGATTATAAAAAAAATATCTTCGGCAAAAATATAATTTTTACACATAATGGACAAAAAAATACAAGAAAAGAAGTTATTAAGTTTATAGAAGAATTGCAGGAATGCGGAGCAGGAGAAATAGTTCTTAACTCGATTAAAAGAGATGGTTCAATGAAGGGTTATGATATTAAATTTGCATCTGAAATAAGAAAAAATATTTCTATACCTCTTACAATTCTAGGTGGGGCTGGTTCCATAAAAGATATTAGTGATTTGATTTCACAGTGCGGAATTTTAGGTGCATCTGCAGGAAGCCTATTTGTCTTTAAAGGCATTTATAGGGCTGTTCTTATAAATTATCCTGATTCTGAAACTAAAAGAAATATAATTGAATGTAAAGTTTAAGAATAATGAAAGATTATGATGTTTTAATTCTAGGTGTAAATGGCATGCTTGGTAGTACTATGATGCAATTCTTTAAGCAGCAAAATAAATTTACAACTTGTGGAACTATTAGAAATAAAATTTTATCTGACAAAATTAGATGTTTTGAACAGGATATATTTCAAAATGTTATAGCAGAAGATTCCACTCTTTTAGAAAATCTTCTAATTTCAAAAAAACCTAAATTTATAATAAATTGTATAGGCATCATAAAACAACTTGATGCCTCTAATGATGCATCTTTATCTATAAATATAAATTCTATTTTCCCGCATCGTTTAGCCTTCTTGTGTAAAAAACATGGAGTGCGCCTTATACATATAAGTACAGATTGTGTTTTTAATGGTGCAAAAGGCATGTATGTTGAAAATGATATGCCTGATGCTAAAGATTTGTATGGAAAGACTAAATTTCTTGGTGAAGTAACTTATGATCATTGCGTAACATTAAGAACATCAATTATAGGTCATGAAACTTCATCATCGCATAGTTTGCTTGAATGGTTTTTGAAACAAGACGGAGAAGTTAATGGTTATCAGAAAGCAATTTTTTCTGGTTTTCCAACAATTGAACTTTCAAAAATAATTCATGATATTGTGTTATGTGAACCATCATTATCTGGCCTTTACCATGTATCATCAGAACCTATTAATAAATATGATTTATTAAAATTATTTTCTGAGACTTACTCAAAAGAAATAAAAATAAATGCAGATCAAGGCCTGATTATCAATAGGTCTTTAGATTCAACAAAATTCAGAAATATAACTGGCTTCGAACCTTCTTCATGGAAAAGTATGATCAAAAAAATGAGAGAGTTTGGATAAAGATATACAATATTGAGATGGATAAGATTTTCAAAGATAAAGTTTTAATGATTACAGGCGGTACAGGTTCCTTTGGTAATGCTGTATTGAAAAAATTTATTGAATCTGATGTTTCAGAAATAAGAATTTTCAGCAGAGATGAAAAAAAGCAAGATGATATGAGACTGGAGTTTAATAATGAGAAAATAAAATTTTTTATTGGCGATGTTAGAAATTATAAAAGCATAAGTGATGCAATGAATGGAGTAAATTATGTTTTTCATGCTGCAGCTCTTAAACAAGTTCCTTCTTGTGAGTTTTATCCGATGGAAGCAATTCAGACTAATGTTCTAGGAGCAGAAAATGTCATGTCAGCAGCAATCGACAAAGGAGTAGAGAAATTAGTTGTTTTAAGTACAGATAAGGCAGTATATCCGATAAATGCTATGGGGCTTTCTAAAGCTATGATGGAAAGAGTAATGATCTCAAAATCCAGAATGAGATTGCCTAATGAAACAGTATTGTGTGCGACAAGATATGGTAATGTAATGGCATCAAGAGGATCTGTAATCCCACTTTTTATTGATCAGATTAAAGCAGGCAAAGATTTAACTATAACAGACCCAAAAATGACTCGTTTTTTGATGTCTTTAGAAGACTCAGTTGAGTTAGTTTTGCATGCATTCAAAAATGGAAGCCAAGGCAATATATTTGTACAAAAATCACCAGCAAGCACTATTGAAGATCTAGCTAATGCTTTAATTCAAATATTTAACTCAAGTTCCTCAATAAAAATAATAGGAACTAGGCATGGCGAAAAGCTTTATGAATCTCTATTGTCCAGAGAAGAGATGGTTAAGGCTGAAGAATCAGATAAATATTATAAAGTCCCAATGGATAATAGGGACTTAAATTACAACAAATACTTCAGTGAAGGTGAAAAAGATATATCAGGATTAGAAGACTATACTTCACACAATACAAAAAGACTGAATGTCGAAGAAGTAAAAGGCCTTTTATTAAAACTAAAGTTTGTTAAGGATTTGCTTGATGATTAAAGTAATGACTATAGTCGGAACCAGACCTGAGCTGATAAGGCTTTCAAGAATAATATCAAAACTTGATGAAAATACAGATCACAAGCTTGTCCATACAGGACAAAATTTTGATTTTGAATTAAATCAAATATTTTTTGATGATCTTGGCATTAGGAAACCAAATTTATTTTTAGATGCTGCTTGTAAAACTGCTTCTGAATCAATAGGCAAAATTATTTCAGAGTCTGACAAAGCGATAAGGAAATTTAAGCCCGATGCAATTTTAGTATTAGGTGATACAAATAGCAGTTTATCAGCTATTGCAGCAAAAAGACTTAAGGTGCCAATTTTTCATATGGAAGCAGGAAATAGATGTTTTGATTTTAGAGTTCCAGAAGAGATTAATAGAAGAATTGTTGATCATATATCAGATATAAATCTTCCCTACAGTAAAATTGCAAGAGACTATTTGCTAAAAGAGGGACTGCCTGCTGATCAAATTATAAAAATAGGCAGCCCGATGAAAGAAGTTCTTAATTTTTACTCTGATGCCATAGAGTCCTCAAATATAATTGAAGATCTTAAATTAAATAAAGGTGATTATTTTGTTCTTAGCGCTCACAGAGAAGAGAATGTTGATAGTAATGAGAATTTAGAAAAAATAATTAATATTTTTAATCACATAGGCACAAAATTTAATAAAAAAATAATTTTTTCAATGCACCCAAGAACAAAAGCAAGGCTGAGAAAAATTAAAACTAAATTAAATTCAAATATTATTATAAAAAAACCTTTTGGTTTTCTTGATTATATAAATTTACAGAAAAATTCCAGATGTGTTTTTTCTGACAGTGGAACCATAACCGAAGAATCATCAATTTTAAATTTTCGAGCCTTAAATATTAGAGATACAAACGAAAGGCCTGAAGGTTTTGAAGAGGGAGCAGTTATGATGACTAGTTTAGATAAAGAAAGGATATTAGATTGTCTTAGTATTGTTGAGAATCAGTCTTCAGGACCAAACAGAGATCTGAATATAGTTGATGACTACAATGTAGATAATGTATCTGAAAAAGTTCTACGAATCATTCTTAGTTATACAAATTACATTAATCAGAAAGTTTGGAAAAAAGTATAAACCAAAAAAAAATTGTTTTAGTGTGCGATAGTTTTCCGCCCACTTCATCATCTGCGGCAAACCAGATTTTTGATTTAACTGATGCAATTTCTAAATTAGGTTTAAAGCTGACCGTATTAACCCCAAGCCCAGAAATAAAATCTAATTTCAAAGTAGAAGACCATGGAGATTTTAAACTCATAAAAATAAAAACATTAAAAATTAAAGACATCAATCTTCTAAGGAGGACAATTGGGGAATTTTTAATGCCTTATATGATGATTGGAACAATAAGGAAACATAATCTTCTTAATTTCAATATTGATGGAGTGATTTGGTACTCACCTTCAATTTTTTTTGGACCTTTAATAAGATATATAAAAAAAAATAATTCATGTAATTCATACCTAATATTAAGAGATATCTTTCCTGAGTGGGCTGCTGATATGGGGCTAATTGGCAGAGGACCTATATATTTTATTTTAAAGTTAGTAGCTAATTATCAATATTCTTTGGCAGATAGAATAGGAATTCAATCTGAAGGAAATAGTAAATATTTCACTAAAGATAATCATAAAATAGAGGTTTTACAAAATTGGTTAACACCAAGAGAATCCACTAAATGTAGTATCGACATATCAAGAACTATTTTATCAGGAAGAAAAATATTTGTTTATGCAGGCAATATGGGGATTGCTCAAGATGTTGATATATTTTTAAAGTTAGCAAAAGACTTAAAAGATGAAAGAAGAATAGGTTTTATTTTTGTTGGCCGAGGCAAAAATTCTAAAATAATCCACGAAGGGATAAAGAATCATGACCTCGATAATCTGCTGATTTATGATGAAATAAATAACAGTGAGATGCAAAAGCTTTATTTGCAATGCTATGTTGGCATTGTGTCACTTAACCTAAAACACAAATCTCATAATATTCCAGGAAAATTTATTTCTTATATTCATCATGGTCTTCCTGTATTAGCAAGTTTAAATAAAGGCAATGACTTGATTAAAATTATTCAATCTAAAAATTTAGGCAAAGTCAGTTTTAATGGATCAGTTCAAGATTTAAAAACAATGAGTCTAGAATTAATCCAAGATGAAAAAGAGTATGATTTAATGACAAAAAATTGCATAGACGCCTCTACTAAATTTTTTAGTTCTCAAAGTGCTGCAAAACAGATTATTAAAGGTCTTAAGCTTTTTTAAGATGAAATAAACTATAAATTTATGTATTATTGATTCGTATTGTGAAAAAGCTTTTATTTTCTTTAATCTTTTTATTTTCTATTGAGGTCTATTCTCAAGAAATTCCTAGTGATTTACCTGAAGAATTAATAGAACAGCTTAAACTCAATTCAGGCGATCTAATTAATGATAATCAGCCTAATTTTCAGGACTATTCTATAGATACATCCGATGATGAAAGTGAAATAGAAAAAATTGATTTTACTGATAGTAAGATATTTGGAGTCAATTATATTAAGTCTATTCCAAAATCTATTTCAGCAACTTCTGATCTGCCTGTCCCAAATGACTATGTCATATCTTTAAATGATGAATTAAAAGTTATTTTATCTGGAAGTAAGAAAAACATTTATAATCTGGTTGTTGGTCTAGATGGAACAATACTATTTCCTGAACTTGGCATGATCCAGGTAGCTGGCGAAAGTTTCATCGATGTTAAAAACAAATTAAAGAGACTTGTGTCTTCATCTTACATAGGTGTCGAACTAGATTTGTCATTAAGCTCTTTAGCTGCAAAAAAAATAAATATCCTAGGAGCTGTAAAAATACCAGGAACATATTTAGTTAATCCATTTACGACTATTTCAAATGCACTTGCTTACTCAGGCGGTATTGAAGACTACTCTTCATTGAGGAATATTACTCTTATAAGGGGCAATGAAAGGTTCACATTTGATTTATATGATCTGTTGATATTTGGTGATAGATCTAAGGATTTAAATATAAAATCAGGAGATACGATACTTGTTAGCCCTACTACAAATCATATAGAAATATCTGGTGAGGTTCTTAGACCAAAGATTTATGAATATACTGAGGATGATAGCTTTGAAAATCTAATAGAATTTGCTTTAGGATTCAATGCTTATGCAGAATCAGAGAATATAACCTCTACTGTTTTAGAAAATGGCAGAAATTATTCTATGAAAGTAGAACTAAACGATATGATCGGTAACAAAAGACTCTTGGGTCTTTATATAGGTAAGCAAGTTACGTTAAATGATAAAGACTTATTCGTAACAGGTAGTGGAGTTACAAGTGGTTATTACTCAACATCTGGAGAAAATTTTTCAGATTTACTGGAAGAACTTAAATTTTCTGATGATATTTACCCATTTTATGCAATATATGAACAAGAGTTTAATCGGGGCCTCAGTAGAAAGAAGACAGCCTTTTCACTAGCAGATCCAGAAACATACATAGAATTAAAAACCACTAAGAATTCTACAGTCTTTTTTTATGATAGAGATTATATTTTAGAATCTGAGAGAATTAGAAAAGAAGCTTTAGAAGATGATGCTGACGATGAGATCATAGAAAGAGCTAAAAATTATAAAGATGACCCAGCGGTATCTTCAGATTATGTTCAAATTTTCTTGCCTGATGATAAAATCCGAGTACCATTGAAAGGCAAATTAACCCCTAAACAGCTTCATTTCTACATTGGCGGATCTGAATTAATAGACATAGAAAATGTTGCTATCGTAACAACAGATGAAAGTTTTTCAAATTCATATAATGAAATAATCAATTCATCCAATACAGTAGCCATTTCATTTCCACCTATAAGGCAAAATTTAATTGAGGTTACAATTAGTGGAGAAATTAGAAACCCTGGCGTATATCAAGTTTCAAGTTCAACATCATTATCTGAGCTATATACTCTAACTGGAGGTTTTCTTGATAACTCATTTCCATCGGGCATTAATCTTTATAGAGAAGATGTAAAAAATAGGGAAAAAAAGGCTTTAAGAGAAGCTAAAAGCATATTAACTGATTCATTGGTTCAAAAATCAGCAAGCATAAGTGATAGCGGCATGGTAGATATAGAGGCAATTTTAGAATTAGCAGATTTGGTCGAGCCTACTGGAAGAGTTGCTGGAGATTTTTCAGAAGATTCTGAAACATCTAAAAATATCATTTTAAAAGATGGCGACATTATCTTTGTTCCAGCAATTTCTATTGAAGTTACTGTACAGGGTGAAGTATTAAATTCCTCATCATTTATTTTTGACGAAGATATGGATTTTAATGACTATATTAAAGCATCTGGTGGCTATACTTCTTTTGCAGATAAAAGAGCTACATTTGTTATCAGGGCAAACGGCGAATCAATACCAGTAAGTAATAATATTTTTGCTGGGCAAGTTGAAGTTTATCCTGGAGATACTATTGTAGTGCCAAGAAACTTAGATCAGCTGGAGGCTTTACCTCTAATTAGCATGGCAACAAAAATAATATCTGATATTGCTTTTTCAGCTGCCTCTTTAAATGCAATACAAGATTAGATTAGTAATATTTTTTCTAATAGGAAATTTTTTATTTTCAGATTCCATTAAATACAATAATCCTAATAATCATGGGGTCATTGGCCTAATAAATATACCTACAGCTAGGTTCTATGAAGAATCATCATCTGCATTTACGGTATATAGAGGTAGCCCAGATAGAAAAATCACTATTACCATGATGCCTTATGATTGGTTTGAAGCATCTATTTTTTATACAAGCATTAAAGGTAGACCTTATGGTTCTGGTTTCAATCAAGACTATAAAGATAAAGGCTTTAATGCAAAGTTTCGATTAAAGGAAGAAGGCAGATTCCCAGCCATAGCACTTGGTTTTAATGATTTAGCTGGAACTGGCATATATTCTTCAGAATATATAGTGGGGAGTTATGGTATAGATAATCTTGATTTACACCTTGGAATTGGCTGGGGTAGATTAAATGGGGGCCAGCTCCAATATAACAATCCATTAGCAGATTTAGACGAGTCATTTCTTACAAGATGTTTATCTTGGGATTGCGGCTCTCAAGATAGTCAAGGAGGAACATTTAGGTGGAAAGATTATTTCTCAGGAAAAAAAATCGGGGTCTTTGGCGGTGTTAGTTATTTATTCCATGATGACTGGTTATTTAAAATGGAACATGATTCAACCAATATACCCTTAAGATTAGGGTTTGCAGAAAGAAGCTCGGACTATAATTTTAGTCTGGAATATATTAAGTCCGATAATATGGCAGTTTCTCTTAATTTTGAAAGAGGAGATTATTTAGGTTTTAAATTTGTTTGGAAAGGTAATTCATCAAGACATAATGCAAAACTTTACAAGAGCAATCAGCCTTATGAAGAAACTCCTCATGGAAAGTTAAGATCTCTTTTAGATTTCAATGATATTGAGGTAAATAAAATAAGCAAAGTAGATGATATATTAATTTTGGATGTAAATGAAAACAATTCCTATGCAAATTTAGACAGCCTTAATTTAAATACAGTAAAAGCTATTTCTGAATCAGCAATAGATCATGAAGAAGTTGTGATTAGTTACAGTGTTAATGGTTTAAAAGCAATTCAGGAAGATATTGGCATTAATGAAAGTAAAGCTGAGGTATTGTATTCGAGAGAAAAAGATTCAAGATTTTTTTATTCTCCAAATTTTGTTTTAAGACCTTTTATTGCTGGAAGAGAAGATTTTTTGAAAGTAGCCTTTATGGCGGAGTTAAATACCCAATACAATTTTAAGAATAAAATATTTTGGAGTACAAATCTCAAATATGCTTTATGGCAAAATTTTGATGATTTATATGTCCCCCCTGTTTTCACATATCCAAATCAAGTTAGGTCTGATGTAAAAGATTATTTAAATAATTTTGGTGATAGGTTGATTCTCGGCAGATCCCAAATAGATTATTTTGAAACTTTATATAAAGATCACCATATACAATTATCAGCTGGGGTATTTGAAGAGATGTTTAGTGGTTATGGCGTTGAATATCTATGGAGTAAAAATAATCTCCCTTTTGCTATAGGTTTTGAGGCATTCGAAGTT
>MDSV01177600.1_pt1 | contig 27763 bp, 27 predicted proteins | sample 810851 | NCBI WGS metagenome assembly MDSV01 (sample SAMN05326640, study PRJNA326480) | marine metagenome | isolation source: seawater | place: Atlantic Ocean: North East | collected 2012 | reverse complement strand
TTGCTTCCTCCTGTGACTAAAATAGTTTTCATATAATTAAATATAATGTTATTACTATTATGGTTAAAATATGAAACAACAAAAAATTAAAGTAGGAGCCACTCAAATTAATAACGGGTTTTCTGGTCAATTTTATTTACCATATTCTATCGGAATACTCTATGCATATGTTATGCACAATTCAAATTACCCTGATAGGTACGAATTTTCGAGCATTATATACAAAAGAGAATTATTGGAGGAAAGCTTCGAAAAGTTGAAAAATTGTAATGTAATATTATTTAGCACTTATGTGTGGAATGAAAAAATTTCCTTGGCAGTCGCTAAAAAGTTAAAAGAATATGACAATAAAAAACTTATTATTTTTGGCGGTCCATCAGTCCCTGATAATAAATTTGGTAAGTCTAAAAAATATTTAAAAGAGAATCCATTTATTGATGTGTTATGTCATCAAGAAGGAGAAAGATCTATTTTAAAATTATTAGATGATTTTCCAAACAACAATTTTAAAAATATACCAAATATTAGTTATATTAATGTTGATGGAGAATATACAAATAATCCAAATTTGCCTAGATTAAGAGATTTTGATGATGTTCCTTCTCCCTATTTAAATGGTATTTTTGATAAATTAATAAAGGATAATCCTAAAGAAAGGTGGCTTGCAAGTTGGGAGACTAATAGAGGATGTCCTTTTTCATGTACTTATTGTGATTGGGGTTCAGCAACAAATAGCAAAGTTGCAAGAATGGATTTAGATAGAGTTTATCAAGAGCTAGATTGGTTTTCAAAAAATAAAATCGAATTTATATTTTGTTGTGATGCAAATTTTGGAATGTTACCTCGAGATTATGAGATAGCATTAAAAGCTGCAGAAAATAAAAAAAAATACGGCTATCCTCATGTACTTTCAGTTCAAAATACGAAAAATGCAAGAGAGAGAGCATACAAAGTTCAAAAATTATTAGCTGACACTGGTTTAAGCAAAGGAGTAACTCTAGCTATGCAATCAGTTGATCCACACACTTTAAAATCAATAAAAAGAGATAACATTTCAACCGAAGATTATGAAGAACTTCAAAAAAGATTTACAGAGGATAATATAGCAACTTACACAGAATTCATTTTAGCTTTGCCTGGAGATACCTATGATGGCTTTGCAAATGGAGTTTCTAATGTAATTAGATCTGGACAGCATAATAGAATTCAATTTAATAATCTATCAATTTTGCCAAATGCTGAAATGTCAGAGCCAGAAAATATGGAAAAAGATAAAATAGAAACAGTTGATTGTCCAATAGTCAATGTGCATGGCTCTTTGGATGAAACACCAGCAGATGGAATAGTAGAATCACAAAAACTAGTTATCTCTACAAGATCTCTTCCATTTGATGATTGGAAAAAAACAAGAATTTATGCATCAATTGCAGAGCTACTTTACTTTAATAAAATTTTTCAAATTCCATTTATGTTTTTAAATTATTTGGAAAAAGTATCATTTAGAAAATTATTTGAGCATTTCACAAATTATGATTCCAAATTTAATATTATCAAAAAAATTAATAATAATTTACATCTGCATGCTCAGAAAATCTCTGAAGGGAAAAGTGAGTTTATTTATAAAGAAGGATTTATGGATATTTATTGGCCTCCAGGAGAGTATGAATATATAAAACTAGTTATAAACAAAGAACTTGAAGATTTTTATTCTGAAATGATATCCCACTACGTTGAATTTTGTAAAAGTGATAAATCAAAAAAAATATTTATCGAGGCTGTAAATGTAAATAAAAAACTACTACGACTCCCTCGGTCTAAATCTGACGATACAATTGATTTAGAGTTTAATATAATTGAATGTTATAAAAATATTCTTGAATTAAATAGCCCGAATTTTAAAAAAGCTCGTAATAAGATACATATAATTAAATCAGATATGACTTTCAAAACAAACCAAGATTGGATGAAAGAAATTATATGGTATGGTCATAGAAGTGGAAAATATCTTTGCAGAGTCAAAAATTTAGAAGATGACAATCGTGATAATAGTAGTCACAAACAAGTTGGTCCTTACGTTGTTTAGATTGATTTCATAGCAATTTTTGGTTTAAAAATTCTCTGAGTTGAATATTCACCATAAACTTTTTTAAAAAACTTAATTTCATCTTTACTGAGTTTTGAATAATTTTTTTTTTCAACAGCTTTTATTATGTGATATCTATTAGTTGCTCCAATAATCAAAGAGTCCAGATTAAAAGAATTACAAAATCTATAACAAGTATTTTCTATTGGTCTTTTAGAATAAGCTTTAATTTTTTTTATATATTTTAACCACACCATAATTTGATCTTCATTCCAGTAATATCTGTGGTCATCTTTATAAAATTGTATATCTTTTTTTTTTAAAAATTTTTCAGTAAATATACCAAAGTTTAAAATTGTTCTTGCAAATATTTTTATTTTGTCTTTATTAATTTTATTTTTAAATTCTTTAGAAATTGCCCTTTGATCTAATGGGTTAAAATTAAACTGAATTGTATCAAATTTATATAATTTTCTAAGTTGAATGTAATCTTCAGGCTTAGCAAGACTAATCCCTATAAAGCTTATTTTTTTTTGTGATTTTAATTTATCCAAGTACTCAATTGTATAATTTAAATTCCTATCTTTATAGTTAGGATTGTATAATTGAACGATATCAACATATTCACTTTTGAGATTTTTAAGAGAATTGTAAATTTGAGATTTGACTATTTTTTTAGAAAAATTTAATTTTTTTTTAAAAGAAACACAACCAACTTTAGTTGCTATAAATACTTTATCTCTAGTTTTACTGAAAAAATTTCCAAGTTTTTTTTCTGCGTCACCGTAAACATTTGCTGTATCAAAAAAATTTATTCCACTCTCACATGCATAATCCAGTATTTGATTAACCTCTGAAACAGTTATTGATCCATAAGAAATATTTTTATTTTTATTTCCACCTAAAGACCATGTACCTAAACAATATTTTGAAACATTATGTTTGCCTAATTTAAAATATCTCATATAATTTTATGCGTGTTAATTAAAAAAAAAAGACTTATTTTTAAGAATCAAGTTTATAAAGTCTACTCAAATTATATTAAAAGTAAAGATTACACTGTTAAAGATTATTTATCTTTAGAGGTAGAGGGAAAAAAATTTGGCGGTGTTTGTAGTATTATTCAGAACAATAAAAGAATTGGTTTAATGAACGTTTATAGTCCAATTTCAAAAAAAAAAATATTTTCTTTAGTTCAAGGTTTTTGTAATAAAAATGAAAATTCTATAAACGCTATAAAGCGAGAAATTTTAGAAGAAACAGGAATCAATGTTAGAAAACATGACATCAAATATTTGAATAAAATTTTCCCAATGCATAGTTTAATTAACTCAAAACTAGCATGTTTTCATATACAATTAAAAAAAATAAATATTTCTGATTTTAAAAAGAGAGAAAAAGAAATTGGATCAGGAAAAATTAATTTCTATAATATAAGTCAAATAAAAAAAATGCTTAAAAAGCCATATAAGTTTGATTTAATATCTTATGCGTTAATTTCTTATTTTCTGATTGAAAGAAAAATTATCTAGATTTTTATAATAGATAATATTCTTTTTTCTATTTCTTTTGAAGTAGGTGGTAAATTATCAACTTTTTTATGAAATCCTGCACTTTTATTTTTTAAACCCATAGTATAGATTTTTTTATTAGTTTGTTGATTAAGTTTATTGGCTAGACTATTTGAAATACCATCCACATAGTCATCATCAAGTATTATTGCTCCATATTTTGATTTAATTATACAATTGACAGCTTTTTTAGAAATTTTAAAAGGCTTTATCCAAAAAATATGAATAATACCGATTTTATAACCTTTTTTTTCGAGATTTTTTTTGGCTTTTATTGCCTCAAACCTAGTTATCGAAATAGCTATAATTACGAAATCTTTTTTGCTTTTTATATCATTTTGAAATTCTAGTTTATTATTAAAACTGCCTCTATGTTCTGAAATATAATAAACTTCCGTCTCGTTTATAAAGCTATCGTAAACTTTTTGATACTCAAGTGGAGTCATCGGAGCGGCAATCCTGATACCAGGCATTCTATAATATAATGAATGATGAGAAGATCCAGCTACAGGTCCTATTCCTCCCTCCATTCCAACACCTCTGACAAAGATGGGGCAAGGTGTTTTCCATAATTCTTTACTTTTTGCTGCATAATTTACAATCATTGGGGCATTATACCAATTAAAACCCTGATATCTGATTACATATATTGGCCTTTCATTCATTAACGCTGACCCTGTTACAATTCCACCACCAGCAACATCAGCCATAGATAGTTCAATCATACCATCTTTCTCATATAGTTCAGGAAGCGTACCACCAACCCATCCAACAGCTGTTAGACATTGACCAAATACTTTACCTCTCTTTTTTTTTAAGTGAGATCGTATAATTTCTTTTATAGTTTCCCTAACTGTTTTTCCCATTTTTTTCTGATTAATTTTTTATAATTTTTATCTAAGTTTTCAGCATTTTTACCAATAATTTTTTTTTCACTTTTGTAACGATCAAATATATCATCACTATCTTTTCCCGCACCAGCATGCCAAAATAATCTATTTGTATTTATATTTAGTAGCATTGGCTCTTTAAAAAAATATTTTTGATATTTAACTATTTCTTTCGGGCTATCTGATAAATTATAACCCTTCATTTTGAATGACCTCGCCACATCATGCATATTCCAATTTCTTCTAACTTTTTTTTTAGTTAAAATTGATAAATTATTATCTTCAACAATAAACAATATTGGTAATTTTTTTGTTGATGCCCATCCCAAAGCACCCAGAACATAATCTTCTTCAGCAGATGCATCACCCATAAATATTATAGTTGGCTTTTTAGAGGTAAAACACGCTCCTACACCTATAGGTACCTGTGTTCCCATATGACCATCATGCCCGTACATATTAATTTTCTTTGAATATAAAGATGCAGATCCACCCATTCCTTTTGTATTACTCAATTTATAATTACCTAGAAGTTCAATAATGAGTTGATTTATATTTCCACCAAACGACAAAAATGTAGAATGACATCTATGCTGAGCAAATATAAGGGGGTTAATTTTTTTTAAATCTTTTATAATTGTTGATAAAGTTGCAGCAATAAATTCTTGTCCAGCAGATAAATAGATTGGTATAGGAATTTTTTTTTTTCTTGAATATTCGTAAGCATTAATTTCAAAGTTTCTACATAGAGCAGCCTTTTCAAATATTTTAGTTCTTAATTTTTTATGCACTTTTTGAGCAAGTTATTATTGTAATTTGTTTGTTAATTTTAAATACTTCAGACAATTTTTTTACAGTGTTAGTTCTTACAATATCACCTGCTGATAAAACATATTTTTTATTATTATCAACTAAACCACCAGCCAATATTCCAAAAATTGTATCTTTTTTTCTTTTAGATGTTAATTGTTTCAAACTTTTCAATTTTTCAACAGTTATTCTTAAATTTTTGTATTTGTATGAGTTATATCCAAATTTTTTAGGTATTTTGAAGATTTGTTCATTACCTAATTTACTCATTTTCTTTTTTCCTTCATAAGGCTTGTTTTCTCTTCCGTAATTATCTTTATATCTTACCAAATCATTTTTATTTATCGGAGTTTCAATCTCTAAAACAATACTTTCCCTTTTTGACAATGCTTTTGTAGAGTGAAATAAACCAGGTCGTATCATTAATTTATCTGGTGCTTTAAGTATTTTTTTTTCATAAAACCCAATCATTACCTCAACTTTTCCATCTAATAATATAAATCCTGTTTTCTTTTTTGGATGACAATGCAGAGATGTTTTTTTTCTAGATTCAATTTTTAAATGCCATGTAGCTGTATTTTTTGTTTTACAAATAATATATTCTTCGCCCCATGGCTTTTTGACCATTAAATTATACATTTTTTATTTTTCTTTATAATACAAATTTAACGCAGCTTTCATCCAAGGTCCAAGATCTTTATAATGAGCCGTTGTGACTATTTTATCATCTATCACTGCGGGAAGATCGGTATAGATGGCGCCTGCATTTTCAATGTCATCTTTCATGCTATAGTAACCAGAAATTTTTTTACTCTTTACTATTTTTGCAGAGATCAATAATTGAGCTCCACTACAAATACACGCTATAAGCTTTCCTTCCTCATGAAATTTTGAAATGAAATTAATAATATCTTTGTTCTGTCTTACTTTTTCCAATGCTTTTACTCCACCAGGAATAACCATAAAATCATAGTCTTTAGTATTAATAGAATTGATTTTTTTTACAGGATGATTCTTATTTGGTGGTATATCAGTTCCCAATATTCCTTTAACAGGTTTACCTTCGTTTAAGCAAACGTCTACTTTAAATCCTTCCTCTAGCAATCTATAAAATGGATAAATAAACTCATGATCTTGAACTAAATTGCCCGAGAGTATTATTGCTTTTTTTTTCATGCTGTTCTTATATCTGATAATTTTTTAAATACCATTTTAATGTTTTTTTTATTCCTTGATCTAAACTAATCTTTCTTCTCCATTTAATTTCTCTGTATGCTTTATTACAATTTAAAAATACGCTATTTTTAAGGCTTTTTTTTGTTAAATCATTTACTATTTTTAAATTTTTATTAGATAATCTAATTATTTTTTCTACAAGATTATTTATTGAAATTAATTTTCCATAACCTACGTTATACAATCCAAATTTTGATTTTTGTTTTTTTATTGCTAATTTAACAAAATTAATCAAATCATCAATATACAACAAGTCTCGACCTTCATCACCTTTGCCCCAAACAGTAACTTTATTGTTTTTAGCGTTCATAACTTTATTTACCGTTGCACCAAAAACATGTGATTTATCTAAATCAAATTTATCATAAGGTCCATAAATGTTTGAATGGCGTATTAAAGTATATTTATTTCTATTCAGTCTTGAATAAAATTCTCCTAGTTTCTCAACATATACTTTCATCCATCCAGCACCAAAATAATTTTTGTACATTTCTTTATTCGCATCAAAATCAATTTCTCTCAAAGGTTTGATAGAAGACCTATACATTAAAGTACAACTGAATATTATTACATGTTTGACATAATTATCAAAAGCTAATTTAGTTACTACAGAATTCATAATTGCATTATTATTGACATGTATATAAGGTTTAGAAATTATTTCTTTAGCACCCGATGTCGTTGCGGCAGCTTGAATTAAAATTTCACAATTTTTAATTATTTTTTTTACTTGATTAGGTTTGGTTAAATCACACTTAACTAGTTTTATTCCTGGTATTGAAGGTTTATTTTTTAAATAAGTCCCAACTATTTGATAATTTTTAAATATTTTTTTAAATTTAATAGAAATATTCTTTCCAATAAAACCACTTGCACCAAATATTATTATTTTTTTCTTTCTCAAAATACTGTATTCTATATTTATTTAAAATTTTTTATCAAGCAAAACACTAAAATGATCACATGTAAAACACCATTACGAATTTCATTATTTGGAGGAGGCACAGATTTTCCAGCTTGGTTTAGTAAAATTCATGGAACAACACTTTCTTTTACTATAAACAAATATTGCTATTTGAGTTTAAGAACATTGCCCAATCTTTTTCCATTTAAATATAGATTGAGATATTTTATAAATGAAACTTCAACGAATATTGAAAAAATAAAACATCCTAGTATAAAAGCCGTTCTTAAGAAATATCATAATTCTAAAAATGGACTAGAAATTGTTCATAGTTCGGATATACCTGGTCTGTCAGGCCTAGGATCAAGCTCTGCTTTCACAATATCCATGATAAATTTGATACATAAATATAATAATATCAGATTAACAAAGGAACAATTGGTAAAAAAGTCTATTGAGATTGAACATGATATTTTGAGAGAATCATCTGGATATCAAGATCAATATGCATGTACTTATGGAGGTTTTAATTTAATAAAATACAAAAAAAATAAAGTAGAGGTAAACAAATTAAAAATTAATAAATATAATTTGAATAATCTTATCTCAAATTCAATTTTGGTTTATTCTGCAATTCAACGAAAGTCTGAGAAGATTGAAAAAGACAAGATTAAAAATCTTGTTAAAAATAAAAAAAATTTACTTAACATTTTACAAATTTCTAATGAAGCAAAAAAAGTTTTAGAGTCAAAGACAAATTTCCAAATATCATCTATAGCTAATTTATTAAATGAAGGTTGGAAGTGCAAAAAAGAATTATCAAAGTATGTCTCAAATTCTAAAATAGATCAATTATATGAATTTGGATTAAAAAATGGTGCAATTGGTGGAAAGCTTCTAGGGGCAGGAGGTGGTGGATATATTTTATTTTTATCAAAAGATAAAGCAAATCAAAAAAAATTGATTAATAGTTTAAATAAAAAAGTTTATTTTAAATTCAATATTGATCATAATGGAACCCAAATTATTTAAAGTCTATGGAAAATTGTTTTAATTTTTTAAAATTTTAAAAAAATATAGTATGGCAATAAAAAATTTTTTGCACCCTTTGATGAGCAATAACTTTGAAAGAGTTGATTTTAAATCAATTATAAAATTGCTAAGAAAACGAAATGTAATACTTACACAATCAAAGAATGTAAAAAAATTTGAAGAAATGTGGTCTAGATGGCTGGGTATAAAATATTCAATTTTTGTTAATTCTGGCTCATCTGCGAATTTGATTTCAATAGATATTTTAAATCATTTAAAAGGTAATGGCGAAGTTATAGTCCCGCCGCTTACTTGGTCTTCTGATATTTCATCAGTTATTAAAAATAATATGAAACCTATTTTTGTTGATATTGACTTAAATACCTTAAGCATGAACGAGGACGCAATAATTAAAAAATGTAATAAAAAAACAAAAGCTATATTTTTAACCCATGCACAAGGTTTTAATGGTTTGTCAACTAAATTATTAAACTTTATTAAAAGAAAAAAAATATTTTTAATTGAAGATGTTTGTGAGTCACATGGTGCAACTTTTCAAAATAAAAAATTAGGTACATTTGGCGAAATATCAAATTTTTCATTTTATTATGCTCATCATATGTCAACAATTGAAGGTGGGATGATTTGTACAAATAGTAAAAAAATTTGTCAGTTAGCTAGAATTTTAAGATCTCATGGCATGGCAAGAGAAATGAATGATAGCAGTGAAGAGAATAAATTAATTAAAAAATATAAAGGCTTGTCACCTAATTTTATATTCTTATATCCAGCATACAACATGAGAAATAATGAGATTGGTGGTTTATTAGGTTTATCACAATTAAAAAGATTAGATAAAAATAATAATGCTAGAAAAAGAAATTTTAAATATTTTGTAGATAATATTGATAAAAATAAATTTTTTACTAATTTTAAATTTGAAGGCAGTAGTAACTATGCATTTCCTGTAATACTTAATACGAAAAGTATTAAGTTGAGAGATAAATTTGAAAATTTGATGAAAAAAAATTCTATTGAATTTAGGAGAGGAAACGCAGGTGGAGGCAATATGCTGAGACAGCCATTTTAAAAAACTTTATAAAAAAAAATGAATTTTTAAAATTTAAAAATACAGAGCATGTTCATAACTTTGGATACTATATCGGAAACTTTCCAAAGTTATCCAAAACTAGAATATTAAAGACATGTAAAATATTAAATTCAATTGATATATAAATTATTTTATCTGAAAGCAAACATATGAAAAAACTTAATATTTTAATTACTGGTGGCGCAGGTTATTTAGGTTCAATGATTACTACTAAATTAGTTGAAGATGGACATAATGTGACAGTTATTGATATTTTAGAATTTAATAAAACTTCATTGGCACATCTGTTTATTAAACGTAATTTTAAATTTATCGAAGGGGATGTAAGAGATAAAAATTTAATTTCGAGAGAACTTATAAATAAAAATATTATAATACCTTTGGCTGCACTAGTGGGAGCGCCATTATGTGAAAAATATCCAAAACAAACAATTGATATTAATTTTAATTGTATCAAATTTATTTTATCAAAAATAAAACCATCCCAAAAAATAATTTATCCAAATACTAATTCTGGTTATGGAATAGGTGAAAAAAAAAAAATATTGTGATGAAAAATCTCCACTGAATCCAATATCTTTATATGGTAGGACCAAAGTTGAGTCAGAGAAAATTATTTTGAAACACAAAAATTCAGTTGTATTTAGATTAGCTACAGTTTTTGGCTTTTCTTATAGAATGAGAACTGACTTACTTGTAAATTTTTTAGTAAATATTGCAGTAAGATACAAAAAAATAAGTTTATTTGAACCTCATTTTAGAAGAAATTATATCCATGTTGACGATGTAGCCAATGCTTTTGTTTTTGCGATATCCAATTTCAATCTTATGAAAGGAAATATATATAATGTAGGATTATCTAATGCGAATTTAACAAAAATACAGTTAGCAAAATTAATAAAAAAAATTGTTAAAGGTACTAAAATAAGTATTCTTAAGAATAGAAAAGATCCAGATAAAAGGGATTATTTTGTGAGTAATAAAAAAATTGAAAAATTAGGGTTTAAACCAAAAACATCAATTAATGAAGGTATTAAAGAATTGAAAAATATATTCAATATTCATAATTTTAAAAAAAATAAAAATAATTACTAAATAATGAGCATCACCCAAGCAATCATAGTTTGCGGAGGACATGGTAAACGATTAGGAAAATTAACTCTTAAAACACCTAAACCCTTAATTAAGTACAGAAATTTTACAGTATTAGAATATTTAATAAAAAATCTTAGTAGATTTGGTATTAGAGAAATTTTTTTGTTAACTCATTACAAGCATTCTTTATTTAAAAATAAATTTCACAAAAAAATTTTTTTTGGAGTTAATGTTTATTGTGCTAAAGAAAAAAAACTTTTAGGTTCATCAGGTGCACTTTATAAAATTAGAAAAAAATTAGATAAAAATTTTCTATTTTGTAATGCTGATACTTTTTTTGATATTAATTTAGCCGATCTTATATCTGAATATTTTAAAAAAAAACAAATTGCATTTATGGCTTTAAAAAAAATTAAATCGAATAAGAGGTATGACACCTTTAACTTAAGCAGCAAAAACCTCATTAAAGAAGATCTTAATAAAAAATCTTACCTAATTAACTCTGGTATCTGTATTTTTTCAAAAAAAATAATACCTTATTTAGTTAAAAAAGGCTCATTAGAAAAATATGTCTATCAAAAATTAATTAAAGTAAATTCAATTTATGGAAAAGCTTATAATAATGATTTTATTGACATAGGATTGCCTTCAACCTTAAAAAAATTACCAAAATTTATTGATAAGACATATAAAAAACCAGCACTTTTTCTTGATAGGGATGGGGTTATAAATCAAGATAAAGGATATGTTCATAAAGAAAAAGATTTCGTATGGCGAAAAAACATAATTAAATTTATTAAGAAGTATAATAAAAAAAATTTTTATGTTTTTGTCATTACTAATCAATCAGGAATTGGAAGAGGCTATTATACAGAGAAAGATATGATTAAGTTGCATGATTGGATGTTAAATAAAATTAGATTAAAAGGTGCTAACATAGATAAAATTTATTTTTCGCCTTACTTTAAAAACTCTAATCACCGTAAATATAGATTAAATAGAAAACTTAGAAAACCAAATATTGGGATGATTTTACAAGCAAAAAAGGACTATAAAATTATTTTAAAAAAATCGATATTAATTGGCGACAGTCAGACCGATATGCAAACTGCAATAAATGCTAGAATTAAACATAAAATCTTACCTTTTAATTGTAAATTAATATAAAATTGACTTTAAAGTTTTGGTGTACTATTTCCTAATTATATGTGAAAAAAATTGAAAATTTTGAATCAACAAAATTAATTTTATCAGATCAATCTAATTTATTAAGAAATTTATTAAGAAATTCATTAAGAAAATTATTTCAAAATAAAATTAAACAAATAATCTATCTTAGATTGATAATAATAGATCAGATATGCGGCAAAAAAACTCAAAAATAGAACTAAATAAATTCAGTTTAATTAAAAATTATCTAATTATAAAATTAATCATTTGCAAAACGTAAAAAAAAAATTATAAATAAATTAGGTTGAAATGCATGGTGGGAAATAAGTGTGAAATTCATTTGCTGTTCCTGCAACGGTTATAGTCCGAGCGCCACCCAACTTAGTCCAATGTCGAATAAAGGCCAGGAAAAGTCTAGTTCTGCAATGAAAAATTAACAGAGGCACTAGTATAAATTTAATAGATGTAACTGAAAAAAATTTAGTTACATCATATAAACAGGATAGGTGTTTTTGTTATGTTAAAATTATTCTCAATTCTACTATTTTTTTCTAAGCTATTGGTTCCATTTTTAGCTCAAGCTAAAGACATACCCATTATAGTCATAGCACCAAGCAAGACTAATCAATCTTATAGCTCAGTTGGTAGTCAAGTTAGTGTTATTGACTCAGAAGATATTAAAAATTCATCTGAATCTTTTTTAACTGATCTTTTAAACAACGAAGTACAAGGTATGAATATTTTTCAATCAGGTGGTAAAGGAACTAATACTGGTATTCAAATGCGAGGATTACCAAAACGTTATTCTACAATTTATATAGATGGTGTAAAAATGTATGATCCATCTACTCCTGATAATTCATTTTATGCTGAGGGTTTATTTACAGATAGTATTGAAAGAATCGAAATTTTAAAAGGTAGCCAAAGTTCATTGTATGGCAATAGTGCAGTAGGTGGAACAATAAATATTTTTACAAAAAAAGGTAGATTAGGCAACCATCAAAATGCTGTGGTAAAAAGTGGAAGCAATAACTCTCAAGATTTTTTTTATTCCATAGATGGGGCTAATGAAAAACAAAACTATTTCGTGGGAGTCAACTACTACAAAACAGATGGTATATCAGCTATGAATAACGATAGCGAAAATGATCCTTATGAAAATAATCATTTAACTGCAAATTATGGATATAATATTTCAGACAATAATACTATTGAGAATTATTTAACTATTAAAGATAGTTATTTAAAATATGATGAACCAACAAATGGAAGAGATGATACAAAAAATTCATCAGATAATTTTGAGGCTCACTACAATCTAAAATTCATAAACACGAATAATAAATCTAAAAATACTTTTAATTTTAATAAATCATTCTCATCAAGAATGGTGACTAAGTTTAATTCTAAACAGCAAACGTATGAGGGCTTTAAAAATATGATTACTTACTTAGGTGAATATAACTTTAATCTAGATAATAAGATTGTTTATGGTGCAGACTTAGAGTTTTTTAAAGCTAAATATCCCACAGATCCAGGTGCTTATAAAACACATGATGAAGAGATTCATTCTCAATATTTTGATTATCAATTTAGACCATACGAAAATATCTTCGCAACTATTGGAGGTAGGAATGATAGACATACTCTTTCTGGCGATGAGCAGTCTTATAGAATTACAGGAGCTTATAGTTTAGGTGGTAATAGTAAAATTAGAAGCTCTTATGGAACAGGTTTTCTATTTCCTGCTATATATGAGTCTGGAGAGTATGGATGGACAAATCAAAATGGAGAAAGTATCCATGCAGAAAAAACCACAAGTTTTGATATCGGCTACGAAACTTATTTAGACTCTTTAAACTTAAATTTTAATATCACTTACTTTGATATTTTAGTTGAAGATCCAATAATGGGGTCAAATATTACTAATTTTCAAGATAATGTATCTGGTGCAGAAAATAAAAGCAGAGGTATAGAACTAGCTACTAACTGGACAGATAATAAAAATTTAAATATTGATTTTAATTATACATTTACAAAAAGCTATGCAGGGATGGACTGTGATAAGCCAGAAAAAGATAAATGGGGATATACTTCATGTCTAGACTCTGGACATGGATGGCTTGAGAAAGCTATGGTTCGTGTTCCAATCCATGCTTTGAGTTCTAAAATCAACTATCGATTTAATAAAAATTTAGACAGCACCTTGTTACTTAGATACAAAGGTCGAACAAGAGACTATGCAGGATCAGATTATAGTTTTAAAGATCAGATTCTTGATGAATATTTTTTAGCTGATCTAAAAAGTTCCTATAAACTTTATGGTAATTATAATTTAGATTTTTCAATTAAAAATCTGTTTGATAAAAGTTATGAAGATGCCTTTCTTTATTCTGGAACACCTAGAACAATTAATATAGGCTTAAAAATTGCATATTAATATAAACTAATTAAAATCGAAATAGATTTTCCTTATAATCTTGTAATAAATTAATCTACAGAACAAGATGATTCAAATAAAAGCTCAAGTTATACTAATGCACAAATTAGTAGGAGTTTTAATTTTGGGTTTAAGAATAACTTTTAGTATATATTTCTTAAAAATCTGATAAAACTTTGTTACTGTGAAAATTATAAATAAAAACTCAAGCATATGCGTTTTGATAACGCTTTTAGTTTTTTCAAGACTTATACCTCACCCTCCAAATTTTACACCAATCATTTCTATTGCCATTTTAAGTAGTATTTTGTTTCAAACATTTTTAATTACATTAATGGTTTTTTTGCTTTCAATGTTTGTTAGTGATTTAATAATAGGTTTGTATCCAAATATGGTATTTACCTATGTTACTTTGATGATCATAGGATTTTTGTTTTATTATTTTTTTAATAAAATTTCTTACAGAAACCTAGTGTTATACTCATTTTTAGGCTCTCTTATTTTTTATTTAATAACAAACTTTTTCTTTTGGATTAATAGCAATATATATGAACACTCATTTAATGGGCTGATCCAGTGTTACATTTTAGCTATTCCTTTTTTTACTAATACTATTGTATCCACTATCTTCTTTAGTTTTCTTACATTATTTTGTGTAAATAAAATAAAGAAATATTATTACAAGATAGAAGATGATAAAATCACCATTTAAGCAAAGAGCAAACAAAGATTTTAAAATCTTAATGCTCTATCCAAACCTCCACATGAGTGCTCTAATGCCTCAGTCAATTGGAATTTTTACCACTCTATTAAAAAATGAAGGTTTTAAGTTAGATTTATTTGATTGTACTTATTATGAAGATATCGACTCATTAACAATTGGAAAAAATACAAATCAGGAAAAAGTAGACAATAGAAATGTTGCCAAATATGATAATTCTGAATGGCATGAAAAAGGGGTAAAACCAAAGAACAATATTAGAGAAGAATTTAAAAAGAAAGTTTCTGATTTTGATCCAGATTTGATTATAGTATCAGTTTTAGAAAGTACTTACTTTCTTGCAATTGAATTATTAAAATCTATTCCTGAAAATAAAAGAAAATTTAAAACACTGTTTGGAGGTGTATTTGCCACTTACGCAACAAGTAAAATTATTAAAAATACACTCGTTGATTACGTCTGCAGAGGTGAAGGTGAGGGAGCGGTTGTAGAGCTTTGTAAAAATTTGGCATCAGGTGCAAGAATTGATAATATAAAAAACTTTACAATTAAAGGCGAAGGTAAAATCTTTAATAATCCAATGAGACCACCCATAGATATAAATGATGTACCAATACCAGATTGGGATTTATTTGAAGAAGGAAGTTTATATAGACCAATGCAAGGTAAGATTTGGAGAGCGGTCGGGCTTGAAACTCAAAGAGGATGTCCTTACACATGTACTTTTTGTAATTCTCCTTCAAATAATGTTGTTTATAAAGGAGAGACCAATGCAAGATTTCATAGAAAAAAAAGTATAAAAAGATTAGAGAAAGAACTAGATTTTTTAGTTAAAAAATATGATCCAAACTTAATCTATTTTGTAGTTGATACCTTTTTAGCTATGTCAAACAAAGAATTTGATGAATTAAAAGATTTATATTCTAATTATAAAATACCATTTTGGATGAATACTAGAGCCGAAACTATAACCGAAGAGAGAGCTGCAGGCCTTGAAGAAATGAATATGTTAAGAATGAATATTGGAATCGAGCATGGAAATTATGATTATAGAAGGACATATTTAAAAAGAAATGTAAAAGATGAAGTCCAAATAAAAGCTTTTGAAATAGCAAGTCAACACAAATATACATCATGTGCGAATAGTATAATAGGTATGCCTGATGAAACTCGAGACCTTATATTTGATACAATAAAATTTGTTAGAAAATTACCAGATAATATAGATGCTACTGGAGCTTTTATTTTTGCTCCATACCACGGAACACCTTTAAGAGACTTAGCAATTGAAAAAGGATATTTAAATGATGAAGAAATTTGTTCTTTGTCAAATACGAGTGCTAGCATGTTAAGGATGCCAACCATAACAAAAGAAGAAATCAGCGGTCTTGCAAAAGTATTTAGTTTTTATATTAAGTTTCCTGAGAATAGATGGAATGACATTAAAATCGCAGAAAAAAATGATGAAGAAGGAACTAAAATGTTTGAAAAATTGGGTAAAGAATTTGATGAGAAATACAGAGAATATACTTCAAGTCCACTAGATCTTCACGATTAAAGCTTCTTTTTCAATACCTTAACTATTTTTCTTAAATCATCTCTTGTATCAACGGAAATTGAATTGTCCGACATTTTAATCATCTTTACTTCCAAACCTAACTCAAGAAATCTTACAAGCTCACAATCTTCTAAATTTTCTAATGTTGTTTTTTTTCCTTTATTTCTAAAAATTTTAAGAACTTTATTTGGTAGTGAGTAAATACAAACTTGTCGCCAAGCTTTTTTAAATTGTAACTTCTTTGTGGTAGGTATGCCTGCTCTTGATTGATAGAGTAATCTACCATCATTTCTGAAAACTACTTTTGGAATATTACCAGAAAGAAATAATTTTTTATCTTTAATCTCAGTATAACCATTAATAATTTGATCAGGGTATTTTAAAGCGTATTTAATTAATTTTCTTATATCCCCAACATCACAGATAGGTTCATCACCTTGAACATTTATATATAGTTTTGCATGGATTTTTTTTGCTACTTCTGCAACTCGATCTGTACCAGTCAAACATTTTTTTGAAGTTAGTATACTTTTTATTCCATAATCGTTACATAGTTTTAGAATTCTATTATCATCTGAGGCTACAAAAATCTGATTTTTATCAGCTACTTTTAAACATTGATTATATGTTCTAATAATCATTGGAATACCTAAAATTTTTATCAATGGTTTTCCCGGAAGTCTCTTAGAATTATATCTTGCAGGTATAACTATTATGAATTTATTTTTCATTGTACTAATTAAATAAATATTTACTAAATATTTAATTAATATAAAAGAAATTTAATTTTAAATAAAATGATAAATTTTAATAATTCAAATTTTTTTTATGATCCATTTCCACATTGCATTTTAAACGAATTTTTAGAAAATAGTGTTTATCAAGAAATTTGCAAAGAGTATCCTGATTTGAGTCACTTTGAGGAAGTTAAAAGTAAAAAAAATGAAAATAAATTTAAGAAGTATAGATTTGCCAATTATTTAAAAGATACAAACTCTTTTAATAATTTTATAAATACAACAAAAGCGACGAAAGAATTTTATAAATATTTAAATTCAGATAAATTTGTTTTATCTTTAGATGAATTTCTACTTAAAAACGAGGTAGAGCTTAGACTTAGTTCCAATAAAAATTCAAATATTAAACAGATTATAAAAAATCTTTTTTCAAAAAAAAAAAAAATTGATTTTGAATTTTCTTCGATACCACTGCAGAATGGTTATATAATGCCACATACGGATGGTGGAAATAAATTAGTAGGTTTCGTAATACCAATAATAGATCACAAAGATCAATATAAAGCAGATAACTTAGGTACAAAAATTTTTAAAGCTAAAACAGATAAATATAAGTTTAATTTCTATAACAAAACAGTTCCATTTGATCATGCCGAGCTGGTAAGAGAATTACCATTTGAGCAAAATCAAATGTCTCTACATGTTAAAACTTTTAATTCTCTTCATGGAGTTGGCCCGATAGTAAATAAGGGTAGTGATGAAAATATATTAAGAAAAAGTATTTCTATATTTTTGTTGAAATAATTATTTTATAATAATCTTAGATTTAAATTTTTTTAATTTTATATATTTATTAATTTGATTTAAAATTTTATAATTCGATATATTTTTAGTCAAACCAAAAATTATAATTTCTTTAAAGTAGTTTGATATACAAAAACTTAACGCATAAATTAAGACAAGATTTTTTTGATATGTACAAAAATCTTTTTTAATTTTTATATCTTTGTTTTTTAAGAAATTATAATTTATGACTCTGTTACTATTTGTTTTGAAAACGTTTTTTAAAATTTTATAGTAAGGAATAATTAATTTCGTATTTTTAGTTTTTATTGCCTCTTCAATTTCTGTAAAAACTCTATAGGCATTACACATAAAAATAAAATTCAAATTATTTGAGTCTATAAAATTAATATAATTTAAAGATGAGGTTATATATCCTTGAGATTTAAGTTTTTTTAAGTCAACTTTTTTAGACTTAGGATTATCACATAGTATAGCTAGTTTAGCAGTATTAAAAATTTTAGTTTTTTTGAACATATTTGTTTTCAAGAATAAATTGTCAAATATGTTCATATCATATTGAGTAGCCTTATTTTTTTTTAGAAATTGCAGTATTTTTAAAATATGTTTTTTTTTAAACTTTTCTTCTTCTAGAAACCTTTGAACAAAAGTAGGATGGATATTATTTTTTGCTGAGTATTCATAATATTTATTTTTACCCCAATTATATTTCTTGAATAAGATTTGCATATGTTTCTTTGAAAAAACATTAACTCTTTTTTTATCTACAAAGTTTTTTTTATAGCTTAGAAAATTTTCTAATTTAAGATTGCCCGCACCTCTTCCCATGCCCATAATGGATGTGTCTATAATCCCAAATCCCTCATTAATAGCTGCAATAGTATTGTTTAAAGCATTTCCCATATTGTCGTGAGAATGAAAACCTAAACAATTAAGATCGATTTCTTTTTTTAAAAATGATGAAATACTTTTAATTTTTTTTGGTAAACAATTACCAAAGCTATCCGCTAAATATAAATATCGAGCTCCAGATTTTAAGGCAAATTTAAAGAATGAGGAAATTTCACTATTTTTCAAAATAGTAAACTTCATTAAATTTGCACAAACAGTATATTCTTGACTTTTTAAATATCTTATAATTTTTCCAAGTTTTTTTTTATCGCTATAATTACACGCTATTCTAACCATGCTGACAACACTATTTTTAGATTTACCAAAATTTTGTTTTAATTTTTGGTATCCCTCATTTCCAGTATAATCAGCCAAGTCTATCATTACTGATATTTGTTTATTTTTTGGGATATTAAGATTTGATAAAAATTTGTCACTTGATGTTAAAAATTTACCAATTTTTCTGAGTCCGCTTGGGCCAGATCCGATATTTGTAATTGGTTTTCTAAAACCTATTTCTATTACGTCCACAGATGATTTTGATAAAACATTTAAGTAACTTTTTGCTAAATTAGTTGAAAAGTCCCAATTATTATAATACCCACCGTCTCTAAGAGTGCAGTCCAAAATTTTGACATTATGCATATGTATATAGTTACTAGGTTATTTAAAAAAATAGTCAATGATGTTTAGTCACAAAAAAATAATATATAAGTTTAACAGATTAGAAAATAAATATTTTAGCGATCCAAGCTTTCAAATATCAAAGAACCATTTACATTTACTAATTTGGAATACAAAATATAATAGTTCAAATTTTAAAATTTCAGGGTTTTTATCTAATTCAATACTTTTAATTTTATCTATAATAACAATTTTTGTATGTAAAATTAAAAAAATTAAAATAGCCAATTATTTTATAGTTCATAAAAATAAAAATGGTTCTTATGATTTTAGGAGTGATTATATTTTAAAAAATCATAATTTTAAAAATTCTCTTAATATAATCAGATGTTCAACATTTATAGATTCTTTAAAAGCATATTTTAAATATCCAAATGTCGTATTTTACTTATCAATTGATTATTTTAATAGTTCGTTTTCATTTAAAAAAGGTTCAATCAAAAAGCATTACATTGTTTTACACCAAAAAGAAAAAAAAAATTATAAATTTATAAAAAAAATTTTCATATTTTTAAATATAAAAAAATTTTTAAGTATAGATGACCAAAGAGTAATTCAGGTTTTTTTAAAGGTTTGTTATGATTTAAAAATCAAATCTATTGGTTATATGCATTATAAGTTTACAAATTACGTTGTCGGTATTAAATATCTTTGTTTTGACTATTTTATAGTTTGGTCTGAATACTTTAAAAAAAAATTAATTGAAATTAACGAAGAATATAAAAGTAAAAAAATTTTTATAAGTGGATACCCTAAAAAAGAATTACCTAAATCAACAAACAATAAAAATATAAATATATTATATATAATTGATATGGATCTTGATTTTAAATCAACTATTCAGTTACTAAAAAAATTGAAAAATCAAAAAAATATTAATCTTTATGTTAAATTAAAACCTCAAAAGCAAGAATCAAAATGGGAAATATTTTGTATTAATTATAAAATCAAATATTTTAAACGAGAAACCCTAGATCAAGTAAATAAAGCAATAAAATTCGATTTTTTTATAGCAAATATATCGACTGCTATTTTAGAAGCTTCTTTATACAGTGCAATGCCCTTAAAACTTCAATCAAAAAATGATTTTGCTGACGATTTATATAAAGATAAAGTTGTTAAAAAAATTAAAAATTTTAAAGATATAAATAGAATTACTAAGAAAAAACCTTCGAAGAAAGAAATTAATAAGATATTGTATATGGTTTGGGGTAAAGTAAAATATAATCCAAACAATATAAAAAATTTTTTTTCCAAATACATATATGATAGAAAGAATTAGCCTTTTATGAAAATTATACCATCTATAATCAGATTAGGATATGTCGGTTTACCAATATTTTTGAAGTTACAAAAAAAATTTATAACCATTGGCTTTGATAATAATAAATCTAGAATTTTAAATTTAACTAAAAAAATTGATTCAAATAAAGAATTTCCAAAAAATAAAACCGAATATTGGTATGATTAATTCTGCACAAAATAAATGGAATATCGATTTAAACAAGTCGTTATTTATTGGAGACAAGCATACTGATAAATTAACAGCTATAAAAGCTGGTATAAAATGCAAAATATTAAGATTTGAAAAATATCAAAATAATAGACTAGTAAGATGAACAATACGTCAATAATTGTTGGAGGAACAGGTCAATTTGGGATTACGTTAGCAAAAAAACTATATAAAAAAAAAAAAGTTATAATAACAACTAGATCTATAAGTAAATCAAGAAACAAAATCAAGGGTCTAAAAAAAATTAAAATTGTAAAATTAAATATACTTAAGAAAATTGAAATCGAAAGATTACTACTAAAATTCCGACCTACAGAAATATTTTATTTTGCTGGTCAAAGTTCACCAAGTATATCTTTTAAAAAGCCAAAAGATACTTATTTAAGTAATTTTAAAGGCTGTAAAAATTTTTTAGAAGTAATTAAAAACCAAAAAATGAGTTGTAAATTTGTAAATTCTAGTTCCTGTGAGATTTTTGGCAATGTTAATGGGAAAGTAAATCTAAAAACAAGAAAGAGGCCAATTAGTCCATACGGTAGATCCAAACTTTTATCACACAATATTATTAGAAGATATAGAGAAAAAGATAATTTACTTACTTACAATGCAATAATATTTAACACAGAATCTGTTTACAGAGATAAAAGTTTTTTAATTCCTAAAATTTGTATTTCAGCGATTAACGCTTATAAAAATAATAAAAAAACAGGTTTTGGAAACATATACATATCTAGAGAGTGGAATTGGTGCGAGGAACAATGTGAGGCATTGATAAAATTTATCAAAAAAAAACCTCATGATTTTTTTCTTTCTAATGGAAAAATATATTCTGCAATAAAAATGTTAGAATATGCTTTTAATTATTTTAATTTAGATTACAGGAAATATGTTTTTTTAAATAAAAAATATTTAAGAAAAAAAGATATAAACTATGTCAAGTCTGATCCAAAATTATCATTAAAAAAAAGCAAAATTTATGGAAAAAAATTAATATACAAATTAATTGACTACTATTTATAATTTTTTTTATTTATTTTTTATTAATAAACTGTAAAATATTATGTATATATTTAATTATTAATTATAATGATACATAAAATATTTAAACATTCTTTTAACGAAATCAAATTTATTTATTAAACTATATTTGTGCCTAAAATTTTGAAAACTTCTAAAATTTTCCTAGCAGGCCATAATGGTATGGTTGGTTCAGCAATTTACAGAAGTTTAATCTCAAGTGGATATAAAAATATCATATTAAGAGATAGAAAAAAACTTGATTTATTAAATCAAAAAAAAACATTTGATTTTTTAAAAAAAATTAAGCCACAATTTGTAATACTTGCTGCTGCTAAAGTTGGGGGAATAATAGATAACCTTTATCATAAAGATCAATATATTTATGAAAATATTCAAGTACAAAATAATGTGATTCACGGATCTTTCATTGCAGGTGTAAAAAATCTTTTTTTTTTAGGTTCAAGTTGTATATATCCAAAAAAATGTAAGCAACCGATGAAAGAGGGGTATTTATTAACTGGACCGTTGGAAAATACCAACGAAGCATACTGTGTTGCTAAAATTTCAGGCGTTAAAATGTGTCAATACTATAGTGAAGTTAAAAAGTTAAATTATAAAAGTTTTATGCCTCCAAATTTATTTGGACCGAATGATAACTATAATTTGAATTCATCGCATTTTTACCCTGCATTGCTCAGAAAAATTTATACTTGTAAAAAAAAAGGAATAAAAACTTTACAAATTTGGGGCACAGGAAAAGCTAAACGAGAGACAATGTTTGTCGAAGATTTTGCTGATGCGCTAAAATATTTTATGAAAGTGAGAATAAAAGAGCCATATTTAAATATTGGAACAGGAAAACAATTCTCTATTAATTGGTATGCAAAATCTATGATGCGAGAAATGAATATAAAATTAAGAATAGTTTATGACAAATCAAAACCAGATGGTATGCGAGAAAAGTGTATGGATATATCCCTAGCAAAGAAATATGGGTGGAAACCACCTGTTAATAACTTTCAAAAAACCTTCAGTATAACGCTAGAAGATTTTAATAACAGAATGAAAAAAATTTTTTTTTAGATTAAAAATGATGAATTTATTTAAATTAAAAATTTTAATAAAAAAATTTTTAGGAATATTTAATTACAAAATAGAACATGTTGACTCATGGTATAAAAGACAAGAAAATTTTATCTCAGAGCTATCCAAGGAAGAGCTTAACTTAATAAAACAAATTCAGCCATATACAATGTCTACTGCTCCCAATCACTGGGCTATAATTCAGTCACTTAAACATATTAAAAAAAATCAAATTGAAGGTGAACTAGTGGAATGTGGAGTATATAAAGGAGGAAATTTAATTTTATTTAAAAAAATAATCGATCAAATCGAATTAAATAAAAAAATTTTTGCTTATGATACTTTTGAAGGAATGCCAGAACCTGGTCAATTTGATAGTGATTTTAAAAATGTTGATGCAAATAAAACATTTGAAAATTATAAAAAAAATAACACCGGATGGTGCTACTCAGATTTAAATGAAGTTAAAAGAAATATTTCTAAATTTAATATTGAAATAGAAAAAAATTTTTCTTTTATAAAAGGAAAAGTTGAAAATACATTAATGACTGAAGCAAATCTTCCAAAAAAAATTTCATTATTAAGATTAGATACAGACTTTTACGAGTCGACTAAAATTGAACTGGACATACTATTTCCTAAATTAGAACCAGGTGGCATACTAATTATCGATGATTATGGGCATTGGAATGGATCAAAAAAAGCTGTAGACGAATATTTTGACCTTAAGAAAAAATTTCATTGGTTTCATAGAATTGATTATGCAAGTAGACTATTTATAAAATGAGCAAAAAATTTATTTTTTTACTCAACATTCAGTTTACTAAAAAATAATCAGGAAACATATTTTTTTACTACATCTTCTAAATCTTTTATAGATAAATATTTTTCTTTTATAGCTTCTTTAAATATTTCAATTATAAATTTTAAAACAATCTTATTATTGTGTTGTAAATATTTTTTTGAAAAGATTGATCTATCATATTATTTATTAAGCAACATTTTAAGTATAGTTTTAATTTTATACGGAATATTTAAATTTATATATTTCTTAATTTCGTTAAATCTTGTGGAGTATCAATTCCTATCGAGTCTTTTTTTGCCTCAAAAGCAATTATTTTAAATCCGTTATCTAAAATTCTTAATTGCTCTAAATTTTCCATTTTTTCTAATTTACTTCTTTTTAATTTCGAGTACTTTTTTAGAAAATTTGATTTATATAAATAAATTCCTACATGCTTAAAATAAAAATATTTATTACTAGAAAAAATTTTTTTTCTTGTAAACTTTACAACTTGATTTTTCTTATTTATAATTAACTTTACTTCACTTTTTATATTTTTATAAAACTTTTTTTTAACAAATAATGTTGATGCAACAAAATTATTATCTTTCATATTGTATATAAGAGTTTTATTAATTAATCTTTTTACATCGTTAACATTTATTAATGGTTCATCTCCTTGTAAATTTAGTATCCATTTAAAATTTGTTTTTCTAGCTACTTCTGCAACTCTATCAGAGCCAGATTTGTGTTTTTTACTAGTTAAAACGCACGGTATATTTGTTTTATTTAGAGTATTCAAAATTTTGACACTATCTGTAGCTACTATTATTTTATAATTATTAATTTTTTTAATATTTTCATAGACTAACTCTATTAAAGTTTTTTCACCAATTCTCTGCAGTGGTTTCTTTTTTAATCTTTTTGAATTCAATCTAGAGGGTATTATTATTAGTAAATTATTTTTCATAAAGATAATTATAATCTACCTTTTTATTAATATTAATAATATTAAAATTTTTTCTAGCAATAATTTTATAAGTTAGTATTTTGAGATTTTAAATTATAAAATGAGAAAAATTTACCCCGTTGTTATAGGATTAGGTTATGTAGGCCTTCCTATTTTTTTAAATTTGCAGAAACATTTCAAAACTATTGGTTTTGACATTAATAATGAGAGAATACATAGTTTAAAAAAAAAATACGATTATAATAAAGAATTTAAATCTTCTTCTCTTGAATTGAACAAAACTTCAGTTTTAACAGATAATCTTAATGATATTAAGAAAGGAAATTTTTTTATAGTTTGTGTACCTACACCTGTGAATAAAAAAAATATTCCAGATCTCTCACTGTTAAGAAAAAGTTGTATAAACTTATCCAAAATTTTAAAAAAAGGAGATATTATATTTTTCGAATCAACTGTATATCCAACAGTTACAAATAATATATGTATTCCATTACTTAATAATTCTGGAATAAAAGAAAATATAGATTTTTACGTTGGGTATTCACCTGAGCGAATTAATCCAGGTGACAATAGAAAAAATTTAAATTCAATTTCAAAAATTGTAGCTTTTAGAAATAATAAAATTAAATCTCAAGTAAAAAAAGTTTATTCTAAGATATCAAAAAAAATATTTTTTTCTAAAAGTATTGTTGAAGCGGAAACATCTAAAGTAATTGAAAATATTCAAAGAGATCTAAATATAGGCTTAATAAATGAAATATATAAGGTTTGTGAAAAAGCAAATATAAATTTTAGAAATGTTATAAATTTAGCAAAAACAAAGTGGAATTTTGTTACTTACCAACCAGGATTAGTTGGAGGACACTGCCTTCCAGTTGACCCATATTATTTTTCTTATTTCGCAAAAAATATTGGAATTAAAACTAATATTCTTCTATCGGGTAGAAAAACTAATAATGAAATGGTTAATTTCGTAACCAAAAAAATTATGAAAAAATTAAATAAATTAAAAGATATAAAAAGTAAAAAAATATTAATTTTAGGACTTACTTATAAAAAAAATGTAGCAGATATAAGGAATTCCTTAGCAATAAATGTTTATAGAAACTTAAAAAAAAAATATAAAAACATTAAAACATACGATCCATATTTAGATAGCAAAACTTTTAAAAATTTTAAATTAATAAGAACTGTAGAAATAAAAAAACACGATATCTTTATAATTTTGAATAATCATGACCAATTTAAAAAAATAAGATATTTAATGATGAAAAAGATTTTAATTAATCCATTTGTTTAATGAAATTATACTATATATCTGAGTTTAGTTTGCCATCAAATAGAGCATATTCAATCCATGTTTTTAAAATGCTAAATGCATTTGCAAAAAAAAAAATTAATTGCACCTTATTTGTTCCTTACTTAAAAAAAAATATAAATAAAAATTTTATAAAGAAATTTTATTCTATCAAAGGTGTTAATAATATAGTTATTCACTCTTTATTTAAAAATTTGATAAATCTAAATTTTGCATACAGATTTATTTATGGTTTCAAAATCTGCTCATTTTTAAAAAATATTAAACAAAATAATATAATTATAACCCGAAGTCTTATATCTAGCTTTTTACTAAGTTTATTTAAAATTCATCACTTTTTAGAATTACATCAAGAAATCAAAGGACTCACAAAGATAATTTTTATAAATTTATCTTTCATTAAATCAAAGTATATAATTAAATTAGTTTTTATATCAAAGGGCTTAGCAGAATATTATAAAACTCATTCTGGTAATTTCATAATATTACATGACGGGGTAGATACTGACAGTTTTAAAGGTTATAAAAAGGAATTAAGAAAAATTAAAAAAATAACTTATACAGGTAGTTTTTACAAGGGTAGAGGTATTAATAAGATGATTAAGCTTTCTAAGGAATTGCCTAGTCTTAAATTTTTTTTGTATGGTAGAAGAGGTGAGAATTTTTCTGATATACCAAAAAACCTAAAAATATTTAATTTTGTTAATCATAATAAAATTCCAAAAATATTAGTTGAATCTGATCTACTTCTTATGCCTTACTCGAAAAAAATTTATTTGAGTTCTCTTAATATTGATCAAGATATTTCAAAATTTACATCTCCACTAAAAATGTTTGAATATTTAGCTAGCGGAACACCAATAATATCATCTAATTTGAAAGTTCTCAGAGAAATATTAGTAGATAAAAAAAATTCTATTCTTGTTAAAAATTTTGAAAATATAACTGAATGGAAAAAACAAATTTTAAATTTAAAAAATAATAAAGAGCTTATGAAGAAAATTTCTAGTAATGCTATTAAAACTGCAAAAATATATTCCTGGGATGCTAGGGTAGAAAGATACTTAAAAGAGTATTTAAAGTTCAAAAATTACTCTAAAATCTAATTTTTTGTTTCAACCAAAAGGAATGACCAACAAAAAAACTGAGGAAATAAATTTCCTAAAAACTTTTCAATCAAATAAAGAAAAAATAATTTATTCCTTGTTTTGAAAATTTTTATGATTTCAATTTTTGAATTTGGATCTTTATTTTTTTTTATAAATTCTTGAACATTATGGTAATTTGTGAACCATCTATGTCTATCATCATTTGATTTTCCAGAGAAGTGAAATTTAT
>MDSV01210020.1_pt1 | contig 27782 bp, 21 predicted proteins | sample 810851 | NCBI WGS metagenome assembly MDSV01 (sample SAMN05326640, study PRJNA326480) | marine metagenome | isolation source: seawater | place: Atlantic Ocean: North East | collected 2012 | reverse complement strand
CTGGGTTAACCGCTTGAGCTTAAATGTGAATTTAAGCCTAGAGAAATGACATCTTCAATGACAGAACCCGGCTTACAGATTGTCTAGCAAACTTCCCTAAAATGTTCACTTTTTGTACTTTATTTAAAAATAACTAATGTATTGACTATTATATTAAAACCCATACTATCCCAAATTATCCCATAATGGAGGGTGATTTGAAAAAGTTAAAAAAATTAAAGGTTACTAAAAAAAATGTTCTTATCGAGCTTCGAAAACAAATTGGACAAAAAAGGGAGAGTATCAGTGCCAGCAACCTTTAGATCGCATCTAAGTTCAATGGGTTACAACGGCTTTATAAGCTATCCCTCTTTTAATTATTCAGCTTTAGAGGCTTGTTCTCAAGATAGAATAGAAAAATTATCTAAAACAATTGACTCACTTAATCCTTTTGAAGAAAAAAGAGACTATTTTGCAACATCAATTCTCTCTGAAAGTGTAAATTTACAATTTGATACTGAGGGAAGAGTATCATTAACAGAAAAGCTATTATATCACGCTAAAATAAGAAATAATATTTTATTTGTCGGTCTTGGAAAAACATTTCAAATATGGGATCCGAAATTATTTGATAAATTTAAAGTGATCGCAAGAAAAAAAGCTTTTCAGAACAGATCAAATCTAAAATGGGAAAATAAACAAGAAAGGGAGGGAAAATGAGTATTAATATTGGAGGAGGAGAATTAAAAGAATTAAAACCTAGAATTTTAGTTTTAGGAGTTGGTGGAGCTGGCGGAAACGCAATAAATGCAATGATAGAGTCTGGAATGGAGGGCGTTGAATTTGTTGCAGTAAACACAGATGCACAAGATTTGAAAATGAGCAAAGCTCACGCAAAAATTCAAATAGGGATGAATTTAACTAAAGGTTTAGGCGCTGGCGCAAAACATAACATAGGTCAAGCAGCTGCAGATGAGTCTTTAGGTGAAATAGTTAATTATATTCAAGGAAGTAATATGGTTTTTATTGCTGCAGGAATGGGCGGAGGAACAGGTACTGGAGCTTCCCATGTAATAGCTAAAGCTGCAAAAGAATTAAATATTTTGACGGTTGGAGTTACAACTTTACCATTTGATTATGAAGGACCAAAAAGAATGAGAAGAGCTGTAGAAGGATTAGAGGCATTAAAAAAACATTTAGATACGACAATTGTTGTTCCAAATCAAAATCTTTTTAAAATTGCTAGTGAAACAACAACATTTGAAGAGTCGTTTCATCTTTCTAACAATGTGCTTAAACACGGAGTTCAAAGTGTTACAGATTTAATGGTAAGACCCGGCATGATCAATCTTGACTTTGCTGACGTCGAAACTGTAATGAACTCAATGGGTAAAGCGATGATGGGAACTGGAGAAGCAGAGGGAGAAAATAGAGCAACTGCAGCTACTGAGATGGCTTTAAACAATCCTTTAATTGATGAATATTCTTTAAAAGGTGCTAAAGGTCTATTAATAAATATTACTGGCGGTAAGGATCTTACTTTATTTGAAGTTGATCAAACAGTTCAAAAAGTAAGAGCAGAGGTTGACCCAGAGGCAGAATTAATTTTTGGGGCTATAAAAGATGAAAACATGAATGGAAAAATGAGAGTGTCTATTGTTGCTACCGCTCTTGACGGTCAAACAACAGCATCAAACACTGTTCTTAACATGGTTTCACGAATCCATAATAGAAATAATGGTTATTCTGATGGACTTTTTTCTCAAAATACTAATTTAGAAAATAGCACTATAGGATCTATAGAGGGAGCTACTGCTTTAAAATTAGATGAAAGATTCGAAGCAAACGAACAAAACCAACAAAAAATTCTCGATAATTTTGAGCAGAATTTTTCCGAACCAAAAATTCAGAATTCGAGTAACTCCGAAATCAATAAAGATATTATCGATAATATTCCTTCAGGCCTTTCAATGGAAAATGCTTCTTATATAGAAAATAATGATGAAAATTTAACTTTAAAAGATAATGAAAGTTCATCATTTAATGAAAATATAACAATTAAAGATCAGCTTCATGAAGCTGAGGAGCATACCCCTCAACTTTTTTCGGAAGAAAATGAAGCTCATGTTAAAGACGATTCATTTAATGAGATTGATCAACATACTGAAAAACTTTTTGATCAAGATTTGAATGAAGATGAGGATTTTGAAATTCCCGCATTCTTGAGAAAACAAAAATTTTAATGATCTTTATTGAAAAGCATGATCAATCAAACCTCATCCCTGGAGACTGTTCATTTTCCAGTAATGTTAGAAGAGGTTATTAGTTTATGCTCACCTCATAAAGGCGGTGTATTTTTGGATTGTACTTTTGGTGCAGGCGGTTATTCAAAAAAGCTATTGAGATATTCAAATACAAAAGTTATTGCTCTAGATAGAGATAAATTTGTTCTTAATATAAGTAAAGATTTAGAAAAAAAATATTTAAAGAGATTTTTTTTTCATCAAAAAAAGTTTAGTGCTTTAGATACAGTTACTAAGAATCAAAGAGTTGATGCTGCAATATTTGATTTAGGTCTATCTTCAATCCAACTCAAAAACTTAGATCGAGGTTTTTCTTTTAAATCCAAAGAAAAATTGGATATGTCGATGGGAATAACATCTATTTCTGCAGAAAAAGTTCTTAACAATTTCAGTGAACATTCATTAAAAACAATAATTAAAATTTTAGGAGAAGAGAAGGACGCATCATTAATAGCAAAAAATATTATTAAAGCACGGATTTCAAAAAAAATTACAAAAGTTCAACAACTTGTAACAATTATTGAGAAAAGTAAAAGAAAAGTTTATAAGCATAAAATCAACCCTTGTACAAAAACTTTTCAAGCTCTCAGAATATTTGTAAATAAGGAAATTACTGAATTAATAAACGGCATTATCAACGCAACAAAAGTTTTAAAACCTGGTGGTAAAATTTTAGTAGTAAGTTTTCATTCAATAGAAGATAAAATAGTAAAATATTTTTTTAATCATTTTTCATCAAACCGATCTAAACCTTCAAGATATTTACCTGATAAAGTAGAAGATAATTTTTTTTTATTCGAGAAATATAAAAATAAGATTATTACTCCATCTAATGATGAAATTTTTAAAAATCCTCCATCGCGCTCAGCTAAATTGAGATATGCAATTAGAAGTAAAAACCAATTTAAATACCCCAATGAATTAGTAAATCGATTTAAAAACTTAATAGAATTGGAGAGCATAAATGTCTAAGATTAAACTGATTATCTCAATATTAATATTTTCTATTTTAATAGTTGTGACATCAATTATTAAAAATCAAACGAGAATAGTTGAAAAAAAAATTTACAAAAGCAACATTAGTATAGAAAAATTAAAAAAAGATTTACACGAAATTGAATTAGATTATGCATACCTTACATCACCAGGGTACTTATATAAAAAAATAACTGATATTGCCTACATTCAATACGTGCCTATGGATTTGTCAAGAATCTACTTAAACTACAAGGATTTTACTAACTCAATTAAAAAGATATCGAAACTTAACGATTAATATGAAAAAAAAAATCAAAAAAAATAAGAATTTTAATATCAATCAAAAAAGTTTTTATTTTGAGGATTATTTTGAAACAAGTCATAAAAGTAAAAAGCAAAAAAATTCTAATATTTCACAAGACAGAATTTATTTGCTTTTTTTTCTTTTTTTTTCACTAATAGCAATTTTTTCAATTAAAATATTCTTAGTCTCAATAAAAAGTCTAGAAGGCTATAATCAAAAAAATGATTCATTCCAAAACATATCATTAAGAAGAGATATTGTTGATAGAAATGGAGTAATTGTATCAAGAAATGTCAAATCCTATCATGCTGCAATAAATCCCAGATTGATAAAAGATAAGGAAAGTTTTTTGATAAAGATGCGTATAAATTTTCCTGATTTACCCATTAAAGATATTAAACGAAAATTGGAGGCAGGAAAATATTTCTATTTAAAAAAAAGACTTGATCAAACAGATAAAAAAATACTATGGGCTTTTGGAGAAAAGGGTTTAATTTTTGAGCCATTTCAATCAAGGATTTATACTCATGCAAATTTATATAGTCATATTTTAGGTCAGGTAGACTATGATAATTATGGAATTTCAGGAATTGAAAAATATTTTGACAAAGAACTTAAAGATAAAAAATTAATTAACACACCTCTGCAACTTTCGTTAGATACAAATATTCAGCATATAGTTCATAAAGAACTCAATGAGGCTATCACAACCTTTACTGCTACTGGAGGTGCGGCTTTATTAATGAACGTTAATAGCGGAGAGATAATATCATTAGTTTCTTTGCCTAATTTTGATATCAATAAAAGAGAAAATATTATTGACAAAAAATATATTAATAAAATTACTAAAGGAGTATACGAATTAGGTTCTATATTTAAGACTTTTACTATTGCTTTAGCTTTAGAAAAAAAACTAGTATCACCTAAAACTATTATAAAAGAAATACCTCGAAGCATAAAGTGCTCAGTCCATGAAATTTCAGATATTAAAGAATTTCCTAAAAATTTATCAGTTGAGGATATATTGATTAGATCTTCAAATATAGGAACTTTAATGTTGGCACAAAAAATAGGAGAAGAAGATTATAAAAGTTTTATTAAGAAAATAAATTTATTAGAAACTCCAGATATTGAACTAGAGGAACTTGGAACTCCTCTAAAATTCAAGTGGAATAAATGTAAACTAGAGACTATTTCCTACGGTCATGGTATTGCTATAACACCTTTACAAGCAACTGCTATATATGCCGCTTTAACAAATGGAGGCAAGTTAATTAACCCAACAATAATTAAAAACAGACAATTTAAAGAAAGTAAAAAAATTATTTCTGAGGAAACAAGTAACAAAATTAATTCTATTTTAAGAAAAGTAGTTACAGAAAAAGAGGGAACAGCAAGTTTAGCGAATGTTTATGGATATGAAGTTGGCGGTAAGACTGGTACTTCACAAAAATATAAAAATAGTAAAGAAAATTTAAACACATTTATTTCTATTTTCCCATCAAACAATCCAAAATATACATTACTTGTAATGTTAGAAAATCCTCAAATTGCTCCAGATTTAATATACAATTACAGAGGAATTAAGATCAAAGGAACCAGAAATGAGGCTGGGTGGAATTCTGTTTATGTAGCAGGCAAAATTATAAAAAAAATTGGACCTATTTTAGCCATAAATAACGAAGAATTTTACAACAAAAATGTTGCTAAAAAAATTAATTAAAAATCCTCCCTTAAATCTTAGGAATTTAAGTATTAAAGGCCTAGCTCTTAATAGTGGGGACGTAAAAAAAGGATTTATTTTTTTTGCCATTAAAGGCACTAATCATAATGGAGAAAGATACATTAATAAAGCAATTAAAAATGGTGCCGTATTAATTGTCTGCTCTAGCAATATTCAATCTAAATATAAAAATATAAAAATAATTAAAACAAATAAAATAAGATCTTATTTAGGTGAAGTAGCTTCAAAGTTTTATAAAGATAAACCTAAGAACATTATTGCAGTTACAGGTACAAATGGAAAAACATCTGTAGCTGATTTTTTTTATCAAATATTATCGTTAAATAAAAAACCTGTAGCATCTATAGGTACATTGGGTATTAAATATAAAAAAAAAACTATTAAAACAAACCTTACATCTCCAGATGTAATTTCTTTACACAAACATCTTGCAAAGATAAAAAAGAATAATATAGATCATGTTATAATTGAAGCATCAAGTCATGGACTTGATCAAAATAGATTAGATCATTTAAATCTCAAAGCAGGTATTTTTACAAATTTTAGTCAAGATCATTTGGATTATCATAAAACAATGGAGGCTTATCTAAAGGCAAAACTTGTCTTATTTTCAAAATTGTTGCCAAGAAACAGCTTTGTCATTTCAGATAAATTAATAAAAGAATATCCCTATCTTAAAAAAATTTCAAAAAAAAGGAGATTAAAAATTTTAGATATCAGTCAAGTGAACGATCAAATTGAAAATAAAGCATTACCTCTGGTTGGCTCTTTTCAATCAAAAAACTTATCTATGTCAATTCTTGCTGCTAAATTATGTAATTTAAATTTAAATCAAATTTACAATAAATTAGATAAGATCAAGATTGTTAACGGTCGATTAGAGATAATAAAAAAATATTCAAATAATATACGAGTATTTATAGATTATGCTCATACACCAGATGCCTTAATTACTGCTTTGAGTTCTTTAAAAAAAAAATATAATACAAAAATTTCTTTAGTATTTGGATGTGGTGGAGAAAGAGATTACAAAAAAAGACCTCTGATGGCTAAGGTTGCGAAAATTTTTTGTGATAAAATATACGTTACTGATGATAATCCCAGAAACGAAAACCCCTCACAAATTAGAAAACAAATTGTAAGCCACTTAAAAGGTTTTAATTATTTTGATATCGGAAATAGATCTATAGCAATAAAAAAAGCTATACAGAATTCGGCTCCCAACGAAATTATCTTAATTGCTGGAAAAGGTCACGAAAATTATCAAGATTATGGCAACAAAGTTATAAAAATATCAGATAGAGAAATAGTAAGTAATCTTAATATTAAAAAGAAAAAGATAAAAATAAAAAATCAAAACTATTTATTTAATACGCAGGTTCTAAATAAAATTTTAAAAAATAAAAAATTTTTCAAGTTTAATGATATTGCCATTGACTCAAGAGATGTTAAAAAAGAAAATTTATTTATAGCCATGAAAGGTAAAAATAACGATGGTAATAAATTTATTTCTAACGCATTCAAAAGAGGAGCAAATTTTGTAGTTTCTTCAAATTTTAACAAAAAAAAAAGACAAAAAATTATTAAAGTTAAAGATCCGTTGGATTTTCTTAATCAATTTGCAAAATTTAAAAGAGATAATTCTGATGCTAAAATTATTGCTATAACTGGAAGCGCTGGAAAGACCTCCTTGAAAGATACAGTTTCTAGAATATTAAAAAAATATAATGATACTCATTCTTCTCCAAGATCTTTCAATAATCATTATGGTGTTCCAATTAGCTTATCAAATCTTAAAACAAACCACCGATATGGTATTTTTGAAGTAGGAATGAGTAAGGCTGGTGAGATAAATAAGCTGTCTAAATTAATAAAACCTCATTTAGCAATTATCACAAATATTGCCGAAGCACATATTGAAAATTTTAAGAATTTGCAAGGGATTGCAAAAGCTAAAGCAGAAATTTTAAATAATATAGAACCTTATGGAACGATTATTCTTAATCGAGATGATAAGTTTTTTAATTTTTTAAAAAAAAAAGCTAAAAAAAATAAGATTAAAGTGATTTCATTCGGCAAATCTAAATTTTCAGATATTAGATTAGTAGATATAAAAAAGATTGGAAAAATAAAAAAAATTTTTGTAAAAACTGGAAATCAACTCTTAGAATTGAATATTAATGAAGTAAATATATATAATATTCTATCGACATTAGCAGTACTAAAAGTTCTTGAACTAAACCCTCGAAGTGTTCTTAAAGAATTTGAGAAACTTCAACCTTCTTATGGAAGAGGAAAATCATACTCCATTAAAAGATATAATAAAAACTTTAATTTGATTGATGAAAGTTACAACGCTAACCCACTATCGGTAAAGACTGCATTAAATAATTTTTCCTCCTTAAAAAAAGATAAGTTTAAAAAATATCTATTATTGGGAGACATGCTTGAACTTGGAAAAAAATCAGAAATTTACCATACTAAATTGTCAAAACTTATTAACAGTTCAGACATTGACAAAGTATTTGTAACAGGGGAAAAAAGCCTTTTTACCTACAAACATTTAAAAAAAGCCAAACGAGGAAATATAATTCAATGTAAGGATGATGTAGACTTGGTTTTAAAGAATATAATCGTTAATAATGATTATTTAATGATAAAAGGTTCAAACGCAACTGGTTTAAATGATATTAGCAACGAAATGATAAAAGGTTCATAAATGCTTTTTAGTTTTCTTACATCCTTTGTAGATCAATATTCTTTTCTAAATGTTTTTAAATATCTTACTTTTAGAACTGGATTATCAGTTGTAACTTCTCTAATTATTGTTTTTATAGTCGGAGGTCCACTAATTAAAATTTTTTCTGAAAATATGATTTCTGGACCAATAAGACAAGATGGACCAATTGATCATATTATAAAAAAATCAGGTACTCCCACCATGGGAGGAGTTATAATTATAATTGGAATGCTTTCTAGCACATTATTGTGGGCAGACTTAAAAAATATTTACGTTTGGACTCTTATTTTTGTATCATTAAGTTTAGGTCTACTTGGTTTCACAGACGATTTATTAAAAATTAGATTTAAAAATTCGAGAGGTTTAAGCTCAAAAAGAAAATTTCTGGGTCAATTAATTATTGGTATAATAACTTTACTTATTTTAATAAACTTTTCGGATCACGAATATTTAAATAATCTTTATTTTCCATTTTTTAAAAATCTTATTTGGCAGATGGGACTTTTTTTTATTCCTTTTGCATTATTTGTAATAATTGGATCATCAAATGCTGTAAATTTAACTGATGGACTAGATGGTCTGGCTACTGTTCCAGTCATGTTAGTTGCATTATCATTTACTTTGATTAGTTACGTGGTTGGAAATACAATTTTTTCTGAGTATCTACAATTACAATATATTCCTGATGTAGGAGAATTGTCTATATTTTGTGGTTCAATCGTCGGATCTTGTTTAGGTTTCCTTTGGTATAACGCACCGCCAGCTAAAATATTTATGGGAGATACTGGATCTTTATCTCTTGGAGGTTCATTAGCTGTAGTTGCATTAATTGTAAAACATGAAATTGTCCTAGCAATTATTGGGGGACTATTTGTTTTGGAAACTGTTTCCGTAATTATTCAAGTGATTTCGTTTAAACTTACTGGAAAAAGAATTTTTAAAATGGCACCGATTCATCATCATTTTGAGCAAAAAGGATGGGCAGAGTCTACAATTGTTATTAGATTTTGGATAATTGCAATAATCTTAGCATTAGTCGGATTAGCTACATTAAAATTACGTTAGATAATTTTTAATATGATGAGCTTGAAAAATTTTTCATTTTTGATCTATGGATTAGGCACCACCGGATCTTCTGTAATTAAATTCTTAAAAAAAAAGGATATTTCAAACTTTTATGTCTGGGATGACAATATTAAATTAAGAAAAAAATTTAAGTTTAAAAAAACAAAAAATTTAAAAAAAACATTAAACAAGGTTGATTTTATAGTTTTAAGTCCAGGGGTAAGTTTAGCAACATCAAAATATAGAAGAGAATTAATTAAACATAAGAGAAAAATTATAACTGATATAGACTTACTATACTTAAACGACTCAAAGTTAAAATCTATTGTAGTTACAGGCACAAATGGAAAATCAACTACTTGCCAGATAATTTATCATTTATTAAGAAAAAATAATTTTAATGTAAAGCTTGGTGGAAATATTGGAACGCCAGTTTTAAGTTTAAAAGCAAGGAAAGGTATGCTAATGATCATAGAAGCCTCATCATTTCAACTCTCACACTCAAAATTTATCAATCCAAATTATGCTATCTTAACTAATATTTCCAATGATCACTTAGATTGGCATGGATCCAAAAGGCTCTATATACAATCAAAATTAAAAATTTTTAAATTACAAACAAAAAAAGATTTTGCTCTAATGAATGAGCAGTTTAAAAAAATTTTTAAAAAAAAAAAGTATCTAGGCAAATTAATTCCAATTAGACTAAAAGAATATATTAAAATCAAATTTAAAATAAAGAATAAGTATCTAAGATCAAATGTAAATGATGAAAATATGAAGTTTGTTTACTCTCTATCCAAACTATTAAAAATAAAAAAAGAAATATTTATAAAATCAATGAGTTCTTTTATTGGATTGTCACATAGACATGAAATTTTCTTAAAAAAAAAGAACATTTTATTTATCAATGACTCAAAAGCTACCAGCTTTCAAGCTGCCAAAGGCGCTCTAGTAAATAATAAAAACATATTTTGGATAATGGGAGGTCTTCCAAAAAAAGGTGATAAATTTAATTTCAGACTTATTAAAGATAATATAATCAAAACTTATATTATTGGAAAAAATACTGATTTTTTTAAAAATCAATTTAAAAATAAACTTGAGTTTACTGTTTCAAAAAAAATTGAACTTGCGATACCTCAAATATTAAAAGATATAAAAAATATCAATTTAAACGATTATACAATTTTATTAAGTCCTTGCGCAGCGTCATTTGATCAATTTAAAAATTTTGAAGATAGAGGTGACAAATTTAAAAAATTAAGTAGACTTTATGCTAAAAAATTTATTTAAATTTGAATTTCATGATTATTGGAGAAATATTGATAAAAAAATTCTATTTGGTTTTTTAATTTTATTTTTTTTGGGTATATTTTTTTCTTTTTCATCAACTTCTTCGTTAGCTGGAGAAAGGTTAAACAAAGATTATTATTTCTTTTTCACAAAACATCTATTATTTGCAATATTGGCAATTTTAATCATGTTTTTTATTTCTGCGATTGAAACCTCTTTTTTAAAAAAATTGGTAATACCGATCTATACTATAATTTTTTTATTATTAATTTTGGTCCCAATTTTAGGTATAGAGGTTAAAGGTGCAAAAAGATGGCTTGATTTTTATATATTTAGATTACAACCCATTGAACTTTTAAAACCTTTTTTTATTTTGGTTACTGTCAAAATATTAACTTTAAAAAAAATACAAAACGTTAAAATTAAATATTTACTAAGCTTTTTTTTACTGTCTTCAGTAATAATTCTTTTAGTTGACCAGCCAGATCTTGGTCAATCTATTCTTCTAATCGGCAGTTGGACTGCTACAATATTTGTTTCTGGTTTGAGTATAATTTATATATTCAGTCTTTTTATTTTTTTTGTAATTTTATTATCAGCACTTTTGTTTTTAGTCCCTGGAAAGTTTAGCTATATAATAAATCGATTGATTACTTTTTTAGATCCTAGTAAGGGAGATAATTTTCAGTCCACTAAAGCACTGGATGCAATAAAGCAGGGTGGTTTAAAGGGTCAAGGAATGGGTGAAGGTATTTTAAAAGATAGTGTTCCCGAGGCACATACTGATTATATTATATCAGTTATTTCAGAAGAGTACGGCTCAATTATTTCAATCTTAATTGTAATAATTTTTTTTTATATTGCATTTAGAATTATAAAAAATTGTGTTTTAAAAAATGATGAATTTATAAAACTATCCTTATGTGGTTTAGCTTCTTTGCTTATTTTTCAGACTTTTATACATATTGGGGTAAATACAAGTCTATTACCAACCACAGGAATGACACTACCTTTTTTGAGCTATGGCGGCTCGTCTCTAATAGGAAGCTCTATATTAGCTGGAGTAATTTTGAATTATACAAAGTTTCAACTAGAAAACTATGACTAAAAAGATACTAAAAATTGTGGTTACTGCAGGAGGAACAGGGGGTCATGTTATTCCAGCTTATAATTTAGCAAGACATTTGAAAGAAAAAGAAAAAGATGTCGAGATTATTTCTGATAAAAGAGGAATAAGCTTTTTAAAAAATTTTAAAGATATTAAAATAATCAAAATTTTTTCATCACCAATTATAAAAAAAAATTTTTTCACATTATTTTATTCTATATTAGTGATTTTTTTTTCAATTATTAGATCTTTAATTTATCTAATATTCAACAGACCAAATTTAGTTTTTGGAATGGGAGGATACTCTTCTTTCCCTATTTGTTTAGCAGCTAAGATACTTAAAATTCCATTTATAATTTATGAAAGCAATTTACTAATTGGAAAGGTAAATAATTATTTAACTCCTCATGCCAAAAAAGTTTTTGTTTCTTATAAAGAATTAGAGGGAGTAAAAGAGAAATTTAAGGATAAGATTTTTCAAACTGGTAATATTATTCGAAAAGAAATATTTAATTTAAAAACTAAAAAAAATTATTTTGAAAAAGACAAATTAAAAATACTTATTTTAGGCGGCAGTCAAGCAGCAAAAATATTTGCTGAAAAATTACCTGAGATTTTCAAGTTATGTAAAAACTCTGAAATTGAATTAGAAATTTATCAACAATGCTTACCTGAACAAAACACCTTTTTAAAATCTTTCTACGACTCAAATCAAATTAAAAGTGAAATATTTAACTTTACAAAAGATGTCATAAAATATTTTTTAAAAGTAGATCTCGCAATTACTCGGTCCGGATCTTCCATATCGGCAGAATTAATAAATATGAGAATTCCTTTTATTTCTGTTCCTTTACCTTCATCCGCAGATGATCATCAATTAAAAAATGCAATTTTTTACAATAAAAAAGGTTTTTGCTATTTAATTGAAGAGAAAGATATAAATTTAAATTTGTTAAAGTTATTAAAAGACATGAGCAAAAATCACTCATTATTGACCCAAATAATTGATAAACAAAGTCAATATTCTGACAAAACAGTATATCAAAATATTGATAAACAAATTGAAAAAATGATTGATGAAAAATATTAGACTAGGACAGAAAGAAATTATCCATTTCATTGGAATTGGCGGTATCGGTATGAGTGGTTTAGCTCAAGTAATGAAAAATTTGGGCTTTAAAATTCAGGGCAGTGATCAAAATAAAAATAAAAATATATCTAATTGTCTTAAATTAGGAATAAAAGTATATTTGGGTCATGCAAGTAAAAATATTAAAAATGCTACTATCATTGTAAAATCATCAGCTATCAAAGATAGTAATATAGAAATTAGGCAAGCCAAAAAAAAGAAAATCCCAATTTACTCCAGAGCAGAAGTCCTGGCAAACGTGGTTTCACTTAAAAAAAATATTATTGTTACTGGTTCTCATGGTAAAACAACTACTACTTCCCTTATAGCAAAAATTTTATCTGATCAAAAATTAGATCCAACAATAATTAATGGTGGAGTAATAAATTCATTTAAAAGCAACGCAAAACTAGGTAAAGGAGATTGGGCTATCTTAGAAGCAGACGAGTCTGACGGAAGTTTTTTAAAGCTACCTATAAACTACTCTATTGTAACAAATATAGACTATGAACATATAGATTATTACAAAAGTTATGAAAAATTAGAGAGTGCATTCGTTGAATTTATAAATAAAACTCCACCAATCGGCAAATCTTTAATTTGTATTGATAACAAGAATATTAAAAAAATTGTGAAAAAAATTACAAATAAAAATATTCTAAGTTATGGGTTTGAAAAAAAAGCAAACTATAGAATTATAAATCCAAAATATTATATTAATAATTCTATTTTTGACTTACATTATTTAGATACAAATAAAAGAAAAAAAATTATTAAAAACATTAATTTGAGATTAATAGGTGAGCATAACATTTTAAATGCTGCTGCAGCTGTAGCAGTTTGTTTAAATATCGGTGTAAACATTGATATAATAAAAAGATCTTTAAAAAATTTTTCAGGAGTTCAAAGAAGAATGACAAAAATTTTATCAAGAAATAAGAATATATTTTTTGATGACTATGCACATCATCCGACAGAAATTTCATCAATTTTAGAAGGTGTAAATAAAGTCTATGATAAAAATAGGAAAATCGTAACTGTTTTTGAGCCACATAGATACTCTAGAGTAATATCCCTCAAACAGGAATTTTCAAGGTCATTTAAAAAAACAAACTTAGTTTTAATTTGCCCGCTTTATGCCGCGGGAGAGAAGAAAAAATCAAATTTCAATTTATTAAATTTTGCAAAACTTATATCTAAAAATTCTAAAACACAAGTAGCGCTAATAAAAAATCAAAAAGAATTATCAAATTTTTTTAAAAAAAATTTATTTAGCGATGAAATTATAATTGGCATGGGAGCAGGTATTATTTCTCAATGGATGAGACAGTTGAAAGAAACATTATGAATTTAAATATTGAATTATTAAAAAAAAAATTTGGAAAAAATCTAATAATTAAAGAAAATTTATCAAAATATAGTTGGTTTAATCTAGGAGGACCAGCGGATATCTTTTTCAGACCTGAAAACAAAAATCAGATTTTAAATTTTTTTAAACAACTTAAAGGTCAGACTTATAATTTTCATATTTTAGGGGCAGGATCGAATACTCTTATAAGAGACTCAGGAATCAAAGGAATTGTAATTAAATTAAGTTCAAAATTTTCTCAGATAAAATTATTAGAAAAAAATCTAATAGAAGCTGGAGCTGCTACATTAGATAAAAAAGTATCTGATTTTGCTAAAGATAATTCTTTAAGTGGAATGGAATTTTTATCTTGTATACCAGGGTCAATAGGAGGGGCAGTAGTAATGAACAGCGGTTGTTATGGATCTGATATTTCTAAAGTTTTACACTCTATAAAAATTTTAGATTTAAACGGTATTGAAAAAGTTATTAAAAGAGACGAAATCAACTTTTTTTATAGAGGAAGCAATCTCCCTAAAGATTATTTAATTTTATCTGTAGTTCTCGAGGGGACTTCTTCTTCTAGAGATCTTATTGAAAAAAAACAGAGTGAATTGATAATTAAAAAAAAAGAGTCTCAACCAAGCCAGATAAAAACTGGCGGTAGCACTTTTAAAAATAACAACAAAAAAAAAGCTTGGGCATTAATAAAAGAATCTGGTTGTGATAAATTTAGCGTAGGGGATGCAAAAATTTCTGAAAAACACTGCAATTTTTTTATTAATAATGGAAATGCAAAAGCTTCAGACATAGAAAAACTTATCAATAAAGTTAAACAAGAAGTAAAATATAAAACAGGAGTTAGTCTAGAATTAGAGATTAAGATTATTGGAAATGAAAACTAAAAAAGTTTTAGTAGTTCTCGGCGGAACTTCAGGGGAGAGAGAGGTGAGTCTTGAAAGTGGTAGGGCTTGTCTTAAGGCACTTAAAAAATTAGGTTATAAAACTTCATTTTTTGACCCAAAAAAAAAGTCCTTGAATTTAATTAATAAAGATAAAGTTGATATAATTTTTAACGCTCTTCATGGAAAAGATGGGGAGGACGGTATTGCTCAAAGTTATTTTGAGTATCTTAAAATTCCTTACACCCACTCTGGTGTAATAAGTTCGTACAATGCAATGAATAAGTTAATTTCAAAAAATATATTTAAAAAAAGTAAGATTAATTCACCAATTTATTTTGAAATGGAAAAAAAAGAATATAATAAAAAAAATTTAATTAAATTAGTTAAAAAAGTTAAAATCAAATTTCCCGTAGTTGTAAAACCCATAAATGAAGGATCTAGTTTAGGAGTTAAAATATGCAAGAATGTCTTTGAACTTAATAAATCATCAAAGAGTCTTTTAAACAAATATCCTCATTTAATATTTGAACCTTATATTGGAGGTCAGGAAATACAAGTTGCAGTTATAAACGGCGAACCTATCGGCGCAATAGAACTTAAACCTAAAAGAAGTTTTTATGATTATAAAGCTAAATATACAAAGGCTGCAAAAACAAAACATATAATGCCAGCTAACTTACCCTCTTCGAAATATCAAGAGGTTCTAAGATTAGCAAAAAAAGCTCATAAAGCTCTTGGTTGTAACGGAGTAACTAGATCAGATTTTAAATTTTTTAAAAATAAGTTTTATCTTTTAGAAATTAATACTCAGCCTGGCATGACTAATTTATCACTAGTCCCTGAGATAGCGAATTATAAAGGAATTTCTTTTGAAAATTTAGTTAAAAAAATCTTACTTAATGCCAGTATAAACAAATGAAAAAATCATTATTATGGTTGATTGTAATTTTTATACTTCTTACAACATATAGTCCAAATTTTAATTTTGACTCAAATCTTAAATTTAATATTAAAAAAATAGAAATAAACAATAATTATATAATTAAGGAAGAAGAAATTGAAAAAAGCCTAAATTTTTTGTATGAAAAAAATTTATTTTCGTTAGATATAGCTCAAATTAAGAATAATTTACTTAAAGAGGAGTTTGTTGCAAGTTTTCGTATAAAAAAGATCTATCCTGATACATTAAAAATAATTATTGTTGAAAAAAAACCAATCGCAATTTTATTTAAAAAAAAAAAGAAATTTTATATTACGGAGGAAGGAGATCTAATTAATTTTAAAGATATTAAGATTTACGAAAATTTATCCACAGTATTTGGTGGAGCAGAAGAATTTTCATCTTTATATACAAACCTTAAATATATTGAATTTCCTTTAAAAAAAATAAAATCTTATTACTTTTTCGAATCTGGTAGATGGGATTTAATTTTGCACGATGAAACAATGATAAAATTACCTGTAAAAGATTATCAATTGAGCTTAAAAAATTTTATGAAGTCACTCTCTGATAATAATTTTAAAAATTATAAAATTTTCGACTATAGAATAAAAGATCAACTTATTTTGAATTAATTAATGAAAACAGGGGCACTATTACTTTTTATAGAAATAAATAGATCTAATTATATTTTTAATGTTGGAAACTATGATGATAATCAAAATTTTAAAGTCGTTGAAAAATTAGTAACACCCAACGAGGGAATAAGTGAGAATAAATTAACTAATATTAATTTAGCGATTGACGTTATAAGAAGAAACTTATCAAAAATAGAGAATAAAGTAGATTATGTTTTTAAAGAAGTATATTTAATCTTAAATATATTTAATTATTCTTGCATCAATATTTCTGGTTTCAAAAAACTAAATCAGTCACAAATTCTTAAAGATAACATTTCGTATATTTTAAACTCGATAAAATTAATAGTTTCTGAAAATGAAAAAGATAAAACAATTTTACATATCTTTAATTCAAAAAATATTTTAGATGGTACAGTTGTTGAAAATATACCAATCGGTTTATTTGGAGATTTTTACTGCCACGATCTTACTTTTTTTTCTATAGGCAATAATGATTTTAAAAATATTAATCAAATATTTAAAAAAAATAATCTTAATATAAAAAAAATTTTATTAAAAGATTATGTTGAAGGAATAGAATTGATTGATCAAAATGAAGATAATGAAAAGTTTTTTAAAATCAATTTAGGAAGGACTAATTCACAAATAAGTTTTTTTGATAAATCTTCTTTTAGATATTCCGAAAGATTTAACTTTGGTTCAAATATGATAATTAAAGATATTGAAAAAGTATGTGCTATAAATAATCAAACAATACAAAAGATTTTGTTTGATAAACCTTTTCAAAATAAGAAGTATAATGAAGATGAATTTTTTGAGGAAAAATATTTTACTAACATCAATTTTAGAAAAATAAGGAAAAAGTTAATTCATGATATTGCTGACTCAAGAATAGAAGAAATGATAGATCTAATTTTTAATAAAAATATTAATATAAAAAATTTAAAACAAAAGGATGATAAAATTTTTTTAAAAATTGAAGATAACTTAATATCAGAAAATTTCGAGGTGATCTTTAAAAATTATTTTTTAAAAAAAGATAATTTCCAATTTAAATTAGTAGAACCTGATGAAGATAAATTAATTTGTAACGCAGCAAAATTATCGTTTTTTGGCTGGAGAAAAGAGGCTATCCCAATAACAAAAACAAGAAGTTCTTTAATAACTAGGATTTTTAACTCGATATTTAATTAGTAAATTGTTATTTTTTGAAACATTTGTTGTTTTAATTTTCAGCAAGGTATTTTGTATATAATCTTATGGATCGACAAAATCAAAAAACCTTAAATGGAATAGTTAGACTTAGTGGAGTCGGTTTACATAACGGTGTAAAAGCAAATTTAATAATAAAGCCAGCAGCAGAGAACTCTGGAATTCAATTTCGAAGAGTTGATTTAGATCAAGAAAACGTTGTTGTGGCAAATTTTAAAAATGTAGTTGAGCCTATACTTTGCACTAAAATAAAAAATGATAATGGAACTACTATTTCAACTGTAGAACACTTAATGGCTGCATTTTTTGGAGAAGGAATTGATAATGCATTAGTCGAAGTAGACGCTCCTGAGATACCTATATTAGACGGATCAGCAAACGAATTTGTTGAGGGAATAAAATCAGTTGGGGTCAAAGAACAAAAAGAATTAAGAAAATTTATCAAAGTTTTGAAAAAAGTTGAAATACATGAAGGAGAAAAATATATTTCTATCGAACCATTAAAAAATGACTTAATAGTAGACTTTGAAATAGTATATAAAAATCCATTAATACGAACCAGAAGAAAAGAGTTTAAATTAAGCGAAACAAACTTGGCTGAAATTTATAACTCTAGAACTTTTTGTCTTTACGAGGATATCGATCTGATTAAAAGCCAAGGATTGGCAAAAGGTGGTTCACTTGAAAATGCTATTGTAGTAAAAGGAAATGAGATTTTAAATGAAGATGGTTTAAGGAACAGGCATGAGTTTGTTTTTCACAAAATTTTAGACTGTCTTGGTGATTTGATGTTATCAGGTCACAGAATATTTGGTCATATTATAACTTCCCAAGGTGGGCATGCCTTAACAAACAAACTTTTAATTAAATTTTTTTCAGATAAATCCAATTGGTTGATAACCAGCAGCAAAGATGCGGAAAAAGATCATTTAAAAGATTCTCCAAAAAGATCAGTTTCAGCTAATATTTAATAAAACAAAAATTTACCTAATTTAAATTTTTTGATATGAATAGAAAATGTATCAAAAATTAATTTTTGCACTTCTTATATTATTTATTACAAATAGCTGCAGTAAAAAAGATGCAGAATATGTACCTAAACCAAGATTAGATCCTTATGCATTGTATAATGAAGGTTATGAAGCTTTTGAAAAAGGAAATTATTTTTTTGCTAATAAAAAATTTTCAGAAGCAGAGTTAAATTTTGAAAATATTGAGTTTGCTGCAAAATCAGCAATAATGTCAAGCTATTCACTGTACGGAATTAATTTTTATTCTCAATCTTTAGAAAATTTAGATAGATATTTGGAAAAATATCCAGCTGATCAAAATGTAATGTATGCTCATTATTTAGTAGCTATAATTCATTTTGAACAAATATCAGACGAAAAAAAAGATTTAAAACCTCTTATAGACGCAAGTGAAAAAATAGATTTTTTTTTGAAAGAATATCCTAATTCAGACTATGCGATTGATCTTAAATTTAAAAAAGATTTAATACAAAATCAACTTGCAGCTAAAGAATTATTTGTTGCTAAGTATTATATAGCTTTAAAAAAATGGATACCTGCTATTAATCGATTAAAAATTATAATTGAAAAGTATGATAAAACAATCTTTATTGAAGAAGCATTACATCGTTTGGTAGAAATACATCATTATCTAGGACTCAAGGAAGAAGCAAATAAATATGCTAATATCTTGGGATATAATTATAACTCTAGTGAATGGTTTAAAAAATCTTATAAAGTTTTGAATAAAGATTACATAATAAAAAAAAAGATTTTAGTTAACAACGACAATAGTTTTTTTAAAAAGATTCTTCAAAAAATAAAGTAAAAAAAAGTATGAAAGAAAAGTCAGAGATTATAAAAAATTATAAAGAAAAAATTAAACAATTAAAAAAACATAACAAGCTTTATTTTAACGATGATAATCCTAAAATAACAGACTCTGAATATGACATCTTAAAAAGAGAAATCTTTACTCTAGAAGAAAAAAATACTTTTTTAAAAGATCTAAATTTAACTAAAGATAATGTTGGAGCTCCGCCTTCAAATCAATTTAAAAAGATTAAACACTTAAAACCAATGCTATCTTTGTCGAATGCATTTGATAAAGAGGATATGATTGATTTTCTCTCTAAAATTAAAAATTTTTTAAAGAGTTCGGACAAACAAATCGAACTTTTTTCAGAACCTAAGATTGATGGAATTTCTGCCTCTTTAATTTATGAAAACGGAATTCTTTCAAAAGGGCTTTCTAGAGGTGATGGAATTACCGGAGAAGATATTTTAGAAAATTTAAAAACAATAAAAACTATTCCAAAAAAAATTAAGGGTATTATACCTTCAATTTTAGAAATAAGATGTGAAGTTTATATTGGAAAAAAAGATTTTGAGAAAATTAAAGATAATTTTGCTAATCCAAGGAATGCAGCAGGAGGTTCCTTAAGACAGAAGAATCCAACAGAAACCTCGAAGATTCCTCTTAAATATTTTGCTTATGGTTTTGGAGTAATAGAGCCAATGACTTTTAGCACTCAATCAGAATTTTTAAAGACAATAAAAAGTTGGGGTTTCGAAACAAACCCTTTAGTTCAAAAAATAGAAAACTCGGATCAAATTGAAAAACAGCATAAAAAATTAGATACTATTAGATCCTCTTTAGACTATGATATTGACGGATTAGTTTACAAAGTAAATAACTTGAAACTACAAGCTAGACTTGGAAATACATCTAGTTCTCCTCGATGGGCAATAGCTTACAAGTTTTCCGCAGAAAAAGCTTTAACAAAAATTAAGGATATTGTAATTCAAGTTGGAAGAACAGGTGCAATAACACCTGTAGCTAAAGTTGTGCCAGTAAATGTAGGAGGAGTTGTAGTTTCTAATGCTACACTTCATAATGAAGATGAAATTAATCGAAAAGACATTAGAATTGGGGATACTGTTTTAATACAAAGAGCAGGAGATGTGATACCTCAAGTAATAGAAGTAGACAAAACTAAACGCAATAAACAGTCTAAAAAATATTTATTTCCCTTAAAATGCTTATGTGGAGCTAGTACTAAAAAAGAATTTAGTAAAACAACTAAAAAACTAGATGCAGTAAGAAGATGTTCAAAAGGTTATGAATGTAAATTTACCGCAAAGGAGAAATTGAAACACATCGTTTCTAAAGAGGCTTTTAATATAGATGGGTTAGGAAAAAGAGTGATTGATCAATTTTGGAATTTAAAACTAATTAAAGAGCCATCACACATATTTCAATTAAATTTCGACAAAATAAAAAATCTTGAAGGTTGGGGAAATCTCTCAATTAATAATTTAAAAAAAGCTATTAATAAATCTCAAACTATTTCTTTGGATAGATTTATCTATTCAGTTGGAATTAGGCATATTGGGCAAGAGAATGCAAAAATTTTAGCAGCATTTTTCATTTCGATCAAAGAATTTAAAAAATTGATTGACCCAAAGACCAGAAATCAACTGTTAAAAAACTTGGCTGATTTAGATGGGATAGGAGAAACACAGATAGATTCTATAAATAGCTTTTTTTCTAGTGAAGTAAATACTAAAATTATTAAAAACTTAATTAATGAATTAAATATTATCAATCATTCAGTTATTGAGTCTGGTGGTAAATTTTCTAATAAAAAAATAATGTTCACAGGCAGCTTCCAAAATATGAGTAGATCAGAGGCGAAATCTATTGCGGAAAATAATGGAGGTAAAGTATTGGGGACAGTATCCAAAAAACTAGATTTATTAATTGTAGGTGACTCAAAACCTACAAAAAGAAAAATTGATCAAGCAAAAAAATTAAGTATTAAATTAGTAACTGAAAAAGAGTGGAATAAAATTCTAAATGGCTGAACAAGATTTTTTAAGCTCAGACATTTCTACTTTATTCATAAACCCTTTTAAATTTTGAAAAACTTTTTTGTGGTATTTGTTAATCCAATTTTTCTCAGTCATATTTAAAATACTTTCATCAATTAAATTTTTATCAAGAGGTGCCATGGTTAGATAATCAAAAGTAAGCTGATTTTTATTTTTCTTTACGTAAATTAAATTTTCAATTCTTATCCCAAATTTATTTTTCTCGTAATAACCTGGTTCATTTGATACTATCATACCTTCCTTAAAATTTATGAAATTGTTTTTTGAAATAGCATGAGGACCCTCATGAACATTAAGAAAATAACCAACACCATGACCAGTTCCGTGAGCATAATCTAAATTAATTTTTTTCAAATATTTTCGAGCAGCACGATCGATTATAGAGCCTGATGTTTTATTATTTAATTTAAAATTACTAACAGCTATATGCCCTTTTAAAACTCTAGTATAAATATCCCTTATTCTTTTACTTGAATTGTTGAGTGAAATTGTTCGAGTTACATCTGTAGTTCCATAGTTATATTGCCCACCAGAGTCTACTAAGTATATATCTCCTTTTTTCAGTCTAAGATTACTTTTTTTTGTAGCTCTATAGTGGATTATTGCACCATTAGGACCTGTGCCAGAAATTGTCGGAAAGCTTAAAAATTTAAAAGTTTTATTTTTTTTTCTAAAATAATATAATTTTTTTTCTGCATGAATTTCAGTAATCTTTCTTTTAATATAATTCTTTTTGAGCCAAAAAATAAATTTTGTTAAGGCGGCTCCATCAAATATGTGAGAATTTTTAATATTTTTTATTTCTTTTTTAGTTTTTATAGCTTTAAGTAAACTAATATTATCTTCTTGATTAATCACCAGATTATTAATCGAAATCAAATCCTCAAAATATTGAGAACATGTTTTATTATCAATAATTATTTTTTTACTCTTCAATTTCATAATAGATAAGTTTGTAAGTTTTATATCTATAAACTCAATATCCCTAAAATTATTTCTAAAACGGTTTGAAAGTTTATTTAGATTACAAAAAAACTTTATTTGATTATTTCGATTTATCAAAACATAACTATTTGTAATTGGTGAGTAATCCGAGTCCATCCCTCTGATATTCATAAGCCAGGCAATATTTTCACTTGAGGTTATAAATTGATAATCAGCTTTTTTTTTGATTATATTGACAACGACTTCCCTTACTTTCTTCTGGTAACTTTGACTTATAAATTTTTTTGGTAGAAAATAGAATTTATAAATTTTATTATTATTTTTTCTTTTCCAGATCTTATCAATTAAATTTTCATTTACATTTACTAATTCACATTTATTTGTGTAAAAAAAATTTTTTAAGAATTTTTTAGTTATTATTTTACTATCAAACCCGATCCTTAATCTATCATTTCCTAAAACTGTTTTTGGAAGAAAATTTGGAATAGTTTTAATTATAAATAATTTTCCACTCTCCAAATGTGCCTGAGTTGTATACCTCCCATCAACAAATAAAAAATTTTTATTTTTCAAAATAAGGGCGATACCGAAAGAGCCTGAAAAATTAGATATATATTTAAGTCTGTCTTTATTTTGCGGAACATACTCTCCAAAAAATTCGTCATTTTTTGGGACTATGTAACCATCCAAATTATTCTTTTTAAATATTTTTCTTAATTTCTTTATTTTTTCCATTTGATAACTTTGTTTTTTTTATACCTATCCCAACCTGGACTTCTATATCCCTCATCATATTCGATTGAGTTATCTTGATTGAACTCAAAGTCTTCTATTGGTTTATCAATACTAATTTCATTTTTTTCAATGTTATCATCTGGAATTTCGTTTATAAATCTTGAAGGTAAGGCATCCATCCAGTCTCCATGATATGCTCTTTTCATTGCAAAAGATAAATAAGCTTCTTTTTTTGCTCTAGTAATTCCAACATAGGCCAATCTTCTTTCTTCCTCTAAAGCAAAATCTCCTTTCTCTTCTAGAGATTTTTGATGTGGAAATAACCCTTCTTCCCATCCCGGTAAAAAAACTACGTCAAATTCTAATCCTTTTGCAGCGTGCATAGTCATTAAATTTATTTTAGCACCCTCCCATTCTTGATCTATTGAAGTTGCTAGAGCAACATGTTCTAAAAAACTTTGTAAATTGTCATAATCATGCATTGCTCTCAATAATTCTTTCAAGTTTTCTAATCTATTTTCATTTTCTAAGTCTTTTTTATTTTTTAACATAGCTGAATAACCAGATTCATCTAATATTAGTTTCAATAAATCATAATGTTTCATGTTTTGAGAGTCTTTACGCCATTTAAAAATCATTTTCGTTAATTGATTTAACGCTAATTTAATTTTTGGTTTTAAATTATCTTGCTCAATATTTTTAACAATTGAGTCTTCTAAACAAAGTTTATTTTCTTTTCCAAATTGATAAAGTTGGTTAAGAGTGCTATCACCAACACCTCTTTTAGGACTACCAATAACCCTTTCAAGGGCTAAGTCATCATATTTTTGATGTACAATTCTTAAATAAGATACAGCATCTTTAATTTCTGCTCTTTCATAAAATTTTATACCTCCTAATACCCGATATCCAATACCGACTTGCAAAAATCGTTCTTCAAACTCTCTTGTTTGGTATATAGCCCTCACTAAAATTGACACATTATTTAAGGAATATTTTTCTTTTAAGTTATGCTCTATTATATCACTGACTCCTTGAGCTTCTTCTTTTCCAGTTCTATAGCAATTTAATTTTACTAATTCTCCTTGATGAGCTGAGGACCATAATTTTTTACCAACCCTATTAGTGTTATTAGAAATCAAATGTGAGGCAGTTTCTAAAATATTCTTAGTAGATCGATAATTTTGTTCAAGTTTAAATACTCTGCAGTTTTTATATATTTGATCAAATGTCAAAAAATTCTTTATTTCTGCGCCTCTCCAGCTATATATTGATTGATCGTCATCACCAACGCAACAAATATTTTTTTTTTCATTAACAAGCAGATTTAACCACTTGTTCTGAATAAAGTTTGTATCTTGAAATTCATCTACTAAAATATATTTAAAATTATTTTGATATATTTGTTTTATATCACTATGGTCTTCAAAAAGTTTTACACAGAACAAAATTAAATCTCCAAAATCAAACGCATTTAAATCTTTAGTTTTTTTTTGATAAATCTCATAAACTTTAAAAATTGATTTCATTATTGAGCCTGATTTTTCCAGTTTGACATCTTTTGGTAAAAGACCTTTATTTTTCCATTGATCAATGTGATACATTATTAACTGTGGAGAAAATTTCTTTGCATCTAAGTCTTCACCTTTAACTATATTTCTAATCAGTTTTTTTTGGTCATCTGTGTCTAAAATTGTGAAGTTACTTTTATAATCTAATGCTTCAGCATGCCTTCTTAAAAATTTAACACTTATAGAATGAAATGTTCCTAACCAAGGAATTGCGTTTGAGCTACCCTTAAGATTTTGTAATACTCTATTTTGCATTTCCTTTGCAGCTTTATTTGTGAAGGTCACACATAATATTTGACTTGCCCACGCTTTTTTTTGATTAATAATGTGTATTAGTCTTGTTGTGAGAACTCGTGTTTTTCCTGAACCTGCTCCAGCAACGATTAAATTAGGTCCTTCAGTGCTAAGAACTGCTTCTTTTTGTTCTTTGTTTAGGTTTTCAATTAAATTATCTATGTTATTCATAGTAGAAAAATTTCATTTATACACTAGTTATAAAAATAAAAAAAATGTTAATTAAAATTTATAAAAATATTCACATTAAGAATTCAAAACTTTTCAAATTTTTTTTCTATTTGACGCATATATTAGTGCTATTTCTGATTGCTTTTTCTTTATTTCTTTCAATACCAAAATTTTTTGATCATCAAAAAAAATCAAAGATTATAAATGATTATTTAATTAGTAGTTACAATTTAGAACTAAATAAATTAGGTAGTATCGAATATAAAGTTTTTCCCTATCCTAATTTGTTATTAAAAAATATAAGTTTGAAGGTTAAAAATAAGCCAATAATTTTTTTATCAAAGAACGCAAAAATTTTTTTAAATTTTCAAGATATCTATAATGTAAAAGCAATTAACTCAAAAAAAATTTTTATAGATAACCCAAGTATTTCTTTAGATATTGGTAGTTTTAAAGAATTAATTAATTATTTTGAAAATTTAAAAAATAAATTTTATTTTAAAGGAGGTGATGTTAGTTTTTTAAAAAACAAAGATACTCTAATTAAAATAAAAAATCTTGATTATTCAAACTTTGGTTTTAAAAAAAATCATCTTTCTGGAAACTTATTTGATAAAAAATTTAAAGCTTCACTTAAAGGTAAAAATAATGACATAAGCTTTAAGATTTTAGAAACAGGCATAACAGCTACCTTTATATTTGATAATATAAACTATGAAAAGAAAGTTTCAGGCGCATCTAAAATTAATATTTTAAACAATTTCTTAAAGTTTAATTTTGAATTGAATAATGAGGAAATGATTATTAAAAAATTAACATTTAGAAATAAAGATCTATCAACTTCTTCATTTGGAACAATTAAGTTTAATCCATTTTTTAGTATTAATTCAAACATTATAATAAAAAAAATTAATAAAAATTTGTTTGATGATATAGATCTTAAAAAAATTTTTTTGAATAAAGAAATTATTAGAAAAATTAATGGTAATAGTAAGATTATATATAAAGAAAAAAAATTAATTAAAAATTATTTAAACAATATTCTTCTAGATTTTAATTTAGCTTACGGAAGACTGGATTTTAGTAGTGAAATAGTTATTTCAGGTGGAAAAATTATTTGCAAAGGCGATAGTATACTTACAGAAGATTATCCAAGATTATACTTTAATTGTAAATTCGATATAAAAGACCAAAAAAAATTATTCGTTGATATTTCATTACCTAACAATTCAAAAAATGGTTCTTTTATTTTATTAGTAGATGGAAACCTAAATATATTTAATAAAAAAGTTAACTTTAAAAATATTAAAATCAATAATCTTTATACTGCAACTGATGAAGATCTCAAATTCTATAAAAAAAATTTTGAATTAATTTTGTTTGATAAAGATTTTATAAATATTTTTGATATTAAAAAAATAAAAAAATTCTTAATTGAAATAATTTAATTTTATTTTGGTTTAGTCATTTTTATAGGACTCATGATTTTATCATACTCTTTCTTATTAATGAGCCCAGCTTTAATTACTTCTTCTTTTAAGGTTGTTCTATTTTTATATGCTGTTTTTGCTATTTTAGCTGCACGATCGTAACCAATTTTTGGAGCAAGTGCTGTTACTAACATTAGAGAGTTATCAAGAAGTTCCTTAATTCTTTTTTTATCAGCTTTAATTCCTTTTACACAATAACTACTAAATGTATTTGCGGAGTCACTCATAATTTCTATTGATTGCAAAATGTTATGAATTATTAGAGGTTTAAAAACATTTAATTCAAAATGTCCGTGTGAACCAGCCATGGTAATACCATTATGATTACCAATTACTTTAACGCAAACCATTGTGACAGCTTCGGTCTGAGTAGGATTAATTTTACCAGGCATGATTGAAGAACCAGGTTCGTTAGAAGGTAAAATTAATTCACCATATCCAGCCCTTGGTCCCGAACCAAGAAATCTAATATCATTTGCTATTTTCATTAAACTTACTGCTGTAGTGTTTAAAGTACCAGAAAAGTTAACAATTTCATCATGAGCTGCTAAAGCAGCAAATTTATTGGATGCAGGTTTAAACGGCAGCCTAGTTATTTTACTAATTTCCTTAATAATTTTTTTATCAAAATTTTTTCTAGTATTCAATCCTGTGCCAACAGCTGTTCCACCTTGAGCTAAATAATAAATTTCTTTTAAGGCATTTTCTATCCTCACAATACATTTCTTTAATTGCGACTGATAACCTGAGAATTCTTGGCCTAAAGTAATAGGAGTGGCGTCTTGTAAATGAGTTCTACCAACTTTAACAATATTTTTAAATTCTCTAGATTTATTTGCTAAAGTTTTTTCTAAGAATTTAAGCGAAGGTAAAAGCTTTTCGTTTGTTTTTATAGCTATTGCAATGTGCATTGCAGTTGGAAAAACATCATTAGTTGATTGCGATTTATTTACGTGATCATTTGGGTGCACGGGCTTTT
>MDSV01158163.1_pt1 | contig 27782 bp, 17 predicted proteins | sample 810851 | NCBI WGS metagenome assembly MDSV01 (sample SAMN05326640, study PRJNA326480) | marine metagenome | isolation source: seawater | place: Atlantic Ocean: North East | collected 2012 | reverse complement strand
GCACGAGAAGAAGGTGTCGATCCTGACGACCTACGTGATGAGGACGAAGAAGGTGGTTTCAAAAAGGAGGTGTATTGGGTAAAGCATGCAGGCGAAAATGAACTTGATATCCCTATGTTCCTTCGACCCACTTCCGAGACTGCGATGTATACCATGTTTCCATTGTGGATACGCTCCCACAAAGACTTGCCATTGAAAGTCTACCAAATGGTCAATACTTTCCGCTATGAAACCAAACAAACTCGTTCCTTTATTCGTGTGCGCGAAATTCACTTCTTTGAAGCCCATACTGCGCACGCAGATGAAGCAGATGCATCTCGTCAAATTGCTCAAGATTTAGAAATAGTGAACAACATCATGCATGATTTGTGTTTGCCCATCATTAAGGCAAAGAGACCTGTTTGGGATACATTCCCTGGAGCATGGTACACTATCGGAATCGATGCAGTGATGCCGAATGGCCGCACATTACAGGTTGCATCATGCCACCATTACCGAGACCAATGGGCAAAGGCGTTTGATTTATCGTATGAAAATCTTGAAGCAAAGCAAGAATATTGTCACCAAACAACTTACGGGATGTCAGAACGATTGCTAGGGGCTGTTGTCGGAATGCATGGGGATGAAAATGGCCTCATTATGCCCCCTGCTGTGGCCCCATTCCAAGTCGTAATTTGTCCAATGTTTCGAAAGAATTCTGAAGTGGATACCGTTGGTATAGCTAACGAAATGGCTGATACCCTTCGCAAATCCGGTCTTCGAGTCAAGGTCGATTCACGAGACCTGCATGCTGGACAAAAGTACTACGATTGGGAGATTAAAGGTGTCCCGCTTCGATTGGATGTTGGACCTAGGGATATTGCTCAGGGTACGGCCTTTGCTGCTCGCAGAACTGGTGGAAAGGAACCGATACCAATGGAGAGTATAGCTACAGAATGTCACCGGATTTTGGACGAAATCTCAAACGAATTACGCAAGCGTTCATCTGCCCACATGTCTGATGTTGTTCAACCGCTGCCTAAATTCAATGAAGTAAATGGAAAATGGATTATGGAAGGTGAGATTGAAGATGGTAAAATTTACGAAATCGCTTTTGACGGTACCGACGCACATGCCGAAGCCATTGAGCGAACAACCAGTCTAACATTTTTAGGAGATTCTACTGAAGATTATGAGGTTGATATGCAATGTCACATGAGTGGAAAAATGACGCGTAGACGCGTCATATTAGCCAAAACATATTGATGCGAACTGCGACATGTCAACTCGAACAAGAGAGCATCGAGCAACCTATTTTGGTTCGAGCCCATTCTGGTCTTTTCTGGAACCATTTCTCCTCAAATTCGGGTTGTTCATCATATGGTCTTGTCAAGAGTTCTTGAAGTTCCTCGCAGATAGAGAAATCACCTTTTTCAGCAGCGTCAATTGCTAACTGGGCCATCCAGTTTCGCAACACATACTTCGGATTTGCAGCACGCATCAGTGAGCGATTTGGCTCTTCTCCTGTCCGCTGAAACCATTTACCGAGCCAAGTATTCCACTTGTCTGTTGGAATGGAATCAATGTCGTAAAAGGCATCGTTCAATACATGAATGTCTGGAGAATCAATCGAACACAACATTCTGAAAAATAGAGTCATATCACATTCACACATCTGCATGAGTGTGTTGAGTTCTCGAACGAGTTCTTCATCTCCTTTTTTGAATTCATCGAGACCTAATTTCTCAGACCACATTTTGTTGTGATGGCGATCAAAAGTGTCCGCATAAGTTTCAAGAACTTCATGAAGTGCTTCAGGATTATCCATTAAAGGAACAATCGATTCGAGCAAACGAGCTAAATTCCAAGCCCCAATTTGTGGCTGCTGGCCGAAGCGATAGCGTCTTGTCGAGGCATCTGTCGTATTCGGAGTCCAATTTGGGTTGTAATCTTCAATCCAACCATATGGGCCATAATCTATTGTCAGACCATGAATCGACATGTTATCGGTGTTCATGACTCCATGAACAAAGCCGACACGCATCCAATGTGAAATCATGATTGCAGTGTGTTTAGCAACGGTATTGAGCCAAGATATCCGACCTTTATCATCGCCTATTGAATGCTCAGGAAAATGGTTGCTAACTGTATGTTCGACAAGTGTTTGAAGTGTCGAATAATCTCCTGTCGAACTGTGAATTTGAAAACTGCCAAAACGTATGAAACTCGGCGAAACACGACAAACTACTGCACCAGGCTCCAGTGCTGGATTTCCATCGTACATGATATCGCGAACTATTTGTTCACCTGTAGTGACAAGCGAAAGAGCCCGCGTGGTTGGAATGCCGAGAAAATGCATCGCCTCACTGCAAAGAAATTCTCGAATGGAGGAACGAAGTACGGCTTTACCATCTGCGAATCGTGAATATGGGGTTTTTCCGGAGCCTTTCAGTTGCAACTCAAATACAGAATCGTTAACATCCAATTCGCCCAATGTGATTGCACGACCATCTCCTAGTTGTCCAGCCCAATTTCCAAATTGGTGGCCACCATAGCGTTGAGCATATGTATCCATCCCACCAACTACACTTCCGCCACCGAGAATCAAATCATCTCCCTTTTCGAGATTCAAAGTATCACCTAAATCATTCGACCACAATTTGAGAACCGGATTTGGTGGGCAAAAAGGAACTACTCTGGACCAGCACGCATTTGGAACTTGACGTGATTTACCACCTATGTGCGAATCACCCGGTGTTTCGTCAAGAAAACGCGACAGCCACTTTGATTCCGCAAGAGTGGCCATGGTCACTGGCCTACATTCCATCTCATCAAATGTTGTATACATTTGTGCATTAAAATTTCAAATGAATAGTTTCACTGTAGGTTTCCCGAACATTACCTTTTTGGAGAAAGGTTCTGTATTGATTCAAAATTGTAGTAACATTATTAAAAATCCGAATCAAGCAACTTTCATGAACCGCAAGACAGGGCAAACTCAACGCAAACTTCGTTTTCCAAAACTTCTTCGTCGAAAAGCTGCAAAGGAGGAACCTGCTAAGGTTGTTGACGAAACCGAGTATCCATCATGTCAGGCACAAGGCTGCGGATGCGGAAAGTAACTTTCACGATTTTATCTCGTGTTGTTCAGCATCTTCGACGAGTATAAACTCGTATGCTCCAGAAGCACTGTCATAATCTATGCTTGAAAACAGCACTTTCATTTGTTTATCTTCAAATGGGTCATGAAACCAAGGTTGTCCGCCTCGAAAAATGTCCAACATCTGCTTATATTCATCCATCGACATGTTACCGGTAATCGTGTACACTGCAGATTCAGCTCCTTCATCGAGCAAATCATCACCTTCAGCACCTCGAACAACTGTACGTTGCAAGCGTCGTTTGACGTTCATATGGACATTGCAATTGGCAATCTTGTGCCAATCTTTACCAACATTGGCGATATAACATTCGTTTGCTTCCATAGTGGTTGCTAGAACCACCTATCCTTAACCATTTTGAGCGAATTAGGAATGATGAAAAGACAACATCAAAAGCCTTCGATTCTTCACTAGGTCATGGATGAAGGAGCATATGTCGTCACAGGTGCATCAAAAGGTATTGGAAGAGCTGTTGCCATACAACTTGCAAAAATGGGCATCCCAATTGTTGCATTGGCTAGAAATTCCAACGAATTAAACGATATCGAAAAAGTTCTTCATAATATCAATGTCGACTCGCATTCTATCGCATGCGATTTGGCTATCGAATCAGATGTGGAAAGGGCGTGTGAAATTATTTTGGAGAATTATCCTCGAATTTCTGGTATCGTTCACAATGCAGGTACAATTCATCCTGTACTACCTGTGCAGATGGCATCAAGATCCGATTGGTCACGGAGTTTGCAGGTGAATTTGATTGGTGTTCAACATCTCACACAGAGATTATTGTGCAATATGGGTGGGGAATTGCAATCAAGAATATCTGCTATATCCAGTGGAGCATCTTTGCGCCCAGTTGAATCTTGGTCAGCCTACTGTGTTTCCAAAGCAGGACTTGATATGTGGGTTCGATGCATCGCTCTAGAACAACAGGACAATAACATCAGTGCCATTTCTGTGGCACCAGGTGTAGTCGACACTGACATGCAATCTCAAATTCGTGCAGCAGACCCGGAACTCTTCCCAGATCATTCCAAGTTTGTTGCATTACATACTGAGAGAGTGTTGTCGAGTAGTAAAGATGTTGCCAAACAACTTGTCCCATTACTTACCAATCACACAATGGCACAGTCAGGACAACGATTCGACGTTCGCGAACTCTAAATTTTAGTAAAAATCGAGAGAAGGGTGATAAGCCAGCACTTCGACGGCCACATAGAGGGATTCCATGCCAGGTACAGACCGTGTTGAAATTCGAACACTAAAAGTTGGACGTTTTTGCGTCGTTGATGATGAAGCTTACAAAATTTTGAGTATTTCAAAATCAAAGCCAGGTAAGCACGGTTCTGCAAAAGCTCGGTTGGAACTTATTTCCCTCTTTTCAGCAAAGAAGATTTCACATGTTGGTACTGTGACAGATAGTATCAATGTCCCAATGATTGAGAAAGGAAAGGCAATGGTAACTCACATTGATGGAGAAGAAGTTCACGCAATGAACATGAAGGACCATACCATGATGATTCTCCCCGTTGACCCAGACATCGAAGTTGCCTCAGGACAAGAAATTCTTTGGATGGAAGCACTTGGAAGATACAAAATTGAACGTTAAAACCGTTCTTTTTTTCAAACCTTAGAACCGAATGAATTTGCTTCCTGACCGGTAGTGTATTCATAAGCCGTACGACCTCATCATGGTTTATGTCCGAAGTAGCGAATGCAACCGAGACCGATACTTTTTCTGTCCAAGAAGCGATAGAAAATATGAGTGACGTCGACAAAAAATCCTTGAAAAGTTGGTACTTTTTTGATTGGGCTAATCAGGCATATGCGCTCACTGTCATGACCGTCATTGCTCCGCAAGTGATGTCAAATCTCTACAACTACGCAACCGGTACTCAAACTGGTGACGCCTTTTACGCTCAAGTTTTAACGTTCTCAATGCTCTTTGTTGTGATTACTGCTCCGGCGCTTGGAGTCATTGCAGACCGAATGCCAATCAAAAAGAAATTGCTCAAGTGGTATACTCTAGCTGGAGTGTTGTTCACTGCATTGATGGGTGCTGCGCCATATTTTGGTTCAGAAGGTTACAAAGTTATGGCAGTGATGTATGTTATTGGAACCGTTGGTTTCACTGGTGGAAACGTGATTTACTATTCATTCATGCCATACCTCGCTGAAAAGCGGTGCATGGATCATGTTTCCAGCAAGGGATACGCTTACGGATTTATGGGAGGCTCTATGCTGCTCATTTTCCACTTGGTCATGCTTCTGGGTCCGTTTGGATGGGACACAAACTTCCGACTCGCAGCAATATTTGTTACATCCGCATTATGGTGGTGGGGCTTTGGATATCTCATGTTCAAGTGGACGCCTGAACCCGAAATACCATCGACAATGGAATGGGAAGGAATCGTATCAGCGACGAAGGTTGCTTACGGCCAAGTATTTACTACGTTCAAGGAAATAAAGAGATTCAAAATCCTCGCCATGTACCTTTTGGCATACCTCCTGTTCTACGACGGCGTCAACACGATAGCAAGTATGGCGAGTGCATACGGTGATTCTGTACTTCGACTCAGTTTACAATTGAATATTTACTTGCTCCTCACCGTCAACATTGTAGCAATACCTATGACGCTGCTGTTTGGTAAACTGGCGAATGCAAAAGGAACGAAATTTGCTTTGATGCTATCGTTGAGCATTTATTGCTGTGTGGCAGTTGTTGCAGCAGGATTTGCTCCATTAGAACTGGATTCGACTGTAAAGGATGACGGTACGGTCGATGATGCTGAACGCTATGATTTCACCTTTACCTGGAATGAAACAACAGAATTGTACGAGATGCAGACGCTGTACGGCAAGGGATATGAGGGCTGGATCAGTGAAGACGGTGCAGGAGATGATGAATTTAGAGATGCTTATGAACAATATTTCCCAACGCCGGACTATTCTGTTGATTCCGCTTCGAGTTCCATTGGAAGTGGGATACTCATGTGTATCGTAATTCTTGCAATACTGGGAATATTCGGTGCAGGAATTATGTATATTCAAAATCTGGAAATGGGATGGAAAGGTGCTCTACTTGCATTCTTGCTGGTCGGCTCGGGTCTGCTCGGCGTATCAATGCTGGCTGAAGAACAAACAACTGTTGAACAAGAGATACCGGCCATTAATGCAGAAAATGCTACGGCTATGGTCGCTGCATTCAACGGTACATCTGAGCACCGTTGGTCAATTCTTTTCGTAGGCGGTCCAGTTAGCGGTAGCGATGAAATCGGGGACACGCACCCCACGAATATTGAACAAGGAGGCTTGGCGGATGGCTACGCTTCATGGATGCGTTCGAATGTTTGGGCGCCACTCGGAATGGGTGTAACTGCCCAATGGATTACTCTTGGAATGTTTGTCGGTGTCGCTATGGGTGCTGCAGGCGCACAAGCTCGTTCGATGTTTTCCATGTTAATTCCAGAAACACGAACTTCGGAGTTCTTCGGATTCTTTGGATTCCTTGGCAAATCCGCAGCAATGATAGGTACATTCTTGTACGCTATTGCCAGCACACAATTTGACAGTCGTGTTGCGATTCTGACGATTACCATTGTCATTCTGATGGGTACATTCCTTACCAGCCGAATTGACTTGGAAGAAGGAATGCGGGTTGCTGCAGAAGAAGACCGAATTGCACGTCTCCAGGGCATGGATTCTGAACAGGGTACAATTGAGTGATACTCCAAGTCATGAACTTATCATCAAGATGGAGATTCACACATGAAAGCGTTTTATCTTCTCCAAACTTTAGGCACTGTTGCCGTTATTTTGGTGATGATTCTTGTTTGGGGAGTACCTCTTGCACCAACGCTGCTCTTCTATGAGTGGCTAACCGAGATTTTTTCATCCACCAACAAATGGGTTGATGCACTCTACACGGGATTGTCTCTTTCGAGTTCGGTCATCTTCTATTGCTTCAGCCTACTGTTGTTTTCCTCATTGTTGCAATTTGTTTTGCATATTCGAATCAAGGAAAAATCTGTTTTCCCATTGGCTTCGTTTACAACCATCCGTTGGGCGTTTTGTGGCCAAATTATTCGAGCAACTCAACCGATTTTGCAACATTTTGTTCCTTCGTTTGTATCCAATCTCTACTATCGTATTTGTGGAGCGAAAATTGGAAAAAAGACACAAATTAACACGCATAGACTGAACGATCCATGCTTGATTCGTATCGATGATGGATGCGTAGTAGGTGGGGGAGCAACATTCAATGGACATCTGGTTGAAAAAGGCGAGATTGTCTTTGCACCAATTCACATGAAGGCAGGCTCCCTTGTTGGTGCTGGAGCAACTGTTCAACCTGGTGTAACAATTGGAAAAAATGCTGTTATTGCAAGCCATGGATTGATACCCAAGTACAGAACTATACCACAAAACGAGGTTTGGGGTGGACTCCCAGCACGTATTATCCAATCATCTTCTGAACGGCGTGAAATGAATTCATAGAATTAACGAATTCCCAATCACATTGAACAGCAACCTATTCAAACGGATTGCTCTACCTCTGCATGTTCGCGTAGCGATAGCAGGGTGTGCAAAATATGGGTGTCGAAAAATCAGCATATCGCCAACCCGTCACTCCACAAGGCCTCAAAGCCATAGAAAAGGGTACATTGACGTGGCTTGATGACGATATGTACAACAATCTAAACACCGGTGTTCTAGAACAATATTTAGAAGAGAAAAATCTTGATGAATCGTTCGAGGTTTCTCACTGGAGTACACCTAAAGTCATGTACGGAATAGCCATTGGTGCGATTTTTTCCGGCGTTACTGCATACATTGGACTCAAGCTTGGACTTGCGATTTCGGCTGCTTGGTACATTGCCTATTTGCTGGGTATGGCGCTCAAATGGTCGCCCTCAGAAGTGAACATTGCTACATCTGCCACAACAGGGGCTACCCATGCATCGACTGGATTCATTTTCACTTTTCCCGCAATATTTTTGCTTGCATCTGACCCTCGATATTTCTTAGCCGATGGTCCACTCATCAGTAATGCAGACACATTCAATCTTGCATTCGTAGGTATTGTGGCAAGTATGTTTGCTGGATTCCTTGGAATCATGTACTTCATCATATTCCGTAGAGTTTGGCTTGTCGAAGACCCTCTACCACTGCCCGGTTTTGAGGCTACGCTGAAGATGCTTGACATTGCTTCTGATGTTAACACTGGGGCCGTTGAGCACGCCCGAGCATCGCTCAAGACGATTGGATGGTGGACTACCATCACAATGGGAGCACTGTTCCTGATTGAATATCCGTTGGTGTGGTTGGATGGGAAAAAATGGGCTCTCATCGATTTCCTTGCTGAAAAGGGACACATTGGAGAATACGGTCTTGCAACTTTTTATTCAAAAGGTAAAATCCACCAGCCCAGTGGAATCGATGAAGTTACTGGAGAATCCCTCAACTACACACATTGGTCTGAAGGTGCTGCATGGAATCCTTTCGCCTACACCTACATTGGCGTTGCGTTAACACCTTCGATGTTCGCCATCGGCTGGTTTATGAAAACTCGAGTAGCATTCTTGGTGAATCTTGGAACTCTTGTTGGATGGTTCTTCCTCGTTCCAGCAGTCGTTTACTTCAACTTCCCAATATACGACGCTACGCTCCAATCCAGCATTCCGATTCAAGAATATGCCAAAGGCGGTTCCGCATCTCTACAAATGATAGCTTTCTCAAAATCCGTTCGAACCATTGCTATTGGTTCAATCGTTGGTGGTGGAATGTTCGGTCTTGCAAAGATGTGGAAAACTTTCGTGAATATCTTTGCAGACATTGGCTCTGCCTTCAAAGGTGAGGGGAGTCAAGAATACATGGAAGGCAAGGGTTGGTATGAGTGGCCGCTCAAACATATTCCAATTTTCATGCTTATTACCTTCGTATCTATGATTTTGATTTTCACTGTTGGAGGATTCTCAGTCTTAGCATCGCTCGTCTTTGCTACCGTGCTGATTCTTACAACATTCCTTCTTGGAGCGATTGCTGTCCGAGTTATGGGAGAAACTGGAATTGAGCCCGTATCAGGTACCTCTTTCATCGTTCTCCTCATGCTTCTCGGTGTTTTCCTCAATGCACAGGACCTGCTTCAACTTGATACCCAAGATGCAGTTCTTTTGGGTCTAGTTGGAACAACGGTCTTCGGTTCTGCTATCTCGATGTCGGGTACCGTTATTGGAGATTACAAGAACAGCCTTTACATTGGTAACCGTCCTTACCACATTTCAAAAGGAAACATCATGGGAGTTATTCCAGGAGCAATTATTGGTGCGGGGGTCGCAATTTTCCTCTCGAAACAGCTTGCAGACGGAACCATCGATCTCATGGCGCCACAAGCAAATGCGTTTGCCACATTTTCAGTAATTTTTGCCGAAAGAGAGGGCGATTTGATTCTCCTCGGACTTGGTTTCTTACTTGGTATGTTTGTCGAGTGGGGGACCGGAATGGGTACCTCTTTCGGACTTGGAATGTATCTTGATGTGCCTCACACACTACCAATGTTGATTGGAGGTTATTCCCGTGACAAGTGGGAAGAAAAGCGACTCAAACCGAAGATTGACGCAATTAAAGAAAAAGATGGTGCAACCGCTGCGGAAAAGCAACGCGCATTGATATTGCTAAGTACATTCATGGTCGCAGCAGGATTGCTCACTGGTGAAGCATTCTTTGGCACAGAATCGAGTATCTTATCGTTTATTGATTCGCTCTGGAATCCGACGGCGACTAATCCAGAAGGTATGTTCTTCGGCATCAATGATTTCGCTAATTCCACTGCATGGTACATTGGGCGAATGGCCGGATTCATCGGCCTCAACGTTGCAATTGGCGGTGGAATTTTCTTACTTTTCAAGCGTGCTGGAGTTATTGGTGGTGACGGCGGAGAAAGTGCCGATGCCATTCTTGAGAACTGAGTGTGAATGAGATGAGCAATTCCCCCAATACCCCGTTCTGGGTTTGGGGTTTACTGGTTGCTGCTGTATGTGGTGTTTCTAGTGCTGGAGCACTGTTCCAGCATGTCGATTCTGTTCCACCTCTGTTGAGAGCATCTTGGAGACTGCAACTCACATCAATCGTTTTAGCGCCCTTTTTTGTCTTTCAGTGGATTCAACAAGAACCGGAAATTCGTCAAAAGATGTTTGAAAAGAATACTGTATTGATCCTGCTCGGGAGCGGTCTTGCCCTCGCCTTGCATTTCGGTTCATGGGTAGCAAGTCTTGATTCTACATCATTGACTCATTCACTTCTTTTTGTCACAGCCCATCCTATCATCATCATCGTAGGTATGGCGATTTTATCGCTCTTCGTCATTGGATTTCGAAGTCCAACACGATTGGAGATTCTTGGCGCATGCATTGGCTTCTTTGGGGCTGCCATTACACTTCTTGACCAGGGTTCTCAGCAAGGAGACCACACTGTAACGTTATGGGGTGACACACTGGCATTTATGGGCGCTGTGTTTGTCGTTGGATATCTTGTTAGTGGGCGTATATTGAGGAAATGGATGCCAATTTTTCTCTATGCATTCCCAGTAACTCTTATCGGTGCACTGTTGTTAATTCCTGCATCTTATGTTGTGGAAGATGATTTTTCTGCCTTCGGTGTCTTTGGCTGGACTTCACTGGACTATTTTCCGTGGTTCCTTGCTCTTGCATTAATTGCAGGACTTCTAGGGCATACTGGACTCAATACATGTCTTCGATACATATCCCCTCTGGTTATTTCAACCAGCGTGACTCTCGAGCCAATTCTTGGCTCTTTCATCGGTTGGGCATTTTTTGGTAGTGGAGTTCCAGGGAAGTGGACATGGGTTGGTGGTCCGATTTTGGTCATTGGAGTCATGTTGGTAATCTACGGGGGATTCAAGGCAGAGCATGCGAACCCTCAAACAGATTCGCCAACCCCACTGAGTTGAGGGGAAGTTATGTCGGATGAATTCGAGGGTGGCTGGATTTTACTCACAAACGATGACGGAATAGAAGCACCTGGGTTTCGACTCTTGGTTCAAGCATTGAACACTGCAGGTCATCAAATTGTGGCGTTTGCCCCCCATGCAAATAATTCTGCAGCAGGTATGCGAATTAATCTCGGAACGCCTATGGAACTGCGAGAACGCAAGGATTTGGTCGAATCATGGGGGCTTGATGAAAAAGTGAATGCAAAATTGTTCGAGCTCGAAGGTACACCTTGTGATACAATGATAGTTGCCTTGGATGGTGGATTAGAGCATGCTGTCCCCGGCATCCGTCCACGATTGGTTGTATCTGGAGTGAACTTAGGCCCGAACATGTCTCAGGATTCGTATCATAGTGGCACTATGGGTGCTGCCCGTGAAGCTGGATTGTACGGAATGCCAGCAATAGCATCATCATATACATCCTTTGACGAACATGGAATGGAAGTCGCCATACAAGCTACCGTCGAATTGATTGAACTTGCCCTGTCAGTATTGCCGAATGAGCCCATGAATTTACGTCGCCCAAGTGTTGATTTATCGGAACCGCATGTTTCTCGATGGCCCGTAATACCTCAAATACCTGCTTGGAATAAAAATCCGAAATCAGCATTACGTACTGCATTTCTTCAAGGAGAAATGATGCTCAACCTCAATGTACCCCCTGAATGGAATGGGAAAGCCTCAACGACAAGACTTGGAATGAGATGGTACCGTGATGCAATTACCTTCAACTCGACTGAGAACGATGAAACCGCTACATTTACCATCGGTGCGGCGTCAATCGATCACACACCAGTTCTGCAAAGCGATTGTGACACAGTTAACCAAGGCAAAGCAAGTGTTACTTGCCTTCCAGTATGGCCTCAAACACATCCACTGGCATTGGATGACCGATTGCTGACCTGGGCTCTTGAGGCCAGTGAAGGGGGATACCCTGCATGGTTGTACGATTAATGAAGACGAAGTTCAACGCCTTCATCCAATAAAAAATGGCAAATGCCAATCGCCATATGACCTTGCAACCATTCGTCACCTATGGAACGGTGAATGATTCCAGATAAGGGTAGAGCGTCGGGGAGAGGCTTATCATCACTCAAAATAAATCCGATGTCAATACCCGATATTGTGAATGCACCGTGTTCACCATCAAAATGGGATGATGGATTGCTTTGAAGTGAGATTTTGGCATCATCAGACCAAAGTCGTGGACTGTTTGCATCAAGACATACGACTTGAGATTCGTGCCATTCCTCGAGTGTGTGCAGTAAATTGCCTCCACCATCAAAAATACCTGCAGAGCGTTCAATCCAATGCCCCTGTGCAGGAATTGGTTGTTTGAGAACTTTCGCAATTTGTCCAGCAACTGCTCGCTCTTCAGCATGAACGCCTTTCAAAAGTGAACCTACAAATTTGATTCTACGCGATGGACCGGGGCCTCCATTAAGATGCAGAACCACTTCTGTATCGTGCCTCAAACCGTGACTTGTAAGTAAACCTGCCATTAAAGCACGAACAAGTACATCCATTCTTCCAGCTCCCCCAGCCATGTCGTTAAGTGGCAGTTTTCCTTGCGACATTGCCCTGTTTCCAATAAGAGCAAATCGTCGCATACAATCACCTAGTCACCGCGTTCAACAAAGGTTCGAATTGCTTCACACATTTGTTTTTGATTTTCCAAAACGAAGTGGCTTCCAAACTCGTCGACAAGATAGCCACGAGGTTTGTCCTTTTGTCCAAGGTCTTCAAGACGATTCGCTACAACTGCCGTCATTCCTGCTTTTTCGATTTGTGCTGTAGCACGGTAAATCAAATCTTTCTGTTTGATACCCGATTCGAGTTTGAAACCGATTCGTACAGAACCTTTGCACATTTCACGTAGGCGTTCAATGTGCTTTTCACCTTCAACAAGTTCAACGGTCAAATCTCCTTGTTGGCTTGCTAATTTGCCTTTTGCAGGATTCTTAACGATATAGTCAAGAACTGCAGCAGTATGAATCCAGGCATCGATTTTATCCTTCGCCAAAACCAGCAACTCTTTGAGCATTGTATCGGGCTCAAATGCTTCAAGAACGAGAGGGAGCCAACTTGGCGCAGACACACTGGTAAAACCGGCCACGCAGGTCACGTCATGGCCGTGGCGATAGAGGTCATCAGCCAATGCGAAACCAGTTCTGCCAGAACTCGTATTTTGAACAAAACGAATGTCATCAATTGGCGAACGTGTTGAACCCAAGGTAAGAACAACATCTTTCCTATTCTCAAGACCACAGTTCATGTGATGAGAGAAACGAGCTACAATTTCTTCGTGATGGGGAGTTTTTCTTTTGCCCTCTTCTTCACGACCCCAAAGTACTGAAATCCCATGCTTTCGAACTTCATCGACGATGTCATCGGTAACTGGGTCACTTGCAAGATCTGCATGCATGCTGGGAATCATCATGACTGGACAATTTCTGCTTCGAGCTACACTAAGTGCCATCATCAACGGTCCGTGCTGCAATCCATGGACAAAACTAGCCATCGTATCTCGGGTTGCAGGAGCAACTAGGATTCCATCAACCTCGTTCAACACCTCCATGTTTCCATCCCAATCGGTAATCACATCTCCTTGAGTTGCCCATTCAACTGCAAGAGGAGTTATGATTCGTTGTGCAGAATGGGTCATTGCTACCCGAACATTGGCTCCATGACGCCGCAATTCACGGGCAATTCGTACTGTATCAACGGCTGCAATACCTCCTGAGACACCGAGTAAAACCGTTCTTCCTGAAAGGCTTTCACCTCGGAATTCGACATCGGTGTCTCGCATCGCCATGCCTACCCGAGCGAGACTTCAGTCATGACTTCTTCCATCGATGTTTCATACTGACATGGCAATGGTTCAAGCATAATGGATGGGTGGACATCATATGGCAGACCGAGGGGATGAGATGGTCATTGCTGGCATGCGGCCTTATTCTCCAAACGATGCGAACAACCCATATTTGCGCTTACATCGAGGTGTGAGTTTTGTCTTGTTTGTTGACAGTCTTATCCTCCTTTACATCACATCCATCATCGCTTCAGGATGGTTTGGCAATTCTGCAGGACTTGTAACTGGAATTGTTGCCACATTCTTGATTGTCGTTTGGTTGGCATATCGGGCTCGTAATCCTAAGGCATACTGGTTCGGTTGTGCAGTGATTGGAATTGCGGGATTATTTTTCGGCTTCAATGCTCTGTATTCACTTGTCGGTGTCATCACAGGCGATGCTGTATTTCTGCTGTGGGTATTCCTATTCAGTTGGGCAATGTTCGGTTCTTTCCGACGCTCTATGTCTCATTTTCACCCGGTTTACAAAAACACCTATTTTGGTCGTGAGCAGGGTATACCTTCACTTGAGATGGAGGCTGGAGAGATGCTGGCTGCTTGCCCACATTGCATGGCTGTTCTCGCTATTCAACCAAATTTACTCAGTCATGAGGATAAGTGCCCCTATTGTAATCTTCACTTGGTAAGCAAAGCATTAGCATCAATGTACGAACAAGAATAGTCTAATTCTTGTTTTCAAAAGCGTCAAAAGACGGTGCTGCCGCTGGACGATTGACCTCTGGAATTTGATGAAGAGTTTCAGATTCGAACGTAGAAGATTCTATTTCATTCTGGACGAGGTTTCTGCGTTGAAAGAAAACGACAACCCCAGCAATCAGAGCAACGATTAAAGCGATTCTAAAGAGTATATCAAACCAAGAATCATAATTTGCGTTACCAGGAAATGGGTCATAGGCGTTGGCAACACCGTCCCCATCAGAGTCATATTTCGCATTTTTATCAAATGGAAAAATATCGCTGTTGTCACCAAGACCATCTCCGTCAGAGTCAAGCCATTCAAAGGCACTTAACGGGAATACATCGGCGTTGTCTCCTACGCCATCGAAATCTGTGTCATAGCATTCCGAAGCATTGTTCGGCCAGACATCAATATTATCGCCACAACCATCAGAGTCAGAATCAAGCCATTCACTGGCATTGTAGGGGAATACATCCGAGTTATCTCCTACTCCGTCCATGTCAGTGTCATTCCATTCATTAGTATCTAGAGGAAATGCGTCTCTGTTGTCTCCATATGTGTCGTTATCTGAATCTGACCAGTCGTTTGAATCAAGAGGGAACTTATCCGAGTTATCCCCAACCCCGTCACCATCTGAATCGTTCCACTCGTCATAGATTGAAGGAAAAGCATCGACACGGTCACCATAACCATCTCCATCAGAATCTAAACAGCCCAGTGGAATAAGTGAATAGCCTTCCTCTAGAGGACAAACATCGGTGTTATCTCCAATCCCGTCAAGATCGAAATCTGACCATTCCGAACTATCGAATGGAAAAGCGTCTCGGTTATCGCCCACACCATCTTCATCAACATCGCTACAATCTAGCGAATCGAAAGGAAAAGCATCGGAGTTATCACCACATCCATCCCCATCTGAATCCAGCCATTCATTTCTGTCTAAAGGAAAAGCGTCTTCGCCATCGGGGTAGAAATCATCGTCAGTATCAATATCTCTTTCATCGGTACCGATTTCTTGCTCGTCCGAATTTAGAAGTCCATCCCCATCGATGTCCGCATCCTCAATATCACGACATCCATCTGAATCCAGGTCGTTGATGTGGTTGCCAATTAACCCCTTAGGGCATGCATCATTCGAATCGTAATATCCATCATTGTCGTCATCAGAATCTTCCTCATCGCTGCATCCATCTGCGTCATGATCATTATTTGTCGGAGAAAATGGGCAGATATCGACGGCATCGTTGTAACCATCACCATCGGAATCTCTCTGAAATGCTGAGCAACCTTCTGAATTTACTGAATCTCCGTAAGTTGTATTTGGGCAAAAATCATCGATGTTCAAAACTCCATCTTGGTCCTCATCTTGCTGGTTCCATGAACATCCAGTCGAATTGGTTGAAACACCAGTTTCAGTCCATTCACATAAATCATAGAGATTTATCACTCCATCTCCATCAGTATCTGGAAGACCAACTGTTTCTGTAGCATATCGACCAATGAACTGGTGCATGACTCGAGTAGGATGGGCTTTGTCAAAGAATAAGTATTCATCAGCATTTGCTACAACAGGATCGCCGCTGCTGCAAATCGGTAATGGGAGCAGCGAGACACCACCTGAACATGCTGAATCTTGAGTATTGGTTAACCCAAGAGATTCCTTATTGAGTAAGATATCGTTGAATATATTCCATGCATCGATATAATGGATTGTCACGCCGAGTTCAGAACGCATGTCGACAACCAGATTGGAAAGTTTTTGATTGTACAACACGACTTCTGAGCCAATAGCATTTTGCTGACTTTGGCTCCTGCTCTTGACTTCTGGAGTTTTCTCTAATGGAGGTAAATTTGGAATAATGAATTCTTCTGCACCACCGGCTTCAAGTTGTCGAATGTGTGATTCCATGTTTGCTACAATGGTGTTTGCATTCGCAGTACCGTATAGAAAATCATTTCCACCAGACCACAATGACACTATTGTTGAAGATGGTATTGTCGATTCAACGTTCGCAAAGTAGTTGGATATTTGAGTTCCGACATTTGGCAACAAGACATAGGAATAGCCTTGACCGGTTTGAGACCCACCGTATGCACGATTGTCTCCAAGAGATGTGCCTGTACCGAATGAAGTTTGAACATTGTATGCATCTGACAAATACTCGAGCCAAACCGGTCCGTTTGAAAATCGACCTTGCCAGTAGGGAGGCGATGAAAAAACTGCAGACACTACTGCACTTTGGTTCCCATTACCCATGTCGGAGAGTGAATCGCCAAAGGCGATAAGATTGGTAATTGACGGGAATTGGGTGTGCTCAAAAACCGTAAAAGACAGTTCAGATTCATCCAAGACTGAACCGATTTCGTCTGTAATCTCAAATTCAAACGAGTAAAAATGGTCGCCTTGGTAGAACTTTTCAAGTTCAAATTGCAGTTCAGTTATGGTCCCTGTAGCTTGGAATAAGTACGTACCGTTGGTAATTACTAGGTTTGATTCTCCAACTAAATCCCATGAAACTTTCAATTCCATATTGTACGGAGCATTTCGTACAGAAGCATCAATCACCACAATCTCACTCGATAACCAATCGTATTTTTCAACTGTAAGTTCAGTTGTAACTGCTCTTGCTTCGGCATGAACAAACCCTGATGCACTTTGAAGCAACACCAAAATAATCAGTACAAAAGCAACTCTGCCCACATGGCTGCTAGTTGATTCAACTAGAAAGAAATTCGCCTCAATGAATCATACTGCATGACGAATCGATATCAAACATCTTCTTCATCATCCGATAATGAGTTTAGACCTTTCCACAAATCTTCACTAGAGAGAAACCCTACAAACTCCTTTTCTTCATCATGGAGCAAAACTCCTTTCGGTTTGAACTTGTTTATTTTAGCCCATGCTTGAGAGACATTGTCTTTCCAATTAATGGATATGATGTTCGTGTTTGCACATTCTCCAACAGTGGCTTTATGGATCGCCCCAACATGCTTTGGAGCTGAACCGTACATCTTCAAAAAATCATAGAGATACATAACGCCAAGAAACTTGTCCTTTTTTTTATCATAAACAAGTATGGCGTCATCAGGACGATTAGAGTACATTTTCGCAATTTGCGGCATAGATATGTGGGGCTCAACTATACTGTATGTGTCTTCATGACGCAAATCCTTGAGCATAGGTTCACCCTTGGCCATATCTGTTGTTTCTCAAAGTAACATAAAGTGTTTTTCAATCCAAGTTCATTCGGGTAAAGTATTTTGTGTCTTCAACATTATTCATGATTGACGGCAGTATGGTATCGACAATCGGAGATATAGTTTTGAGCGACGAGTTTGCTCTTTTACCCTATACTTCCGTACTTGCAGATGTTGCTAAGGCGCTCTCTCCGGTAAAGAACTCAGCTGCATTGATTCGAGGCCCAAAAGGGGCTGGAATCGCGGGAATCGTAAAGGTTCAAACACTGCTCGAGCATCTGGCCTCAGAGGGTGACCCGCTCACTGTTCGCGCCAGTTCAATTATGCTGACAGATCTCTTTCGAGTTCGCGTCGATATTCCAATTAGCAAAGCAGTACGAGAAATTACCGAACGTAAACCCGATGCTGTTCTTGTGTTGGATAAGGAAAATACCTTCGTAGGATACCTTAGTGCTGAAGATTTTCGAAGTTTGAAACAAAGAATCGTAGGAGATTCTGTCGAGGAAAAACAGCCTGAGACTATTGGCGAGGCAGTCGAATTACGTGATGAATTCCGAATGGTATCGGTAACCGAACGCCTCGACAAAGTGTCCTTACTTCTTCGCCGACCAAGTGTGCAATTTGTTCTGGCACAAGACAGTAAGAAAGGTGTTCAAGGAATTTTGTCTGTTCAACAACTTTTATCCATTTTTTCTCAAAAGAAGAATCCAAACCGGGAGACTGTAAAGAAACACATGCGTACAAACCTGCTCCGATTAAGAGAAGATACACCTATTCAATTGGCTATTGAAACCATTCAAAACCGGCATCCGGATGGTGTTCTCGTGCTCGGAATGGACGATACATTTCGGGGATTGTTAAGTCCTGATGACTATCGTACATTGAAGGGAGTCCTTCCAAAAGAAATTGAGCATGATGGAACTTTCAACACACTCTTGCCTTACTTGAAAAATTCAATGAGTTTGAAAGACAGTTCGACTGTTGTTTGGTCTCACAATGGTTCAGAATTGATTGTTAAAGGTGGTGAGATGGAACTTGATATTATCGAATCAGAACTCTGTCTTTCAATTCCAGTTTATTGCGATCAAACCGATGAACAAACAGTTACAATTCGCTTTTCAATCGGTGCAAAATTAACTCGAACATCTCTTGTCAATCGTTCACTGGAATGCCACGAAATCATTGAAAATCAGTGGGGACTGATTCTTATCGAATCAATTTGGGAGCATGTACTAACTTGGATTGATTCTTCGGTAACCAAGGAAATTCACGAGCCTTTGTTTTCAATCAACTCTCAAGGTTTGTTAATCACAGGAAAAAACAGTAATCTTCAGAGCAATCAGGAGGTGAAAATCAATGGCTAGTGTCAATGTGAGTGTAATGGACTTTGCCGAAGATATTGCGGAGCCAATTGTGCCGATTTTAGAAGCCTTAGGAATGATTGGAGGGGATGGAAATGATCTGGACCTTGAGGGTTGGTCACTTGAAAAAGCACTTGGATTTGTTTCAAGTTATCAACGAACTTCTGCGATACTTACAATTCTCGACCTCATTGATAAAATCCCCCTTGCTAAAACAAAACACAGGGACACAGATGGCCATGTTACATCCGACCCAAGTTCTGGCTCCCAAGAAGAAATATGGCAACAGATTTTGGATTTGTCGACGGACACTCATGAGTTGAATCTTGGAATCTCTTATAACCGCACAAAACTTGTCCAAACATTGGATTCGGACGGTACAAACTGTCAACGGATTCATTTGGGTTTGTTTGGCGAATTGAAAGGGTTGGCAATTGGAACTTCGTCAGTTCTCGATGTTGAGATGTCGCTTCCAATTCTTCGATTGGAATCAAATCAAGACGGAAGTATGAACCAAAAGACCCTGCTTATTGAGAATGCTGAGTTAGGCGAAGAACATCTCTCTGCTCTTTCGATACAAGCTCGTCTCACCCCTCAGGGCAGCAGCCAATTTACTGCAGGCAGTATGTCATGTGACGCAATAAGTTTACGTCTAGCATTAAGCCGGGCAGGTGCTGATATCGAACTAAATTTAGACAATTTTGTCGGTTCGCAATCTGCGCTGCCCCAAAACCTCAATGTAAGTTTGATGCAAAGTGGACAAGGTTTCAATCCTGACTTTAACCAACTGCTAGGATTGTTACTCAATGCCGTTCCAGCAGGTGTCCTTTCCGACCATCTACTCCCGATTCTCGGTCTTGATTCGTCAAAGGTACCAAGCGTACCCGAAATTGGACTCATAGGATTGCTACTCAATATGAATGGCCCTGAAGACATAGCCAATGGAATCAAGCAATGGGCGCAAGGCATTCTTACCAATACGGTAGATTTTGAATCCTGGGTTCGGCATTTCGTCGCTCTGTTCACTGGTTCAGACCCCGGTTCGGAATTCCTTCCAGGTGATGGGACGGAGGACAATCCGTGGAACTTTACCATATCAGTTGGGGCCGGTGCTGGAGGATTAGGACTTCGGCTATGGACGACCAACTCCCCCGATGGCTCGTATTGGTTGCACATAGGCAGTAATGCCCATTTTTCAGTGGATTTTAACTCAGATGGATCCTCTCCTCCTACTTTACAAAATTCAATAGATATGGTTTGTGATTTGGACATCGTTTCACTACCCCTTCTAGGTAACGGTACTGTGGAAACTCTCTCCTCAGGATTCCTCGGCATTGAGATAAATGCACATGACGGAACCCTGTTCTCGTGGGGTCCAAACTCACCTCACTTGTCAGCAGCCGTCAATTCTGCACTGGGGAATTTCGGAGGCTCAGTTGGCAGTATTCGTGCTGGACTAAGTTTAGGAAGCAATCACACACTTTCTCCGGACCTAACACTTGTGGATGTGAACATCAATGGCACATTTAGAAATATTGACCTCTTATCTGGAGGGTTACTTGATGATGTAATCTCAGCACTTGGAGAACCGTTTCGAAGTGCATTGTCAGACATGTTTACCTCAAACAGTTATCTCCAACGTATAGGGGCTCTACTCGGTTTGGTTTCACCACGTAACGATGGAAGCATGCACAATGTTCGTTCGGTTATGTGGGAGGGAACACAAGACCTCCGCATCGGTGGAAGTGCACCAACGCTCTCTTTTTCCAATCTGTTTTCGGACCCAATGGCAACCATTGCAAGATATCATAGAAATCTTCTCGAAATGAATGCCCTTCCAAATGAAGCAGGGAATCTAGCTGGTGTTCGACCTTGGTCTCTCCTTTTAGAGGCAGTAATCGACATCATTCACTCAATTGTTCTTGAAATTAATGGTGGTTCACCTATTCCAATTCGCACTGATGGGGAATGCTCTGTATCTCATGCCATCTCGGCTGACACAGTCACTGAAGTTTACGCTGCCGATGTTACTTCGAACTCTACACTGCCAAGAGTCGAACTTCAAATTGAGTATCTTAACAGCGGAGATACTGAAGGAAAGTGGAGTGTTCTTCCAACCGTATACCTCACAGAAGTAGCATTTGGCAAAAAGCTAGAATTGGATGCAAGACTCGTGTTTGAAATGTTTTCAGTCATTTTGCCAGACCCCGGACAAAGCGATTCCCAGTCAGCAGATGCGATATGGGCTGAAGGGGCGCAACTCGACCTTTCATTACAATCACAAATGGTTAATTCATCTCGACCTGCAATCGGTATTGTCGATATTGCATCGATGCAGATGACTGTTGATTCAGTATCTGCTGGAGTAGAGTGGATGGCAGCGACCGCCGATACAGATTCACAGTTTGGATATTATTTTGATGCAGAGAACTTCAAATTTGAAGGTTCAATACCGGATTTATCTGGATTGTTTTCGTCACTCCCGAGTGGTTTTGACTTTTCTGGAATTCAAGGGCTATCTTGGGATGGTCTCGATCTTCATCTCCCAGACTTGTCGTTTATTCGTTTCCATGGCAGCGATAGAGGATGGTGGAATTTCGACGGTACATTGCGTTTCAGTTGGGATGGAATAGACATGCCTCAAATTCCTTGGCCAATAACGATTCCTGGACTGTCAATTACACTTCCGCAACTGAATCTCAATCTCTTTTCAGGTTGGTCAATTCCAAATTTAAATTTGAGATCTTTGAATGGATTTGACTTCGACTTCATTCTACGGCTATTCTTCCCCTCTCTTCCTGACCGAGCAAATGGAGGCGGTCCATGGGATCTTAATTTGCTCTTTTCGTTACCTGAAATCCGAATCCTAATCGGAAAATTCCTAACCTTGAGATGCGGTCGTCTTGGTCTCTTCTTTGCTGGCTTCTTCCGATTTGACCCTCACTTTGGAATGTTTGACCTTGGTTCGTTCCTTCGAGGTAATGGCTTTGAAATCCCGAAGTTTAATTGGCCTCAATTACCAGAAGGATGGAATATATCTCTAGGACTCGACAGAGATGGACTCGGAATGGGGCCATTCAGTCTACCGCTTGATTGGCCTGAAATAAATTGGAATCTTTTCCTAACCAATCCATTTGGGGCATTGAAAGCATTCTTTATTGAATTGTTTAATGGACGTTCGAAGAGCGGGCAGCCGTTTGCTCTTCCAGGATTACGCTGGTTGTGGGGATTATTTTCAGGTTCACTCCCTGACTTACGCCTACCAGACCTAGGCTGGGGTAAATCTTCGAACAGAACGGGTTCAGGTTGGGATGGCTTCAATTGGAATGGCTTCAATTGGAACGGTTTGAACTGGGGCAATCTTAATTGGAATTCTTTTGAGTGGGGTCGTTTGAATTGGGATGGAATCAATTGGGGTGGTCTGGACATCTCAGGCATTGATTGGAATTCTCTGGATTGGGGTGGACTCAATTGGGGCGATTTGAATTGGGGTGACTTGAATTGGGACGGTCTCAATTGGCGAAGTTTGAATTGGAGAAGTCTTGATTGGGCTGGCATAAACTGGGGAAGTCTCAATTGGGGAAGTCTCAATTGGCCAGGGCTTAACTCTGGTGACTCTAACTGGACTGGTTTTGACTGGGGTAATTTTGATTGGTCTGGCTTGAATTGGAACAATCTGAATTGGAATGAGCTTGATTGGAACTTCTTCGATTGGGGTGATTTCCTCGGAGGATTTTCAGGATTTGATATTGAACTCCCCCAGATTCCAATCACGATTCGAGGAAACGGTACATATGAAGACCCTTGGGCGATTGGTCTTCAAAATGAAGGATTTCCAGATGTTGAATTGTTGTTTTGGCTCGACCCTGACGGCCTACCAAGGCTTGAGGGAATACCAGAAGTTTTCCACCATTTAAGCGACCAGGTCATGGGAATTTTGGACAATGTCTTGGCTCAAGACTCGGATGCTCTACCAACTGATTGGGCAATGTCAATTGCGAAAATGGTATCCCAAATTGCTGGATTCGACGGTCAAATATCTCATGCAGTGGGCAACATGCCAAACTCTCAGATTGCCCAAGCTCTGATTGGATTTGATAACTTTATGAAGAATTCTGACGGACTGATAAATTTACAATCTCAAAAAGATATGGACGGCACATGGGCTTCTGTGAACCAATCGTCTGCACATGAAGCTCACCATTTGAATGTATTAAGGACTCCATCAGTCATCAGTGAGGCTGTATCGTTCTTCAATTCCGTTTCAGGCGCCTCACCTTGGAAATTACTCTTTGTTTCTCCTCCATGGCTGGGCTCGAATGTTTGGGGGGACATGGTGTCTGGAATAGTATCTGCAAAAGGCTGTTCTCCAATGGTCTCTACATCAGATTTTTCAAGTTCAGGAGGACCTGTATCTGCAGGACAAATCACGACCAATTATCTTTCACAACATGATGCTTCAAAAGACATGCACTTGCTTATTCCGTCACTGGCAATTCCAAATTCAGGCACCTACACTGGCTATCTTGAGCAACAAATTTCGATGATGGTTGACCACTTAACTTCGCATGAATCGTGTAAAGTATTCCTCCTTGGTCACTCTGTAGGTGGATTAGCTGTAAGGTACTATACTGAAGGAGGGCCAGATGTTCTGCCTGACGGTTCATCAGTCGACAGGGATACCAAAGTAATGGGAGCATTGACTGTCTCAACCCCTCATTCAAACAGCGGTATAGAAAGTTCCGAAGCTGGTAAATCTGTGTTACAAATTGTCCAAATGTTGCGACTTATAGGTTCAATAGACCCATCAAATCCACCGACCTTCGACCCAAATGACTTTTCTGAAATAGCGGCAAATATTGCAGGTGAAAAGAATATTACCCCTGAAATCATCGAACAACTTGCCCAGATATTGTTAGAATCTGGAATGAAAACATACTACACGGAGGGTGACTGATGGCAATTCCGACAATGGCAATAGGATGTTCAATGTCCAATTCCAATTCCGGCCCAGGTATCATTGAATCGATTAAAGAAGTCACAGATGCCATTGAATCTTTGGTCATGAGTCCGCCGAAAATGCCGACACATTTGGGCGTCGGTATGCGATTTGGGCTCTCTCACATTGGAGACAATCAAGAATCATCAAACACTTCTCTTGATGTTGAGTGCAGAATCGATTTACTCTCGATTGAACTTGGAAGCAGCGGTGCACAATGCCCGCGCCCAATGCCTGCAATTCACCTCCAATCCCATTTGGGTCAGAAGGCATCGAATGGAGACACAGAATACCTCTATGGAGGGCCTGGTGAATCTATACGCCTACGTTCTGTTGACTTGAATGTGAGTTGGATGAAAGATACGACTGGAGCAAGTTCCTGGGATGCAGCAATGCATCTCAACGATGCAGCATTCCTTGACAATGTTGACTGGACTGCATCAATTCCTGGAAAACTTACCATTGACCCGAACCAATGGAATGCTGGAGCATCAGAGGTCCTTGATGCGTTTTTATCTGGGTATTCGAGCATTCCAGAAATTCCTGCAATCGAATCGTTCTTTTCGGGATTAAATGTTCTTGGACTTTGCTATCAATCCCCGATTGCAAATCCAATAACAAACGGACAAAGTATTCGATGGCATATCGACCAGAACGCCATACAGACATTTATCGATTCGACAAAAGACTACATTGAATCCTTAGTTCAAGATCCGTTCGGAAACTGGGACTTAGGCCAACCTCTACCTTCTACTGGACTACCTTTAGGAGAACACATAGCATCTTTTATTCCCAATTCAAATTGGAATACTGGAAGTGAAATTGCATCCGGTGGACAGTTGGAAATCGCGTTACCTGTGTTTGATTTACTCGATGGTATGGTTTTCAAACTCGATCGATATGGCGCATTGGAATTAGCACTTCAGCCAATAGGAATCGGTCCTGCGGATTTTTCAGCACTCATCTCAATTGATGCTTTCTACCCCGAGACATGGGGCGATGGGCCATCGATTGAACTGCGATGTGAAATGGTGGAAGATGTTTCAGGATTCTTAGAAGGGGCATCTCTGGTTCTGGCGAGAAATTCGCCGTGGTCGATGACGCTTGAATTGCCACAAGCTAAACGATTGCCAAAATTTACTTCAGATGGAATAGTGTTCACTGAAATCGGGCCCTCGTTTAATCTTCTCGAAGCAACAGAAAGAACCGAATTTTTGTCTGCTGTTCCCGGTATGATTCTCGATGCAGGTTTGCAGGTATTGGTAGAACGGCTGGTTTTACAGAATGTCGGCTCAGGAAGCGTTTTTGTACCCATTCTTACCTCGCTCGGTCTAGCATCTCATGGTCCAAATGGTAGCTTAACTGCGAATTCACTACTACCGCTTCTTGAAGATCCATTGACTTACCTTTCAGCGAATGTTTTGACTTCAAGTGGATTAAATGTCCCAACAATTCTTACCATTCTTCAATCCCTTTTTGATGCATTCCAATTGACAACTGAAACTCTATCCAACGAAATTGTACATACCACCCCAGAAGGTACAAGTGTTTCTGAATGGGTGCTTGAAAACATACAAGTACACTTTGGAACAACTGGTTCTGAAATGTTCACGGTTCACATTTGCGAAAACCCATTGGTCGCCGGTTCTCTTGCCATTACACTTGGACTTCATGCGAACCAAACAATTTTTGGTTCTAACCTATTCTCTGTTGGCGGACAACTGAAATTGAACTTGTCCTCAAATGGCTCAATCAACTTGGACGGCAGTTCTCTAATTCTTCAAGCAAACACTGGAATGATGATTCAAAATCTGCAGATTTCGACTGGAACCTTGACCACGCAACAGGAATTCCTTAACGGCTTAATTACATCGTTTAGTAATTCAGTTTGTATACTTCAATTAAATATTCTAGGTGCTCTACCATCCCTAACTCTTGATGTGGACTTTGACTCAAGCTCATCAACATCTCCATCATGCATGGTCGAACTTTATCCAACCGTCAATGGAATAGATTCGCTATTGAAGGAAATCGCTTCGAGTGCGTTTACCGCTATCTTACCCGAATTAATCGAGTATGGAATTTCACAACTTACTGATATTCAAATCCTACAAAGTTCTACAACACTTGATGCTTTGTTACGGGGAATTCTAACCGATCTCGATGTTTGGACTCCCGGAATCAACACCATCGATTTGAATGGATTTGGAGAGTTATGCAGTAATCCTGTAAATTATCTCAAAACTGCAAACCGACTGCAACTTCTACTTTCACGAGCATCTGCACTCGTGTTGTCATTGGTACCACAGAGTTCGTCTCCAATGTTACTGATTTCTCAGAATTCAGATGCAGGTAAAAATTGGACAAGTATCCGACTCAACCAGACAAATACCTGGACATCAGGATTTGTATTCGATGTAGGTGATAAAAAAATAAGTGGAGAAATTGGATTTTGGCTTTCATACTCAACCGATTCAATCACTCCACAACTTACTCTCGACAGCCATGGATTCACTGCAAATGCTGAGATTGGATATTCGCGCAATGCAAGCGGTCAGTGGAATTTTGAAGCGTCCTTGGCTGGATTTTTCAATACGGCACTTGTTTCAACCCCATTCCAAATTCAACCGGCAATACGATTTGACTTTACCAACAACCAACTTGGAATTTTGTTGAGTTCGGGTGTCGATACATCTGCTTCAAATCATTTGCAAAACCCAGTCGACATTTCCGGAAATAGTTTCTGGATTCGACTCTATCCTTCAAACCAATTCGATTATGGAATACCAAATTTGGGTGCACTGGCTATTGGTGCCGCAAATACTGCGCTAGATTTCATTGAGCAAGTTCCCGCAGTCCAATCTTTCCTAACGACTCCGCTGTACAATCCAGGTTGGGGTATTGGACTTGATGATTACAAGGAAATATTGCGTGACCTATCTATAATTGGAGATTGGCTGGTTCACTTCGGAATATGCTCATACACAAATGGTACTGTGGCCCCGCCGAGTAGCAACAGCACCGCATGGAAGGGTACCCGAGGAGTTCCTATTGGAGTCGACCCTGGAACATCTTCTCTACTCTTCATCAATATTCGGGGAATCGGCGATATTATCGATCACTATTCAAAAAGCCAAAATTCTGATACTGAATTCCCATATCCAAGCAATTCCCAAAACGTCTACGACGTGTTCTTAAGAGGGGCAATGGACATGGTTCGTGAAGTTGTAAGTGGTACAGTTCTACTCTATCAACAGCAAGATACTGATTTTGATTTCAGCATTAATCTCAATGTCCAAGAAGATGATTCCGGTACCATGGATTTTGGCCTTAATTTCAATTTTGATGAAAAAATAAAATTCGATATTGGAGGATTGGAACTTGAACTCAGCACTCGTGAGCCAGTGGATGGTTCGGAGTACGAAACCTGGGATTCCAAGACTTCTGGCGAATTCGCTCAAGGACTTACCTTACAAATGCTAAGGTTTCACCCGACGGTTACAACAGGTATTCCATTCG
>MDSV01165687.1_pt1 | contig 27808 bp, 22 predicted proteins | sample 810851 | NCBI WGS metagenome assembly MDSV01 (sample SAMN05326640, study PRJNA326480) | marine metagenome | isolation source: seawater | place: Atlantic Ocean: North East | collected 2012 | reverse complement strand
ACAACACCTGCATACCGAAAAATATTATCAGAAAATACGGAATAAGACGTTGTACCAGCTCCCATATCAATAACAATAGAGCCAAGATTTGCTTCGTCACTGGATAGTGTTGCAACAGCGCTCGCTATTGGTGAAAAAATTATTCTTTCGACCCTTACGTGAGCACTTTCCACTATATTTTGTATGTTCTGAATAATACCTTTAGTGCATGTAAGATTATTAAGATTGATGTTTAATTTTTCACCATACATTCCAATTGGGTCCTCAATCAGATCAACCCCATCAATAGAGAAACCTAATGGTATGGTTTCAAAAATTAACTTATCTGATGTGAGATTTTGTTCTGCGGCTATTGATAATGCTTTATCCAGCTCTTTTTTTGTTACTTGAGTATCGTTTATTGGAATGCTAATCTCAAACAAATTCGACTCAACCTTATCCGAAGTAATATTTACTGAAATTTTATCAATTGTCAGAGAAGACATTTTTTCTGCATCCTCAATAGCCTTTCTGATTGATAATTCCAGCATTGATGGATCTACTATGCTTCCATGCTCAAAACCACTCGATCTCTGGTGCCCAAGTCCAAGTAGTTCAAATTTTCCTTTATGATTTTCTATGTTAGTATTTTTGGCAATAAGGCAAACAATTTTATCGGAGCCAATATCTAATACTGCGCTTATTGTATTGAAATTTTTTGCGGGATTGACTCCAGACATTCTGTCAAATGACATAAGGTGCATATCAAACTCTTATATTATATTTTTTGATCTACTCATCGCAACCCCACTTGGCATTATGTCAATCCTATCTGGTAGTCTCATATCAATGATATCCACATATCTACTGAGGAGTGCGTGCTTGCTATCTAGTTGTTCAATTTCTTCAATCGCATTTGCCACATTCTTTTCAGGAAGATGTATTGTTATTCCGTTATGTAACCGGACTGTCCAGCGCCGATCCCCAACCCTTAAGAGTGATTTTATCTTTTTTTCAAATTCAGGATAATTTCTGATCATTGATATAATTTCTGGAATATCCTCCAGCGCATTAAGTCCAGCTATTACTTTTAAGTTTTTAAAATTATTTGGATTCAGTTCCTTTATTATTTCTGACTCATCATCAACTAAAAATTTATTTCCATTGTTAAACCATATTGCTATTGGGTTATGCTCATAAACTTTTACCACTAAAGTTGATGGATAGATCTTCCTTAATTCAGATTTTTTTATCCAATCAATATTATTTATCTGAGTACTAATTTCATGCAAATCTATATTGGAAAGTGAGGTTTCCTTCAATCCCGACACAATATTGATGACTTCTGTGGGTTTTGTATTCTCTATTCCCAATATTTTAACATTTTTCAATTTTATATCTAATTGGGCAAGCTCCATCGACTTGCTGAGAATGATATCAGAATTTTTTAGTAAGTAAGGTAATGAATAAAATGAAAGTAAAATTACGGCAGTAATAATATATGCTTTCGAATTATATCTCTTGGTAAGCCTGAAAATAAAATTTCGCATTATTTGTCCTATAAATGACTATCTATTGCAAGATGCATCAGAAATAATCCATTCAACCAGCTGATTAAATGTAATACCTGAGTAGCTCGCAAGCTCAGGTAAAAGAGATTTCCGAGTCATTCCAGGTTGAGTATTTACTTCGAGACATATTAGCTTTTCATCTCCATGCTCTTTATACCTAAAATCAACCCTTGTAACACCTCTACAACCCAAGCAATTATGTGCTTCTAATGCGTATTCTCTCATCTTTTTGTAAATATTTGGTTTAAGATTTGCAGGAATTATGTGCTTTGCTGAATTAGTGCCATATTTCGCATTGTAGTCAAATAATTGACCACTTGTGACTATTTCGGCAATATGTGTGGTCTTATCGCCTATTACCCCACAGGTAAAGTCAACTCCATCAATAAAATCTTCAGCAAAAAAAGAATTCAAAGTTTGCTTATTTTTATCAATAAATTGATTTAATTGGTCTTGAGATTTAATTAGATAAATATCAACACTTGAGCCGCCAGTAATAGGTTTGATGATTATTGGAAATTCGATTCTATCTTGCGAACCGTCAAATAAATAGGATTTAGCTACGGGAATATTTTTTTGCCTAAAGATTTCTTTTGATTTTATTTTATTCATTGCGTTTGCAGAAGCATTAATGCCGGAGTGAGTATATTTGATATTTAAGAATTCAAAGATAGATTGGATGTATCCATTCTCTCCCCATGACCCATGTAAACAATTAAAGATAATGTCAAAGTCAAGCTCAGTTAAACTGTTAATTATATTATAATCTGGATCAAGCGTCTGCACTCTATGGCCCAGGTCCTTAATTGCTCTCAGGCAAACCTTACCACTTTCGAGGCTTACTTCCCTCTCGGGCGATATGCCTCCCATAAGTAGCAGGATATTTAATTTTTTTGTAATATTTATCATAACTCAATTTTTGGGCCATCCCCAATTCGTCTTATTTCCCACTCAAGATCTATCCCGGTTCTATCTTTCACTCGTTTTTTTATTTTTTCACCTAAGAATTCAATATCATATGCTGTTGCATTACCCCTATTAATAATAAAATTTGTATGTAATTCTGAAATTGACGCATCGCCACATGACAAATCTAAACAATTTGTATCTCTAATTAATTCCCAAGCCTTTACATCAACATGGTTTTTAAATGTAGACCCTCCCGTCCTCTCTTTTATTGGCTGTGCTGCGTCTCTATGACGCTTGTAACTATTAATTTCTTGAATAATCTCTTCCCTGTTTTTCATAGATCCTTTTATTGTTGCTGAAACACAAATCATGTCATCTGAAATATTACTGGATCTATAACCATAACTCATATCAGATGAGCTAATTTCAACCACATTAGCCCTCATATCAATAAACTTTGCTGATAAGAGAATATCCGCAACCTCCATTCCATAAGCACCAGAATTCATCTTCACTGCGCCACCGAAAGTTCCCGGTATTGTATTGAGAAAAGAGAGCCCACCTAGGTTGTTCTTAATTGCATAATTCGAAATTTTCTTACTCGGTATCGCTCCACCACACTCAATGCTGCCATGTGAGTTCATATTTATATAGTTGAATGCCCTATCTAGAATTATAACGATACCGGATATTCCGTAATCCCTTACAAGAGTATTAGACACCCCGCCTAAAATAGTCACCGGAACATCACTTGGCTTAATAACCAAAAATTTTTTTAAATCATTTATATCTTTTGGCTTGAATAATAACTCGGCACACCCGCCCACGCGGAACCATGATATTTTACTTATTGGATAATTTGCGTGAAGGTACCCAGCTACTTTACCATCAAAATAAGACCTCAATTTATCAGCATTAGACCAGTACTTCATCAATTATTCTATCACATTTGTTTGCAAACATCTCTTGATATCTCGTTAATGTCACCTGCGCCAACAAATAATACGATATCACCATCCTTTGTTATGCGTTTTAGATATTTACTTATCAGGTTTTTTGATAAAAAAACTACCTCCGTATTTGACTTTTCCTTTATATCTTCTACAAATTTTTTATAATCAAAAATATCTTTATTTTCTTCCCCAGCAGCGTAAATTGGCAAAATCATAAGGTAGTCTGTATGCGTAAATGATTTACAGAAGCTGTCGTACAATGACTTTGTTCTGCTATACCGATGAGGCTGAAAAATTGTTATAACTCTATTTCTTGCCTCTTGTTTTGCTGATACGAGTAATTGATTTATTTCTGTTGGATGGTGTGCATAATCGTCGAAGTAACTTATCCCATCTTTCTCAATGACCTCGGAAAATCGACGATAGACCCCTTGATATTTGGCAAGCTGATAAATTATTTTTTTTTCAGCAATTCCATGAATTAAACCGATAATTACAGCAGGTACTGAGTTCCAGATATTATAAATTCCCGGCCTATTTATTTTAAGTTTTAAATTATATTTTTTTTTATTAATAAACCCAGTCAAACTGAAACGATGACCAAAAGGTGATTTCTCTATATCGTGAATCAATAGGTCTGAATGCTTGTTAGTACCATAGCTTATTGTATATTTTGACTTCAAATTGTGAAAAATCCTTGAAGCGATAGGATCATCTTTGAAGTATACAAAATAGCCATTATCATTAATATTATTTGCGAAATTTAGAAATGATTGTTCAATGTTCTGCATCGTTCCATAGTTTTCCATATGGTCATCATCAATGTTTGTGATAACTGATATGTCAGATGGTAATGATAAAAATGTTTTATCTGACTCATCTGCTTCCACAACAATCCAATCGCCATTTCCTATCTGTAAATTTGATTTAAAAGAATTATCAATACCACCTATTAGTGTTGTTGGCTTGTTTATATCATGAGATAGTATCCACGATGTCATTGATGTGCATGTTGTTTTGCCATGCGTACCAGAAATACATATAGATCTTTTTTTTTGCATAACTTCTGCAAGCATCTGGGCTCTCGAATATATTGGAATATTCAAATCTTTTGCTGCAATGTATTCAGGGTTATTACCATCTATTGCAGATGAGTAAATTACTTTTTCAATTTTTGTTGTTATGTTATTGGAATTGTGTCCAACAAATACATTAACCCCAATATCTGCTAGGCTTTCTAGCATATCACTATTCTTAATATCACTCCCTTGCACATTATATCCGTTTAGGACACACAATTTTGCAATAGCTGATAGTCCTATCCCACCAATACCAATGAAATGAATAAAAGATGAATTTATATTTTTATCATTTTTTATCATTTTACTAAATACTTATCCAATTGTTTAACAAATAGCTTTCTAGATTTAATCCTACCAACTTTACGCGCTTTCTCGGTAATTTTAGCTCTTTCAGCTTTATTTAAAATTAAATTAAGAATCATATTTGATAGTGCCTCTGGATTTTTTTGATCTTCATCAAATATTAAACAGGCCCCTTTATCAAAAAAGAATTTTGCATTTTTAAGCTGATCGTTATCAATTGAATTTAGCAACGGGATTAAAATAGAGGGCTTTCCAATCGAACATATCTCGAAAATTGTGTTGGCACCAGCTCGAGATATTACAATCTCTGCGCTTGCCATTATACTTCCAATATTAGAGTAGTAGCCTCTAATATCAAATTCCACACCAATTTTTTTATATTTTTTTTTTCAATAAAGCCTCGTCATCATGGATACAATTTTGATAAATTTTGAGTTTATTTTTTAATTTTAATGGCAAATAGCTAATCGCTTCTGGTATTAAATCGGTAAAAATTTTTGCTCCTTGGCTACCGCCTAGGACTAAAATATTTATAGAATTTTCTTTCTTATTTTTACTTAAAGAATGTGTAGTGATCTTATCTCGTAAAGGCAATCCTGAAAAAATTACTTTTTCTTCGAATTTTTGCTTCAAATTTTCAGTGCTCTTAAATGATAATAAAATTTGTTTAGCAAAATGCGATATCAACCTATTTGCCCTCCCCATCACTGAATTTTGTTCATGAATAATGACTGGAATTTTTAACAAATAAGCCGCAAAAGCCGATGGAAGAGTTGTATAACCCCCAAAACAAATTAAGAGTCTTGGCCTAGTTCGTATTAGGTGATAAATCGACTGAATAAACCCAATTGAAATATAAATTAAAAAAAATAACTTTGAATTTAAATTAGCTCTAAATGGTGATGATGATGATATTTTCTTTATATTAACATTGTTTAGCTCTTTTAAGTATATCTGGCCTCTTCGATCACTAAAAAAATTAATTACAAGATTTGGATCATTTATAATTAGCTCCTCATAAAGAGATATTGCAGGGTTAATATGACCCCCTGAACCACCGCATACTAATACAATTGATCTCTTTTTCATTTTCTGGAGTCTCCATTCAGCCCTGAAAGCTCAATTTACGTGATGAGTATTGAAAATTAGTTTTCTTTTGCCTTGTAAATGCGAGTATTAGACCAAAAGTTATAGCAATAGAGATGGCGGATGATCCTCCGTAAGAGATAAAAGGCAGTGTCATTCCTTTAGTAGGTACAATTCCTAAGTTTACTGCAATATTTATACCAACCTGTATACAAATTAGCGAGATAAGACCGATTGTTGATATTTTTGCGAATAAATTTTGCTGACTCAATGCTCTTTTAACACCTCTAAATATAATAAATGCAAACAGAAATATAATAATAAAACAAGATATTAATCCAAACTCCTCGGCCGCTACTGCGAAAATGAAATCTGTGTGAGCGTCTGGTAGAATATTCTTAATTGTTCCTTCGCCTGGACCAACCCCAAACCAACCGCCATTTGTAATAGCATTATAGGCAGTATCGATTTGGTATGTATCGCCCAGAGATGGGTTTAAAAAAATATTTAGTCGTTGGGTAAAATGATCAATATATATATAGGAAAGGGCAATCCCGGTTAGTGATAGTAGAAAAATTATGACCCCTATAATTAGTGGCATTCCAGAAATAAAATAAATAATAGAGGCTGTCAATGTCACCAAAATTGTTTGGCCAATATCCGGTTGTAAAATCAAACCAAATATAAATAGTATATATATTATAAATGATAATGATTTTCCTGGCGCTTTTTTTATTATTGACTCTGACATCAGCCATGATATCAAGACAATGAAAGCAGGCTTCGCAAATTCTGATGGCTGTAATGAAATTACGCCAAGATTCATCCATCTTGTGGCACCCTTTATTTCCGTTCCAAAAATATTGATGAAAAAAATTGAAATAAGCGAGGTAACAAAGATTAATAGGCATAATCTTCGAATATTTCGAGCATTTAAGAATGAGAAGAATATTGTTATAAAAGCACCAAAGACGATAAATATGAATTGTTTTTTTACAAAATAATATTGGTCGCTGTAATTCAATCTTTCAGCAATTGGTGGGCTGGCAGCTAAGTTTAGCACTATTCCAAAGATAATGAGAATCAAGATGGCACTTAACTGCACCTTATCGACTGTCCACCACCAATCCGATATTCCCGATTTAGTTGATCTGCTTATTCTCATTTCTTTCCTTAACTAGTTTTCTTACTATAGCTACAAATTCCATACCTCGTTCCTCAAAATTCTTGTATTGATCAAATGATGCGCAAGATGGAGAAAATAATACAGTTACCTCGGATCTAGACTTCTCGGCATCATCTGTTGACTTTTTTACAGCGTTTCTCAATGTCAAACAATTTTCATAATCAATTTTAGAATTACTTAAGGTTTTGCCGAGTGAAACAGCGGACTCACCGATTAGATACGCTTTTTTTATTTGTGAAAAATATCCTGTAATTCCTGATATTCCACCATATTTTTCTTTACCACCAAGTATCCAGTAAATATTTTTATAGGAAGTCAAAGCTTGCTTTGTTGCATCGGCATTTGTTGCCTTGCTGTCATTAATATATTGAATATTTTTATATTTTTGAATGAATTCAGTTCTATGGTTAAGGCCTCGAAAACTATCAAAATATAATTGGTAAGACTCAAAATCAATTCCCATCGCGTGTAAGCAAGCTATACATGCGGTAATATTTGAGGGATGAGAAACTAGACAGGCATTTGACTGACTATGAATATCAAATTTAATTACCTCACCATTGAAATTTAGTTCTGCAATTTCACTTTCACCCATCACATCATTTCTATATGAAATCAAATTACTTTTAAAATGCCTTTTCTTTATTTCATCAGATGTAATATCACTATCTAAACTAATAATTGAAATATCATTTTTATCCTGCTGTTTAAAAATATCAAATTTTATATTTATATATTCGCGCATAGATCCATGTCGATCGAGATGGTCAGGGCTAATATTGAGCAGCATTGCAATATCTGGTTTTATATTTGGTGATAATTCAATTTGGTAAGACGATAACTCAATGATAAATATGATAGCGTCATTACTCAAATCAAAATCCAATACGCCTCTGGTACCAATATTACCGCCGACCTGGACCTTTTTTCCTAATTTTTTTAAAATATGGTAAATCATCATTGCTGTAGTCGATTTACCATTTGTTCCAGTTAACATAATAATTTTATTTTCCCTGCCCCTGTGACTAACTTCATCCATAAAAAGCTGAATATCAGAAATTATTGGTATCTTTTTCTTTCTAGCTTCGCATATGAAATCTCTCTGCGGTGATTTTTTAATATCTATACCAGGGCTCAAAATAAGTGCGTTAAAATCCTCAATTGAAATATCTTTCGGATTTGTAAGATTTCTTCCGCTCTCAATATAGTTATTTCTTACTAGATCGTCATCGTCCCAAGCCGATACAATTGATCCACCTTTTTCAAGTGCTCGGATAGCGCTGTTTCCCGATAGTCCCAAACCGAGTACAAATATTTTTTGATTTTTGCGATGTGTTAATGGAACCATATTATTTTCAAATTTATCTTAGTTTTAACGTTAGCAAGCCTACAAGTGCCAAGATTAATGATATAATCCAGAAGCGAATTACAATTGTGGGCTCGCTCCAACCTTTCTGTTCAAAGTGATGGTGTAATGGAGCCATCTTAAAAATACGTTTGCCTGTTAATCTATAGCTAATTACTTGCACAATCACAGATGTTGCCTCTAATACAAAAAGGCCACCAATTATCAATAAAACAAATTCGTGCTTTGTTATAACGGCAATAATACCGATTACTGAGCCAAGTGATAAAGATCCAGTGTCTCCCATAAAAATCATTGCAGGAGGAGCGTTGTACCAAAGGAACCCCACACCAGCTCCAATAACTGCACCACATATTATTGCTAATTCACCCGAGCCTGAGACATATTGTATATTTAGATATTCGGAGAATAAAATATTACCTGTTAAATATGCTATTAATCCAAAGCTTCCAATCGCTATCATGACTGGCATTATAGCCAGGCCATCAAGACCATCGGTCAAATTTACCGAGTTACTTGATCCAACAACAACTAGGGTTGAGAAAATAATAAAAAATATACCAAGGTTAATTGAAAAGTCTTTCAAGAATGGCATGAGTACTATTGGGTGAAAATCTCCAACGTACTTAATCAAAAAAACTACAGCTATAATGGATATTAAAGCCTGTAGAAGTATTTTGTAAAAGCTATTCAGTCCATTGGATGATGAGTTCGTAACTTTAAGATAATCGTCATAAAATCCAATCAAACCAAAAAATAATGCAATAAAACCCACGACCCATATATATTTATTCGATAAATCAGCCCAAAGCAAAGAGGATACAATAACACCAAGTAATATTATTACACCTCCCATTGTAGGCGTGCCTGACTTCTCGATTATATGTCTTTTTGGACCGTCGGCTCTAATTGGTTGACCATTCTTTTGGTGCTTCTTAAAGTATCTAATAATCGCGGGACTTAAGAGGAAAACTATGAAACCTGATGTAAAAGTTGCAGCAACTGTTCTTGTGCTGATGTAAGCAAAAGCATTAAGAAGGGGAAACAAGGCTAGCAATTCGTCAATCAATAAAATCAGCATGTAAAAATTTCCGTTTGGGTAACTATGATAGCGCTAAATAATTAATAAATTCCTGTACTAAATTATTTAAGCCTATTTTATTGCTACCCTTTATGAATATCAAATCACCCCGTTTAAGCTTAAAATTATCAATTGAGTGAATATATTCGATAGATTTAAACTGCTTTTTTCTTTTTTTAGGAGACAACTTACAAAAAAAAGGAGTCAAATATTCTCCACAAAAATAGACATGGTCAATATTCGTCCGATTTATTCGGTTTACTAGTTCTGAGTGATATTTTTCACTTAAATCCCCTAATTCAAGCATGTCACCAATTATTATAATTTTGCGAAATATTTGTTCACCTCTATAACTATCTATAGACTCTATCGCATCAAACATTGAAGTTGGGCTTGCATTGTATGAGTCATCTATTAATTTTATCTGACCACCATCAAATTCAAAATCAAATTCCTGCCATCTAGATCTATGTACACGTGCGTTTTCAATATTTTTCAGTATCTCATCCAAATCATAATTTAATATATTTGCGATTCCCAAAACAGGAAGATAGTTATTCAAAATACTTATATTTTGGATATCTGAAGACGTTTGAAATATCTCACCGAATACCCTGAATTTTAATAAAATTCTATCTTTAACTCTTGATATTTCAGTAATTTGAATATCTGATTTATTTGAGTGGCCAAATGTTATATACCTTAAATTTTTTCCTGATACCTTTTTTTGTAATAGCTCAAAGTAATCGCTATCACGCGGCAGTAGAACAACTCCACCGCTCGACATACCCTCAATAATATTTGACTTTTCAATTGCAATATTCTCTTTACTACCCAGATTCCCGATATGTGCCTCTCCAATGTTTGTAATGATTGCAATGTCAGGATTTATTAAATTTGATAAATGACAGATTTCATCTTTCATATTCATTCCCACCTCAAATATCGCATACTTATCCATATTAGATAATTTTGCCTTTGAAAGTGTAATACCTAATTCATTATTAAATGATTCAGGCGCGGAAAATGTTGGCTCATAATTTGATAACACATTATGAAGGAAGTCCTTTGTTGTTGTTTTTCCAACACTCCCTGTTATAGCAATTTTAAGTGAATTTATATTTCTAAAGTTATAATCTGCAATTATTGAAAGCGTTTTAAATGTATCTTTTACAAGGATGAGTGGAAAATTCGACTCTTCAAAAATTTTTTTATCAGAAACTATTGCCGCCGATGCACCATTATTGAAAGCTTGTGATAAAAACTGATGCCCATCTGAATAATCGCCCTTCAGCGCAATAAAGATATCATTTTTCTTAATACATCTGCTATCCGTAGATAAAATATATTCATTATTATCTAAAGATATCTCACCTTTTAAATGTATGACGTTTATTAAATTTGAACTATTAAGGTTACATTTTATTCTGTAGTTATCGTTCATTTAACTCTATTTTTTTATAATTTCTTCAACAACTCTATGATCCGAAAAATATATTTTCTCATCGCCATAGACCATATATTCTTCATGACCTTTGCCACATATGACAAGGCTATCATCCGATGATAACTCCAAAATTGCGTAACTTATAGCCTCTTTACGATTAGCAATCTCTGTGAATTTTTTTGATTTCTTCATTAATTGTCTTCTTATTAAATGCGGCTCTTCAAACCTCGGATTATCGTCTGTTATAATCACAAGATCCGCATACTTATCCGCAACATCAGTCATCATACTACGTTTACCCTTATCCCTTTCTCCGCCGGCACCAAAGACAATTATTAGTCTATTTTTTGTTACGGATTTTATAGCTTCAAGTATTGACTTCATTGCATTTGGTGTGTGAGCATAATCAATATAGATATTATTACTTTTATATCTTGCTACGCATTCTAATCTTCCTTTAACATCACTCAATTTCTTAATTGATGCAAATGCCTCAAAGATTGAAATATCTGTATTAATAGTCGCCATGCATCCTGCTACAAGTGAATTTAAAGCCTGGAAGGAAGCTTTGAATGGGGTCATGATAATCATTTTGTCACCATACAAATCTACTTGGACTTGGATATTTCCATCTTCTCCTCTTTTAATATCCAGAATGGAAATTGTTGCATTAGCCTTATCTATTGTAATTAAATTTTCGGACCTAATACAATCTATAAAATCATGATATCTAATTGGTATATCAATCATATTTACCACTGCCGTTCCCTTGGGGCTTATAAGCTCAGTAAATAACCTTTTTTTTGCATTAAAATAAGAATCCATGCTGATGTGATAATCCAAATGATCCCGTGAGAAACTGGTAAATGCAGCACCGCCTATTTCTAACGCGTCCATTCTAAATTGATCTAGTCCATGACTTGATGCTTCAATTACCATATTTTGGTAACCCTCAGAAGCAAGTATATCAAGCTGTTTGTGGAGTGAGATCGGCTCAGGTGTAGTAAGTATACTCTGCATTCCATGAGCTGAATTACCTAGTGTTCCAATAGATGCAGATTTGACACCCATCAACTTCCATATTTCTTCTGTAAATTTTGTAACGGAGGTTTTTCCATTTGTACCCGTTACTGCTAATATATTTTTCGGCTGTTTCGGGTAATACTTTGAGCTAACAGAAGAAAGTGTTTTTCGAACTGAATCAACCTTGATAATTGGTATATCTAATGACGATCTAGTAAATTTAGACTGCTTCTGTGCAACAATACAAGACGCGCCTTTAGTAATTGCCTCTTTGACATAATGCTTTTGCAATTCTACATTCTTCTCCAAAAGAAAAAATAAATTTCCATTTTTTACTAACCTACTATCCGAACATATATCTGTTATTTTAAGATTGCTATTATGGTTTGATAGTTCAGAGGAATTCAATAGACTTTCAAGCTTCATTTTTGTTAAACCTTTTTTTCAGTTTGAAGCAACTACGATTTGATCATAGTTATAAAGCCTTTCAATTGAAGAGGGTTTTATATCCAACATTGGCGCAATCCTTCCAACTATTTTGGAGAAAGTAGGCGCAACATTCCATCCAGCTGTCGCATAGTTATATGTATTTTCGGTTGGCTTTGGTTCATCAAGAAGCAAAAACATAATATATTTTGGTTTATCCAGTGGAAATGCACCGATAAATGTAGTACGACGACTATCTTCATCATATGACCCACCAATTAACTTATTCGCGGTACCTGTTTTTCCGCCAACGAAAATTCCATCAACGGATGCGCGTTTCGCAGAACCATTTACAACATTCAAATACATCAGTTTCTTAATTTTCTCACTTGTAGACGGATCCAAAACTTGTTTTGAGAGCACATTTGTTCTTTCTCCTATTTCTAAAAAAGATGGCTCCAGTAATCTCCCTCCATTAAAGAGAGTGGCACCAGCCACCACAGCATGTAACGGTGTAACTGAAATCCCATAACCATAAGAAATTGTCATTGTATTTATTTCTTTCCAGTTGGTTGGGGCAATGCTACTTGGTAAATTTTGTATTTGAGTTGGGACTGGATCTAATAACCCCAGTTTCTTCAGGAAGGCTTGGTGATAATCTACACCAAAATCAAGAGCGATCTTGGCTGCACCAATATTTGATGAATGGGTAAATATTTCTGATACTGTTAAAACCCGCGCTTGAGGTCTGAAATCATTAATCTTGTGACCACCAATACTAATGGGTTTTCTCGCATCATATTCAGTATCCAAATCAACTAAACCACTGTCTAGTGCCATTGCTATGGTGAATGGCTTGAATGTTGATCCAATCTCATACAATGAATTTGTGACTTTGTTTACATTTTCTGGTAAAAGGGCGTCTGCATGATTTTGAGGATCAAAGTCCGGCAGCGAGACAGCACCAATAATTTCACCATTATTTATATCCATCAATATACCCGCGGCTGCAATCGCCGAGTATTCATTCATTGATTTTCGAAGCTCATCTCTCATAGCGTGGCTTACCTCTAGATCTAAAGATAAATATATATCCTCACTATTACCGCTTTTCATCTGCAGATCGATAAACTTTTCGATACCAACCTGCCCTTCATTATCAATATTCACATAGCCAATGACACTAGACAGGGTATTTGCAGAGCTATAGAAACGCTTGGTCTCATCAATAAATTGAATGCCGGGTATACCCAGATTGTGTATTTTATTCTCTTCACTTGGCGTGATACCACGTTTTAACCAAACAAACTTTTTGTCGTTGAATAATTTATACTCAAGGTCTTCTCTCTGAAAACTTGGTACTGCGGATAGTAATCTATCAACTATATCTTCTTTATTTCTAAGTAAATTTGGTCTTATTGCAACAGAAGATATTGTGATATTTGAGGCTACTAAATTAGCATTCCTATCATAGATGTTTGGTCGTTTGACGTTTAATATTTCTTTTTCATCAATATTTACATTTAATTCAGCCGATAAATTTGCCAAATAGAATATTTTAGATGACAGAACTAAGAAGCCCAAAAAAAAACAAAATGACAAAAATTTAATTCTTAGATGAAGTCTCTTTATTTGATTATTATTATGAGCTAAAAACATGATAGGTATTTTTTTTGTTTATTACTCATCAGTGTATCCAATAAGTGATCTCTGGATGAGCTCATCCATAACTTTATTAGCAGGTTTGAGGGGAATATCCTCAATTCTCTTAATTTGTGTCACTTCAACAGGTTCTAAATCTAAACCAAATTGATTTGATAAATTTTGGATTCTGTCTGGCTGGGACAAAAGACTCAACTCTGCATGTAAAGTTTCAATATCAGACTTTTCAGCTTCGATGGTGTTTCTTATTTGAATGATTTCTTTCTTAATATTTTTGCTATCATAGCTCAAGATATATAACGTAAAAGAAGTAGAGATGCATAAAACTAAAACTAATACATAAATTAACCTGGTCATTTAAGCTCCTCCAACATTCTTTTGTATTTAGTCATACTATAAATATCTAAATTTTCTCTAAACAAATGCTCTGTTCTCTGCACATACCTCAACTTTGCGGAACGCGATCTCGGGTTTGCAATTATTTCCTCGTGATCTGGTTTATAGAATTTTTTATGAGGGTAGATGAATGGATAATTTTTTTGACCTTCAAACATGGGTTCATATCGAGACCTAGAAGAACCTTGCCCCGTCAAATGATCAAAGATATTTTTTACTATCCTATCTTCAAGCGAATGAAATGTTATTACCGCAATGCGACCCCCAAATTTTATACGATTGCATACTCTACACAATAATGTATATAACTCATCAAATTCATTATTCACAAAAACTCTTATCGCTTGAAAGGTTCGAGTTGATGGATGAATATGCGTTCCTCTTTGCCTTTTGTAATAATTTCCGACTGCATCTTCAATTATTTTACTAAGCTCTGTTGTGGTATTAATTGTTTTTTTTTCTCTATAATCATTGATCTTTTTCGCAATAACTTTCGAATATCTTTCTTCCCCAAAATCTCTGATAATTTCAGATAAATGCTCAATTTTCATCTTATTCACAACATCATATGCACTTATTTTACCCTCACCCATACGCATATCGAGCGGTCCCTCATTTTGAAACGAAAATCCTCTATTTGGATCATCAAGTTGCATTGAGGATACACCGAGATCTAGCAATAAGCCATCTACTGTTTTGATAGATAAACTGTCGAGTAAGCTCGGAATATGTATGTAACTTGAATTATAAAAGTTAATTCGGTGCTGGTATTTTTTATTTAATTTATTCGCGATCTGTAAGGAATTCTGGTCTTTATCTGTGGCAATTATTATGCAGTCAATTGTATCGAGTATTGCACTAGAATGGCCACCCCCGCCAAAGGTACCATCCACATAAACACTTCCTCCTCTTAGTGATAATGCTTCAAGCACCTTATTTTTCATGACAGGTGTGTGAAGATATGGTCCGCCAGTAGAAGTTATTCTACTATTCATCACACTAACAACCTTTGCTTTTTTTACTTAATAATAACCTTTGTTCCTTTACTTTTTTTTGGGCATCTTGCAAATAATTACTGAACCTATTTGGCTCCCATATTTGGAATTTCTGACCTAGCCCGACAAATATGACCTCGTCACTAATTTGAGCATGCTGAATCAGGGCATCGCTTAAAATAACACGGCCATCACTATCAATTCGAAGCTCTTCAGATAGACCAAAAAGTGCAGTTGATAGATAATCTTTCTCATCGGAGTAAGGGTCCAGATTATCCATAAGTGCGTAAATTTCACGAGATAACCTGTTTCCACCCGCATCAATTGCCTCTGCATCAAGGGACGGGTAGCAAAACATTTTTTGTGATCCATCTTGGAACAAAATGCTCCGAAACTGCGACGGGATTGAAACACGACCTTTTTGATCAATTTTATTTTTAAATTTTGATAGAAATAGTTGCATATAAAATCCATAAATGGGTATTTATGGGATACCATGGTATTTCTTGGAAGTCAATGGTTTTTTTAATAATTTATTAACCATATTTACATGCTAGATGGCCTGTAAGCCGGGTTCTGTGTCAATTTGACGATGATCATTCATCTCGCTCAATGATTACTCACCAAGTCTAGCGACCTACCCAGATAGTTGAATGCAGAGGTCATATAACTATCTCTATTTGGTCTTGCTCCCAGTGGGGTTTACACTGCCATTGATGTTACCATCAATGCGGTGCGCTCTTACCACACCATTTCACCCTTACCATGATTGAGCATGGCGGTATATTTTCTGTTGCACTTTCCCTAGGGTCACCCCCGCCGGATGTTATCCGGCACTGTTCCTCTGTGGAGCCCGGACTTTCCTCTATTAAATAGCGATCATCCAGCCATCTAGCATACTTGCTTTTATATGAATAATTATTAATTGTCTACAAGGACTAAAATTCAGATCTAAATTGGTTAAATTTCTCGCATACATCGCTTAGTATATTTTTTGTTGATCTATCCAATAAGCCATTAACTGCCGCAGGCCTCCAGTGCCTTTGAAATGCCTTGAGCCCTTCCACAGTTTGTGGATCAAAAACGCCTGATTTATTGATATCATATCCAATACTGATAAGTTTATTTTGTATTTCCTTGATGCTTTGAGGATTATTGTTATCTGATATGTCGATATCAAAATTTCCTTGTGATAAACTCGAAAAATAACTAATGTTTTCAATTGCAAGCTGGTGCCATGGAAATTTTATTCCTGGGTCAATCTTTCTTCCAATTGAAACATCAGAATGTCCTAAAATATCCCAGCTTTGAATTGCATTTTCGCTCATAAGCTTTTTTATAAGTTTTACTAATGACTCGAATTGGTGAGAGGTAAAATCTTCAGTACCAGAATTATGCAACTCTATACCAATTGAATGTGAATTAATATCAATGCAATTACTCCAGCATGATTTTCCCGCATGCCAAGCGCGCTTCGAGAGGTCAACTAAATTATAAATTTCACCTGATTTATCGATTAGAAAGTGACAACTTACTTCAGAACCTTTGGACAGAAACCAATTAATCACTTTATCAAATTCCATATCTAAACCTGTATAATGGATAATTATAAACTCAACTTTTGAGTCCTTAACTCGTTCATTATAGTTTGGTGATTTATATTTATAACTTATCATTTTAGTAAAACTTTATATAATCAGCTATATTAATTATAGTCTTTCATAGTTGTCAAAACAGCAATAATTTAGTTTTATTATGGAAAAAAACAATTGGAATTTCTGGATAGATAAAGGCGGCACATTTACTGATGTAATTGCTCTTTCTCCAAATAATAGGCTATTTCTAGAAAAAGTTTTGAGTCACTCTCAAAAGAAGAATGATGATCCTATCTCAAGGGGTATAAATAAAATCTTAACCGAAAACTCCGCAGATCTTGAAAATATAGGGAATGTAACCGTTGGAACAACGAAAGCTACAAATACTCTTTTGGAGAGAACAGGTGAAAAAATACTTCTAATTGTTCCGACAGGCTTGAGAGACTCACAAACGATTGGTTATCAAAGTAGAGAAGATATATTTGCATTAGAAATTAAAAAACCAATCCCGTTATATTCGAAAGTGATAGAATTGGATATCCGTCTCACAAAGAGTGGGCATGATTTTATAAAACCAAATTGGAAAACAATAAAAGAGCAATTAAAACAAATAAAAATAGGGAGTTTTAATTCAATTTGTGTTAGCTTGATTCATGGATGGAAATTCCCTCGTTATGAAATTGAGATCCAAAGTATACTAAATCAGCTTGGCCACAAAAATGTCACTCTTGGCCATGAAATTTCAAAAACTATCAAATATATAAGAAGAACCCATACATCTCTTGTTCATGCTTATGTGGATCCTAATATCAGAAGCGATATAGATAATTTAAAAAAAGAAATAAATTTTGATAAAAATAATATTAGTCTCAGATACATGCAATCGAATGGTGGTCTAGCAGAAGAAAAAAACTTCCGAGGTATTAATTCTATATTATCTGGTCCAGCTGGGGGCGTAATGGGTGCAATCTCAGTCGGTAAAAAATCAGGTTTTAAAAAAATTATTACTTTTGATATGGGTGGTACTTCAACAGATGTCTCGCATTTTGAAGGCGAATTGGAATATAAAAATGAAAAAACGATCGATAACCAAACACTTCAAGTACCTATTATTGATATTGACACAATTGCTTCTGGTGGGGGTTCAATTTTAGATTACAGGAACTCAAGGATGACCGTTGGACCAAAATCAGCTGGTTCATACCCCGGACCCATGTCTTATGGGAAAAATGGCCCTTTAACACTGACAGATGCAAACCTATTTCTCGGTAAAATTGTAGAAAAATACTTCCCACAGAAGTTTGGGTATGACGGTAAATCCTCACTAAACAAGCGAATTGTATCTAAGGAATTTAATCAACTAAGAGATAATATAGATCCAAAAATGCTTCCAGAAGATGTAGCTGAAGGGTTTGTGAAAATTGCAGTGGAGAAAATGTGTAGAGTTATAAGAAAAATTGCTTCAAGGAAAGGTCTGCATTTAGATGAGCATGCGCTTGTTAGTTATGGAGGGGCCGGTGGTCAACACGCTTGCCAGATTGCTGAGAGCCTTGAGATCAAAACAATTATCATTAATCCATTTTCAAGTTTTTTATCGGCATATGGCATGGCTCAGTCAGGAGAGAAGTATATAAAACAAGAAAGTACTTTTTTTGAATTTGATCAAAAAAATACAAGTAAAATTGATGCTCTTGTCCGAAAAATGCAAAAAGAAAATCTAGTTAATACCACATCCAAGACTGTATCCCATTTAAATTTATTTTATTTGAAGTATAAGGGCACCGATCAAAGTATTTGCATAAAAGTAAACAAATCAAAAATTGAGGGTAAAAATTTAATCAAAAACTTCAGGAAGATTCATAAAAAAATTTATGGCTATAATCTAAATAGAAATATTATACTTGATATGATTCAAGTTGAAACAACCCCTCGATATGACAAAATCGAACTGCCGATAAGAAAAATAAATACTAAAAAAAAGTTTGATAAAGCAAATTTTTATAGCAAAGGAAAATGGGTTGAGGCCATCGTGTGTAGAATAGAAAAATTCTATGACTTCGAACTTATTGGACCAGCTATTCTAATTGATGATCACTCAACAATAATCATAGAAGAGGGATGGCAAGCAACTCGGGATAAATCAGATAATATTCTAATAAAAAAAATAAAACCATCTAAGTCTCACAGAAAAGCTGATAAATCACCAATAATGTTGGAGATTTTTAACAATCTTTTTATGTCAGTAGCTGAAACTATGGGGGAAACACTCCAAAGGACTGCGGCCTCAATAAATATAAAAGAGCGGCTCGACTACTCGTGTGCCCTATTTGATAACATCGGAAATCTTGTTGCGAATGCACCTCATATACCAGTCCATCTTGGATCAATGGATGATTGTGTAAAAGGGCTTATCAAGAAAAATCAACCTATAAAAAGAGGGGATATATTTATAAATAATTCACCAAATTCTGGAGGAACGCATTTACCCGATGTTACCATTATTTCCCCTATCTTTTCTGATAAGACCGAAGATATAATCTTTTACTTAGCCACACGGGGTCACCATCCTGATATTGGAGGAATTTATCCTGGATCTATGACTCCCGATGCAAAAAAATTAGATGATGAAGGTATTATATTTGATAATTTTAAAATTCGGATGATTGACCTTACGAAGCACGAACGATTACAAAAAAAATTAAATAGCAGTAAATATCCTGCGAGAAATCCGGAGCTCAATATACAAGATATTACAGCTCAAGTAGCAGCAAATAAAATTGGTGAGATCCAATTGCGTAAAATCATTGAGTACTATGGATTAGACACTGTTCTTGGGCAAATGTATGCAATACAGGAGAATGCAAAAGAGGCATGTCTTGGTATAATAAAAAATATTAAACCATCAAATTTTGATATGAGACTAGATAATTTTCATCTCAAATTAAAAATAAAAGTATGTTCTGAGAGTAAAAAAATTAACTTCGACTTCTCCGGATCAAGTAGAGAAAGTTTAGGTAATTTTAATGCTCCACTTCCAATCACAAAAGCTGTCATAATTTATGTCTTGAGGTGTCTAATCAATGAGGATATTCCACTAAATTCAGGAATCCTTGAACCTGTAGAGATATCCACGGACAGTAACTCTATAATAAACCCTTCAAAAAATGCGGCCGTCTCAGCGGGGAACGTTGAAGTGAGCCAAGCTCTTGCAAATTGCATTTTTGGTGCGCTCTCCATAAAGGCATCGTGTCAATCCACAATGAATAATGTCATTCTTGGTAATGATAAATTTCAATATTACGAGACGGTATGCGGAGGTCAAGGAGCGGGCGAAAATCAAGATGGCTGCGATGCAATACAGACAAATATGACAAATTCAAGATCGACCGATCCCGAAATTTTTGAGGAGGAATACCCAATTATTCTCGCAGAAATATCCTTGGTTGGAAAAAAGCAAAATAATGGTAAATGGAAAGGTGGCCGTGGTTTAAAGAAAATATTCGTCATTTGTGATAATATGAATTGTTCTTTGTTATCAAATAATAGGAAAGAACCACCATTCGGTCTATCTGGAGGTGAGCCTGGGAAGCTAGGCTCAAACGCAGTCATAAGAAACAATGTGCTAAAAGAGTTAGAGGGAAATTGCCAAATCCAATTATCGATCGGAGATAAACTGGCTGTGATAACTCCTTCAGGCGGGGGATATGGAGAGAAAAATAATTTATAATCCAAGCTTCATTGTCTTATAACCCTTTAGATGCAACTGATCTGAAACTCTACTGATATGCTCTGGGCTAATCTCACAACAGCCTCCAATTATTCTTGCACCTTGATCGATCCAATCCATTACAAATGTTGCATACTCATCTGGACCAAGGTCATATCTTGCCTCTAATACATTTACACTTTTTCCAAATTCTAAATCTTTGACGGATGAGAAACCATTTGCGTAAGCACCAAATGGTATCTCTATATTTTTAAAATTCGATAGCGCCGATGTTATTGTTTCAGGGCATGAGCAATTTAATAAAATTGCATCCGCAGATTTCATTTCCAATAATTTGATTGCATCCACTAAATTTTCTCCAGATCTGAGTAAATTAGGGTGATCATCATCCAGCGTAAGACTAATGTGCTGACGTAGTCCAAAATGATTGAGTGCGTCGGTCACAGCTATTATCTCTTTGATACTAGACATTGTTTCAACCAGAAATAAATCGACATAATCAATTTGTTGTTCAATTAAAAGTATGTACTCATCAAAGAGTTCTTTATTCTCTCTCCTGTCCCCAGCTGTATAACTCGCGATAAGTGGGGGTAAGCAACCCGCAATGGATAGATCGGATCTTGCAAAATTTGATTGTGAAATAGCAGCATTTAACAAATTGATTGATAAAGAGTGGATTTCATCAAAATTATCTAGCATACCAATTCTCTCTAATCTTGACGGGGTTGCGGCGTAATTATTTAGGCTCAAAACTTTTGATCCTGCATTTATAAAATCCATATGGACATCAACTACAATCTCTGGGTTATCTCTCATTATCTGCAGAGACCAAAGTGTTTGTGATTCGGGTGATCCTGCTCTTTTATAGATCTCCTGCCCTACTCCACCGTCAAGCAAAATTATTTTATTTGATTTCATTCGATGATAATATCAAGATTATTTAAAAAACTCGATTAAAAAGCTGTTGATATATTGTTTAATTAAAAAAATTGAATTTCTTTTGCCTAAATTTTGAACAATATTATGTTTATACATGTAAAATTTAAGATCAAATTAATAAATTGTAGCTTAAACTGTAATGTGAACATATCAAATTCATTTGTTTTTAAACGTATTTGATATATATTAACTCAAGCTTTAAATAATTAATAAATGGGATGCAATGTCGATTTCTAAATACATAAATAGATTATTTTTTGCAATAATTCTCTCTTTAATACTTCTTTTATATCCAGCATTATCTCAGGCTGACATATCTCAATTTATTGAAGAAAATTATAATTCATCATACGTAGAGCCATCTAATCCCGAAATCGATTATAATTCCTATGATCCTTACGAGGAAACTAATAGAAAAATGTTTGCTTTTAACCAAGGGGTGGACGAAGCAATATTAAAACCTATGGCACAGGTTTACAAAGATATAGTGCCAGAAGGTGGGCGTGAGTCAATCAGGAATTTCTTACGCAATCTAGAGTCTCCAACGATCCTTTTTAATGATGTTCTCCAAGGAGAAGAAGAGCGAGCATCTAACACACTTAATAGGTTTGTTATAAATTCATCAATTGGTTTTTTTGGCTTTGGAGATCCGGCAACTGATATGGGCTACCCGAGACATACAGAGGATTTTGCGCAAACACTCGCTATTTACGGAGTTGAGAGCGGTCCGTACTTAGTATCACCTTTTTTTGGACCATCAACACCGCGTCATATTGCTGGACGCATAGTGGATTTTGCGGTACACCCACTAACTTGGTATTTGCAAAATCAAAATGAAGGATACCGTTACTCTTACGGAATTTCAGAAGCCGTAGTTGTACGAGAAGAATTAGTTGATATACTGGACGATATTGAGGCAAATTCTACAGATTATTATGTTAGCATTAGAAATATGTATATGCAAAGAAGAATGAATGAAATCTCAAACGGCGTTCCTAGTGATGAACCATCTGAATTTTCAATTGACACAGCACGAGATCTCAACTTAGTATTTTAACTAGGTTGATCATGTTTCAGAATTTAAATAAATACCTTTTTCATACAATATTATTATTGTTTATTTTTGTATCGAATGCCCATGGTCGAGAATACTGCGATGAGGCTCTTGCTTTCATCAATGAAGTGACCGATGAAACATTGGGTATCATTAACTCGTCTGAGTTCACGAATAATCAAAAAAAATCTAATCTTTCGGAGCTACTTGTCAAAAATGCTGATTTCGAGACAATGGGAAAAATCATGCTCGGGAAATACTCACGAAAATTACCTGATGATATGAAAGAAGTCTACACGGACCTTATCCAAAAGATGCTTACGAAGACGATATACGACAGATTGGATAATGATGAAGAGGAACCTGAAGTTACATACGCGATTGTTAATGATAGTTGTAGAATAAAAGGTTCAAAAAATAGAGAGTTTCTGGTAGATGGTGATGTACTTAAAGATGACTCAAGACTTGCATCAATAAGATGGTGGATAGTTATGAATAAAGAGCAACAGTACAAAGTAATAGATCTAACTCTTGCAGGTGTGTCACTTACGCTCCAAAAAAAAGACGAGTTTACATCCTATCTTTCAAATAAATCAATATCCCAACTCATTGATAATCTATCAAAAAAATTTGATTAATTTCACTTCCAAATCTGATATCATTTCATTATGAAGCTAAAAATTGCAATTATGAACGGTGATGATATTGGTACAGAAATTGTCCCAATGGCCAAGCTGGTATTAACTGAAACACTCCGGTCTCTTGGGTATAGTATTGAACTAATTGACTTACCCATTGGGAAATTAGCTCACAGTAAATATGGTGATACCCTTCCTGAATACACAACCTCTCAATTAAATGAAGTCCATGGAATAATTTGTGGCCCTATCGGACATAATAATTATCCACGAAATAACTCCACCTGGAAAATGCCCCCTATAAGAAAAAAATTTGAATTGTATGCTGCGATAAGACCTGCAAAGTCATACAGTGATTCAAAGAATATAGATATCATCTTCGTGAGAGAATTAACTGAAGGTCTGCAGAGTACAGACACAATTGTTGGAGGATACCCTGAATTTCGTCCAAACGAAGAAATCACTATAGCATCAAGGGTTATTACAAGAAAAGGCTCAAACAGGGTAGCTAAAGCTGCCTTTGATATAGCTGTAAGCAAAAATAGATCCAAAGTTACTGCAGCACATAAGGAACCCCTATTCAGATTGAGCTGTGGAATGTTCCTAGAAGAATGTGTAAAAGTTTCAAAAGAATACCCTTCAATCTCTTATGAAGATGCACTAATTGACACAACTGCTATGCACCTAGTCTCAAATCCAGAGTCATTTGATGTTGTTGTAACAACAAATCAATTTGGTGACATATTAAGTGATATCGGGGCAGGTTTAATTGGTTCAATTGGTATGGCGCCAGGTCTCTGTCTTGGAGATAATATTGCCATGGCTCAAGCAACGCATGGTTCTGCGCCTGATATTGCAGGAAAAAATATTGCGAACCCATATGCCATGATTATGTCAACATCAATGCTCTTATCATGGATGGGCTCTAAATATAATGAAGAAAAATTAATAATCGCTTCAAATATTATTGAGGAGTCAACATTAGAAGTAATCAAAGAAAGAAAATACTTAACAGCAGATATTGGGGGAAAAGCTTCTACTGTTGATATGACAAATGCGATAATAGAAAAAGTAAAAACTAAATAGTAATACCATCACTGACAAGTTTGCTAAACATATTTTCATCTACACCAACTTCATTTAAAATTTCAAAGCTCTGTTGACCTAACTCTGGAGCAAGATTATTTATATTTATTGGTTTATTATTAATTAAGACTGGATTACGTATTGTCTTAATTTTAGCTCCTTGACCATCACTTATTTCTGCTAATAGTTGCCTATCGTAGCTATGAGGATTATTTAGAGCTTCTTCGTAATTTCTTACACAACCACACGGTATACCAGCTTCTGTCAATTTAATTTCTAGATTTGATGAGTCCCAATCCCTTATTTTATTTGCAACAACTGGTACAAGATCCTTTTCATTTTCCTTTCTACTGGAATATGAAATAAATTTAGGATTTTCTACTAAATCATTTAGATCTAGTATGTCCATCAATCTCTTAAAATGTGCATCACTTGGCGCACCTATTGCAATATACCTTTTATCATTTGTTTTAAATAGTTGATATGGTGCACTTGCTCGGTGTGAATGCCCTAATTGTTCGGGAACGATACCACTCGATAAGAACTCTGTTGTCTCCCATACAGCGGATGCGATGGATGCCTCGATTAGAGATACATCTGCATGAATGCCTTGATTGTGTTTAATCTGTCCAATTAATCCAGCTAAAGTTGAATAGGTTGCAAACATTGCACCTAGAATGTCTGCGGTTTGCAAACCAGGTCTTGGAGGCATTTCTCCTTTCTCACCCATTACGGATAACGTTCCTGATAATGCTTCAATAATAAGATTAATACCCGCTCTATTTTTTAATTCACCTGTCTGTCCAAAACCAGATACAGATGTGTAAACAATTTTATTATTTATTTTTTTTACATCCTCTGCACCCAAACCAAGTCTTTGCATCACGCCTGGTCTATTATTTTCAATTATTGCATTTGCTGATTTTAATAACTCAAGCGCCAAAGACCTACCACGGTTAGACTTTAAATCTAATGCTAAACTTTTTTTATTTCTATTTAAGGTTATGAATGCAGCACTTTTCCCATCAATTATTGGTGGTATAGCTCGCGCCAAGTCACCTGACAAAGGCTCAATTTTAATTACTTCGGCTCCCATATCTGCAAGCAACATTCCGCAGAAAGGTCCAGCAATAAAATTGCCAAACTCAATTACTCTAATACCTTCTAGAGATTTTGTCATATAATTTAACCTATATATTCGAGAATATGTAGACCAAGACCCCATCGATCAGACATATATATAAGTCCTGTTTCACGATCGACATAAACATCGTTACTTTGTGGGCAGCATCGTTCTTTATTTCCTGCTGGGATATAAGATCCAACTTCCCTAGGTTTAAATGGATTACTCCAATCTATGATTCTTAATCCAGCATTAAACCAAGCAATGTAGATAAGATCATTTTTTTCCATATCCAACCATATATTATGAGCGCCATGCCTAGATCCCGTCTGCCCCCATTTCGAGTCTAATGGTCTCATCTCATGTGGATCTATATCAAATGGCATATACGTACTTACTGGGAGAGGAACATCTTTATTTCTTAAATCGTAGAATGTAATGAATGCTGGTGGATGTTCACAATTGACGGTTATAGTTTCTTGAGTGACAATTCCAAATTCAGAGCCTTTTGGTACAAGAAAACTATGATAGTTTCCTGGCCAGCCATGGGTTTCATGTGGGTTATGCCTCCACTTAAATTTCGGTTTTGATGGGTCTGTACAGTCAAATAGAACAATACCCCCATCCCACCAGCCGGCAGTTACGAAGTTGCCCCATGGATTTCCTTCGTGGCACCAAGCTTCATTTTTTACAATAGAGTTATCCCACGAATACCCCTCCCCTTCTTTTTGACCCTCAACCCAACCATGACCAATAAATTCAGGGTTTGATGGATCTTTCATATCATGAATGAGAAGTATTTTTCCATTATAACCGTCTTTAAAACCAGAGCTGTACATCAATTTTCTATCTCTATCATAGATTGGCCTATGTATACCAAAACCATCAACTTCAACTTGTTTAATAAATTTTGGATTTATCGGATCTGATATATCAAATACTCTTAATCCACCTATTAGTTCTGGATATTGATCAACTAGTTTAGGTCTTAACTCTGAATTTGTAATTAATATATCATCACTTATTCTAAGAACCTTATGCGTTCGTGCACCTGGTGAATCTGATATTTGATTTAATATTTTCGGCTTTGATGGATCATTTACATCAAGAATTGTCATACCATTATGGCCATTAATTCCCGATGCAGCGACATAACATATTCCATTAGATACTTGTATTTGGAAGGCATCACCCCAGCCATTCAGATCTGAGTGCCCAACTAATTTTACATTATGAGCTTGTTCTGCCCATGGCTCATTAAGTTTATGTTCTGCACCGATATATTGTTCTGGCCCTCCAACAGGATCTGGTTTGTAGTATGGTCTTTTCATTTTAAAACCTTATTTTGAAGCAAAAGATTATCCTTCAATTTCATATGCAGCTTCATCTAATTCTTCTGGTGAAATCAATACCTTCATATTGTCAGTTACAAATGTGACATCAATCCTCATGCCAGCATCTAATGCTCGAACAAGATCTGTTCCTTCTTCAAATTCACGATCAGATGGAGGTAATTGAATTAATTTATCCAAAGGCCCTCTTCTCCATGCGTGAATTGGAACTAACTTATAAATATCATCAGAGTCAAAGTCATTAATATCTCTACGTATGTCCTTTAGAGTTCCAACTTTTGATCCTTCAAGTGGATACACAATTCTATCGTTATTCCAGTCGACTTGAGCTTTTACTATCTCGTTATCGCTTTTCTCGTGCTCTTCTAATGGCGATACCATGGTAGCAATACCAACCTCAGAGTCTGACAATGCGTACATAAGAGCCTGCATGTAATATGGTTTAAGCTCAGGCATATCATCAGGGACAGCAACAACAATGTCATGTGTATAATATCGATCAAATTTATTTACTGTTGCCGCAATACGCTCAGCACCAGATTTTGAGCGATAATTGTGGTCCTTCCCAAATTCAGACATATCAGTTTTAACAGTGTAAGCTCCATTTCCTGCGAGCTCCGTCACTTGTTCGTCTGATACACCATCGACTATTACACTACCAATACCTGAGTCGTTAACTTTTCGGAAAGCAGTAACCATTGCCTTAACTTGTTCTTTTGGCTTTGGAGGTTCTGATGATAAATCTCTTATACCTAGTTCAGACGCAACAATTATTAATGGATTAAAAATCATTGAGCGATTTTTTTCAAACTTATAATACACAAAAGTT
>MDSV01045802.1_pt1 | contig 27812 bp, 19 predicted proteins | sample 810851 | NCBI WGS metagenome assembly MDSV01 (sample SAMN05326640, study PRJNA326480) | marine metagenome | isolation source: seawater | place: Atlantic Ocean: North East | collected 2012 | reverse complement strand
TTTGGAATTTGTATTTTTAATTTGTACATCATGTTTATTGCCGCATTAACAACATTATCGGATTTATCTTTAAGTGATTTAGTTAAAATTTCCATGTTTGCATACTTACTTTTTACTGCGATAATTCTTAATCTAGAATCTTCACTTTGTAATAATTGATTAAAAAATATATTTTCATTCTCTCCTTTTAAGATATGCTCGCTAGATTTTATTTTACATGTAAGATCATCCTTTTCGAATAAAATTTTTACATCAGTCAAAAGTTTTGAGTCAAAATATTCTAAAAGATTTGCAGCAACTCGATTATATTCTATATTTGAGTGTTCGATTAAATCCTTCAAAATAATTATTTCATGTTTTGGAGCCCAAATCCTAAATGCTTGTATAGCTTTAGTTCTATACCATGGGTCTTTGTCATTTAACAATGGAATAAATGCTTCCAAATTTGATGGAGAATCAATTTCAAATAATTCTCTAACAGCGCGTCTTTTTTTTCTATCATCCTTGCTTTTTAGGTGGTTTTTTATTTGTATGGTCCGATTTGACAAAATTTCACCAGCCATCATCGTTGTCTTCATCAAAATATTTCCCATCTTGAAATCCAAAGTTTGAACTCAATGGATGAAGCATAACTTGGATAATCGGCCATAATCTTAGGAAGGATGGAGAATAGTGCCATAATAATTTGACCATTGGGTGTTCTGAAATCGGAATGGCTCCTTCTCCAATTGGCGGAGTGTCATCGGGAAGATTATTCAACTTAGCAACTAGATCTTCAAGACTTTGTAATTCTTCAAAGTTGATGATTTCCAACTCATTACACGTATCTATAGATAATTCTATCAAGTCTGCAAGTTCTTTGGGATGTAGATGCTGATTAATTTGCGTATTAAGATCAAGTGGTCCGAAGCAAACACTACCTAGATTAGTTTCTAAACTTAGATTATCTTGAAACTCAATCTTCATCAGTTTTTGGGAATCAATACTGCCAATTGGTCCCAAGACAAAACCACCATCTGAAATCCGAGATTTAACCCAGTCTGGTATTTTGTTGATTTGGCCGGTAATTATTACTCGATTTAATTCTCCGGGAAATGCAATTGGTGCAACATCTATCTGTTCTATAGATCTTATTTCTATTGTCGGCCAATGAGACAGTCTTTCTTTAGCGTGCTGAACCACTTCTTTTGATGGATCTAAAACATTTACTCTTCCATTTTCACCTATTATTGTTGCTATAAGTGCAGCTAGATACCCCCCTTTACAACCAATAATAATTACTTCTTGCGAAGCAGATAGTTCCATGTGGTGCAGAAGTGTAATTATCATGTGAGGTGCTGAAATAGTCTTGATGTTGCCAGATGATGATTCAATATATGGTACTGGCCTATCAGCATAGAAGGATTCAGAGTTATAGTCGGTAAAATCTTCAATATTTATCTTCATCATCGCTTTTTTTATTTCTACAGGAACCTCAATTCCGTCTTTGGACAGTCGACGAAGTAACTCGGCTATCCGGGACATGATAGTGGTAATACTTCGTATCATGTAAATGATGGCATTAAATTGAAGTATTTTTGAATCTATTTTCAATTAAATCATCAATAATGCTAATATTTTCATTATGCTCTTTTACAGCCAACTCAATCATTTCATCACCTGAAATCTCATCATAAGATGAGTCTTTTTTTGGAGAAATTTCAAATTTTATTGAATGTTTTATGTTATTTAAGATTTTAATCATATTTTTTGTATAGTCTAAATTTTCATCTTTAGACTCTAGTACTATTGTTTCTATCAATTCTTTTACAAGTTTTGGATCAGTAAACTTTTCATCAAACGATGAGAACATATCATCCATAATTACAGATTCAATTCTTGATAAATGCTCAGAAATAGTTGCTCGAGCTAAACCTATATCTGATGCTAAATCAGAAATCCTAGTTCTTTTTGGAACATCAAAATAGCCTCTATCATAAGCAAACTTGGCCAATTTTAATTGCTTATCACTCAATGCAGAATAATTTATTTTTGAATTGAAATCTAAACTTCTAGCACTTATTCTATCGGGTTGAGAAATCAATCTAGCTAATGTTGAAACTAACCTAAGTTTCATTGGCGGACCCTGTATTATGTAAGTTAACCCTTCGCCATCTAATCGACAACCAGGTACAGCACTAGTGCCATTTGTTCTAGCATTTAAATTTGAGACAGAATGATTTAATTTTACAAGAATAATATAGCTGTCTGAACTGTCTTTTGGTTCGAGAATTACTTCTAGTAATTCTAGAAAATGAAGCTTAACAATATCATTAGGGCTCTTGCCATCACAGAAATTTGCTTTTAATATGATGCGAATATCTTTTGGCACCCTTTTGACATACGAAATAAATTCAATACGGCTAAAAATATCCAAGAGTCCAGAAATATCTAAATTTTGGACTCTAGAACGTTTCCAAAATAAAGTGACCTCTCGCATAGTGCTCCGTAACATTAAGATTAGATAATATCTATTGTCACATGTTTTACTAATTCCTCATCTCTAACCATGCTAAAAATGAAACTATTGGAAGTAGAATCAATAAGATTCTATTTAGTTTATTTTGATATTGATTATATTCATTTGAGTTAACAGGATTGACCTCAATTGATTTTGCTTTTCGAGTTCTTCTAAGAACTCCGACCTTTTTCTCAACAATTTTCAAAACTCGATTTCTTAATTCAGGCGATGAACTTTTATGATTTCCTCTTCCTACAATAAATTTCACCGTGGTTTTTTCAGACAGTATTAATGCTTCATTCACAACATCTTCAACATTTTCTAAATTATGCATATCGATACGTAAATTTACTCCATCACTACTGATATGGCTTAAAACTCTCCATTTGCCTTGTCCTTCATTATATTTTGACAATAATTCTCTAGCTTCATTTAAGGGTTCTTTAGTTAATATTACAGGTTTTCTTCTTTTTGCTAGAAACGGTCCAAGAAGAATTGAAAACAAGAATGGTGGAATACATATTAGCGATACAGTCCTGTTAATTTGTTCAGCATCGGTAAGTACTGATATTGTAGCTAGTGAAAATCCAAGATATAATCCGATTAATGCACCTGCTTGGAAGCCCATTATTAAGCCGACAGGACCTCCATCTTTATCAGCCATGACACGGCGATAGTAAGATTATTGATGAACACTTTGACAAGAAGATAATATAACTCAAAGTTTTAGAAGAATCATGTACAAGAATGGTCTATCTTCAAGAGACCGTGAAAGAAAAATTGGGATGTGGGTTTTTTCAATTTCAGGATTCTTTTTCATTTCTTTCTTTTTAGCACCTTTATTTTTGGAGCCGGGAACTGTTACAGACTTGGAAGGACGTGCTAATGCTTTTGATTATGCTACTGAAGATGGCCTATGGTCTCAAGGTAATCAAGACACTGACAAAAAATTTGCTTGGACCGAATTAGATCCATTTACAGGTTTTATCTATGCATTTGGTGATTTTAATTGTCACAACAAAAATGAGCGTTCATTTGAAATTAATGGCAATCAAATGCCAGTATGTACAAGAGACTTAGGAATATTCTTAGGTTTGGCAATAGGCGGCTATTGGTTTTCACGTAAAGGATTTAATCGCTGGACTGTAAAAGACACTTGCATGTCCTTGTTGCCAGATTCATGGTTGATTAATACTTATAAAAAAAATAGAAGAACAATAATTTGGCTTTTATGCGGATTTTTACTTTGCTTACCGCTAATTATTGATGGTTTTACCCAATTATTAACTGCTTATGAATCAAATAACTTAACAAGGCCAATTACAGGAATTGGTTTTGGTTTGGGACTAGGTGTTTTGATTAGTTCATCCTACTCTGCCAGATCGAAATTTTTTACTTCCGCATCAAAAGTATACTTGCCCGGCGGTATGAAGTTTAAGTTAGTTGAAGAAGAATGATCATGGCGGTAATGTTTTCCACCATACTTTCATTTCTTCAATATTCTTTGGAATCGGGCAGTTTTCGTGTCCACTGGTTAATATTGTCAACCTTGCAATTATATCTTTAATTGATTTTTTCATTTGATATGAGGGTAATTTAGCCGGATTCTTCTCAATAATATCTTGTAATGCATCATTCCACGACTTCTCTGGGTTGGCCCTTCTCCAAGATGAGATTGAAGACCTAAGAGGCCACATCGCTAATGCAATTCTACCGAAACCCAATCTCTCTTCACGTAATTTGAAAACTTTGGCATCTGAAAATGGGACATGAGAAAATTGTTTATGAATCCATTTTTCTTCTTCTAACCATTTAACTAACCTTTGAGTATGCCTTCTAGTGATCATTCTATGTGGTCCTAGTTTTTTATGTAATTTTGGAACTTCTGTTGACCCTCCAATCAAGGATAGAGTTCCTAATATTGACCAAGATGATAAAGAAAATGGATTTATCGGAACATCAAAACTTTTTGCCGATGATTTCGGCCAATTTTCCTCAGCAAACTCCATCCATTTCGCAGGAGACATCTTTGAAAGCCAGCCGATGTGAATGGCTGTCTTATTTTCTGGTGCCCCTGGTAATCTAGTTTGAGTTTCTAAATTGGCGACCATTCTGCCAAGTAAGTATCTATCTACTCTATCGCTGTCGACATTTAACGGTTCGGGCTTTCGATTAAAAAATGACCTTAGAGTTTCAGCAAGTTTCTTTTTCAACTCATCTAATCCTGATTCATTTAATATTGGTCCTACAACTTGACATTTATCGAACGGAGAAGGCACTTTTATTTCACCAGATAGTAGGTCTTTGAATCCTTTGCGTATTTTTTTCTGAATTTCAGTCGTCTCAAAATATTCTTGTTTATTACTAGTCATTCGTAATGTGCCCGATTGTATCCGCATCATAGCTTTTTTTGGATCACAATCAATCCAAATAACTAGATCTGGAATCATTGCTGCGGAATTCATTTTTGCGACATCACTAATTCCTAAGTCGCCAACTATGCCCTGGTAAATGATTGATGAATGAATATTTCTGTCCGATATTACAACATTTCCTTTCTCTAATAATGGTTTGATAAATGTATGAGAATGATCTAATCTGTCAGCAGCGAACAGTCCTGCTTCTTGTAGGGGGGTTTTATCGCCCTTCTTTACCGAATCTAAGGCTAATTTACCCAGTTCGCTATGTCTTCTTGGTTCATGGGTAGAATACACTTTTGGAAATGGGAAGTTGTGCAATAATTCAGAAATTATTCTTGCAGCCTCACCTTTGCCAGAACCATCTCCTCCCTCTACTGAAATGAGATACATTTTCAATCCTCAGCATAATCTTCGTATTGAGTTCTAGTAAGGCTATTTAATGCCATTCCTGCTAAAATAAGAATTGGCCCAATCCAAATTAGACCCCTGCTAAAAAGACTAATTCCTGCGAGATATTGTGTTCTTCGATATTTTTTTGCCCGCCTAATTTCCACTGAAGCCTGGACACCGACAAACCCAGTCACAATTGTCATCACTCCAAGAAACGTCGAAAGAGCAACAGCAGCTTCTAGCGACCATCCTCCTTCTTCTTTCACAGTACTCTCTTTCGAAATAATTGATGAATTGCCTTCTTCCATGGTAAAAGGATTCATCAATCCATCTTCTGCATTAAAAGTTCGTTCGATAGTAATATAGCCGGATTTTGCCACCTTTAACTCCATAATATTGGGTTTTACATTATTTAGCTGGAAATAGCCATTTTTATTCGTACTAATAGTTTGAATTACAATATTTGAATTTTTTTCAAATAACTCTATTGATACGTTATCTATAGTTACCCCTTCAGAGTTTAGAACTTGTCCTGTAATATCAACTGTTTCTGCTTCGTTAAATAATGAGGAATTCAGTAATTGGTCAGGATTTCCTTGTAACAAAATCCCTCCACTAATTATTCCCAAAATGCTGCCGACAAGAATAATTATTACTGCAATCATTCTAATTTTTGACTTTTCATCATAATCTAAATCAATCATTGGTTTAACTTCAATCTCTTGCTGGTTTAGATTTTGAATTTCTATTTCATCATCAGTAATTTCTTTACTATGCTCGGAATTGAGTTCATTTTGCACTCTTTCACGGAGTTCTTGTCGTCTTTGTTCAAAAGTTTTCTCAGTCAATATTGAACCCCCCCTTGGTTCGCTGTAATAGTGCGCGGATAATACCTCTTCCCTTAATTGTCCGCGCATTATTTCACAATTTTAGACTGACATCGCCAATCAATATCAGTAATAAAATTACAGCAACTATTGTGATTGATAGGTATCCAATAAACTTACTTTTTTCAGGAACCAATTCCTCATTTTCTATATCATTATTAGATTCTAATGAGTTGTTTTGATAATTCTCCGATGAAGTGTTTTCAACTAGATTCTCTACAGTGACCAAACTCCAAGACTGAGTTAGCAGTCCAAGTTCTAATAACGTGCCGATTAAACCTAGAGATTCTGCACTTACTTTGTCTGCAGTATCATTGTGAGTGTGCCAATGGCCGCCAAAATCACTAGCATTTTCGCCGAAATTTATGTCAATAAAATTAATTGCTGGAATTCCAGCATTATGAGCTGGAATATGATCATCAATTACTCCTCTGCTAATATTTGGATTGAAAATCGGTATTCCAAATTCATTATTACAATCTAACTCATTTTCCATCATCCCCAGTGCAGCAGTTAATGGAATTATCGTCGCCCATAATTCTTCAGATGTATCATAAATTTTGGTAAAATCCAAGTATCTATCTCCAATCATATCTATTACAATGTAAGCAGAGATATTTGTTAGATAGTTTTCTGTCAAATTTTCGACCCATGCACGTGCTCCGTAAGACCATGTCTGAGCATAACCTCTTTCTCCTTGGTCTTCCGCATCTGAGAAAAACAAAGTAACATCATGACTTAGATTCATTTGAGGGATTATCTTACCAAGTTCTATTAACACTGCGACACCGCTAGCTCCATCGTTGGCACCATCTATTGGTTGATCTATCATTGATTCATTGTCATCTCTTTCTGCCATATATCTAGAATCATAATGTGCCACAAAAACAATGTTTTGACCAGTCGAGTTTACAGGGCTGTAAGTTCCAACTAAATTTGTTAAAGTAAAATTTTCTCGCTGATGCTTAGATTCTTCAAATGAGAAACCGGTTAGGTTTTCTGTGATTGAATTTCTTAATATTTGAGAAGCATTAGAGCCAGGTAGCCTAGGTCCTAATCCTGTTTGCCAAGTTATCGATTCATTTGCCTTAGTTGAATTAAAAGTTAAATCCTCAATGTAAATGCAAGGATCTTCTCCATTGTAAGTTTGAAGTTTATTTTCTGCAATTGCAATGTTTGCAGTTAGCGAAATTAAAATCAAAGCAGTAAGGCAAAATATGGTAGTTGCCCCCTCTTTTTGATGGCCTTTGGCAATGAGCATTATTGACTCCTGTTAGACGGACACTTAAATACTTCTTTTTTACTGCTTAAATTGAGTGCAATATTGCATTTAGTCGTGTTGAGAATATGTCGGAAAAACGCTCTACAAAAACAACATTATTAATCGGACTTATGATGTTTGCATTATTTTCTCCAATTCTCAATTCAGCATCAGCAGTTGAAGAATCAGATAATCACCCAAAGTCTGACGAACCCAAAGGAGTCATACATGGTGACTTAAGAGATTTTAATCCTTCTGAAGGCCGCCAATATCTTCTCTTTGATGAAGAAAAACCAATAGTATCTGCTTATGGTTTTATGAAGCAGGCTTGGATTGACGCTGGGATGCCTGGGGTTGAAGATATGAAATATGAGCCTGTGACCCAATCAAGAACAGGCGCAAGAGCCTGTAATCCTTACTTGGCTGGCGATACTTTAAGTGTTCCAACATCAGATGGATCAATTAGCTCCTATGTCGCTAAAACAACGAATACTGCAGCTTTTATTGTTCAATCCGGAAGAACCTTATCTTCAACAGTTTTAAACAATCTCGCTTCATCATGGGATTCAACAATTTATCCTACATTGACTACTTATTATGGTAAAGACTACCAAGATGGTAGAGGCCTTGCAGCACCTGATGTCGATAATAATTGTCAAGTTGAAATAATTATTTATGATATGGACGGGCCATTTGAAACAGGTGGTTATTATTCACCATCCTTAGCCAGCACAAGAGAATCTGTCTTCATAGATTTTGCAGACATAACATTATCATGGGGTAAATCCATTATTGCTCATGAACTTCAACATCTTCTTCACAATGCACAAGATCCATATGAAGATTTATGGATCGATGAGGGTAATGCTGATGTGGCAATTTATCTTTGCTTTGGTGCAGATTCCACTTTAGCTAGTCATTTAAACGGATGGACTGAAACTCCAGAACTTTCTGTTAGGTGGTGGAATCAAAGAAATGCTGATTACGGTGCAGGATTTATTTTCACAATGTATCTTGCGGACCACCTTGGAGGGGGTCCTGCAGTAAGACAATTAGTTCAAGATTCTGCTACAGGAGGTTTAGGAGTTAGTAATTTAGCATTATCCCCTCCAGCAGGACAGTCGGGTTCAATTGGTCGGACAATGAGTGAGATTTTTGCTAATTTTTCGGTAGCTGCATTTTTAGATTCAGACCAAGGGATTTATGGTTTTTCTAATTTAGATCTTACACCATCATGTTCTTCAAGTTCATTTTGTCGCGCTCAGCCAACCGATGTTAATAGTGATTGGAGCAGCCCCTGGTCTTCAACTGGAAATAGTGTTGAAGGATGGGGTTTGAGAGCATTCAAATTCACTCCAGGATCTTCATCTCCTGCACCTTTGACCATTAGGTTGACTGCAGATGTTAGTCAATTCGACGGAGTTATTGTTAGTAAGTCAATGATTGATGGTTTACTCAGCGTAACTGATTTAGATTTTCAAAATAATGTGGCGACCGCACTTGTCCCTGGATTTGGAAATTTAACTGATGAAGTATGGGCTATTACTTGGTACGGTAGTACGATTGCAGATTGTGATTATACCGCATGTTCGAATCCAACGGCTACGATAGTGTCATACCCCCAAGGTACCGTTGATATTGAAGCGGCGAGAATTACTTCTCCCGCTACACTAACTATCAATACAACAGATCTAACAGATAGAGATGGAGATGGTAATGATGATACAGTCCAAGTTAATTTTAATGTTTTTTCCAATGCCTTTTTTGAAGACTTAGATGTTGAAGCTAGTATTATTGATTCACAGGGTTCAGTTGTTGATGAGATTACCACTAGAATTTCTGCTGGGGGTGGAGTCGATTCGAACAGCAATATTTGGTTTACTGCTCCATTTGATGAACAATATACTGTTAAATTCGAAATGTATGATATGATTGGAACACTTGTCGATAGTGTTTCAACTCAGCCATGGAATCTAGCTAATATGAGGCCAGTAGCTAATGGTTCAGTTTCTTCCAATCTAAGTCAAACATGGGAAAATATTCAGTTCGCTGGTGGTGGATTTGATGCTTGGGGCTTGTCATTAGATGACAACACATTGCCTTATTTAGATCAGCCAATTGCATATGCATGGGATTTTGATGACGGAGTAACTTCAAACTTAAAATCGCCTGTCCGGTCATATCAAGGTATTGGAATTTACAATGCTACTCTTCGCATAATGGATCAAGGGAATACATGGTCTGAAGCAGATGTTAAACAAATAAACGTTACAGACGATTCTATACCCGTTCCTGTAATTACTGTAAATAATGTAGTAATTACTGAAAATATTAGCATATTAACAAACCAAGCAATTCAATTTTCCGCATCTCGAACTACAGATAATGTTCCTTTGAATAATCTCGACTTCCAGTGGGAATGGGGTGACGGGAGTTTAGATTCAGAAACCGGATTATATCTTGCTCAACACAAATGGGATTCAATTGATAAGGAGATTGAAGAGTATAATTTGACCCTTACCGTTTTTGATGGAATTAATACAGGGCAAAAATCTATCACAGTATTTGTTAATAATAGGTTGCCATATCAAGTATTTTCTGAAAATTTGACTACTTATACATATACTTCAATAACAATGCCCGATGTTTTCATTGATGATGATGGGACAATTGTAACATATGAGTGGAATTTCCTAGATGGTGTCAGTCTTAACGGTGGAATTACGGACCAAAGTGATGACTTTTTGCAAACCGTTTCTAATTCACCATATCCATCTCCTTCTTGGGAGACTCCAGGGATTAAAACAGCATTGCTAACAGTGATAGATGAAGACGGAGGAGAGTCATCTGCCCAAATATTTATCAATGTCTTGAATCAAATCCCAGTGGCTGATTTTAATATTAAGTATACAGATGATAGCGATACGATAAGTATTGACTTTAGAGCAGAAGATGGTTTTGTAGATATTCCATATACTTTTGATGGTATTTCATCTTATGATATAGACTCGCCTACAGGTGATTCGACAGATTTAATTTTTAATTGGTCATTTGGCGATGATTTGTACAAAGATAATCCAATAACATCTCATACTTTCACAGAACCAGGTATACATGAAGTGTCATTATTTGTTACAGATAATTTGGGCGCTAATAGTCTTGTAAAAACAGTTACTATTAGAATTCAAAACCCACTGCCAATAATCTCTGTCAAAATTTTAGATGGATGGGTTGCTGGTGAGCAAATGGATAGAAATTCACCAAGGCCAGATGGATTCATACCAGATGCTTGGACTCATACTTTCGATGAAGATGGCAATACATTCACTGCCCCCGAATTTTTATTATATTTTGATTCTGAAGGTACTAGAGATGGTGATCGGAGATATGAAGGAAAATATTCTCCATTTAACGATATTGGTAATGAAAACTGGAATGGCATTGTCGAATATACTTGGGATTTTGGAGATGCGACGCCGCTTTCAAAGGAAGCTTCACCATGGCACTTTTATGAATCGCCGGGAACTTATACCGTTACTTTGACAGTTAGGGATTCTTATGGCACTGGTGATGTAAGTAAGCAATACTTTACTGTGATAGTAGATAATCCTCCTGAGATATTGAGAATTAATATCCCAGAAGAAATTATTGCAGGTGAATCGACTTACATAAGTGCCAATATTACTGATATTGAAATTCAAAACAAAATCCTAATTTATCGTGATTTAAATGTTGAAGATGGTTCTTTGTTTGACAGAGATGAATCAATCAATCCTGAATTAATTGTTAGATGGGATATAGATATTTCAACAGATGATAACAAAAATGGTATTTTAGAAGATGATTATTTGACTGCCACTAATGTTGTTAATTATCGAATAAATGCTCTTTGGAATGAATCTGGGTCTTACACTTTAAGAGTTGAAGCATGCGATGGATTGGGAATCTGTGTTTACGAGGTTCAGAGTTTGGAAATTAGTCCTAAACCAGATGAAGCTCCTTCATTATCCGACTTCGAGATAGAAGATTGGACTAGTTGGGTAAAAGAGGCAGGTTCAGATCTTGCAACATATATCGCATTGATTGCAGTTGCTCTAATTCTTGGATGGTTGGTACTTCGAGAATCTACGGAGGTAGAAGATGAAGCTAAGCAAGCTGCAGAATCATATACAGATGTTGAGCATGTTGAGGTTCAAGGTGGTTTATTAGGCATGGATCAGCATAATCCTCCGCCTGCGCCGGCAATATTGTCAAAAGAAGAGCGTAGAAGTGATGAGAGTGGTTACATAAGGCCACTTCGAAGGAGAATCTGATAGTTACAATATTGAACTTAGATGAATTAGAGAAGATTGGTGAGTTTGTGGCAACAAGAAGTTCAGTTTATTTTGTTATTCTGATTTTCTTAATGCCGCTTTTGGCAATAAGTGATGATTCTACTTTCATTACAAGAGCTTCTGCTGCGGATTCTTGTTCAGGGGATATAGAACCTGTTTTGTGGAATGAATCGATCGGAAGGTCAGCTTTAGTTCCTCATTACAATTATTATGGTTCTAATTGGGGTGGTTGGTTTGATGATATGGATGACGGAAAAGGCAATGGTAGAAATCATGAAAAACAATGGTATCCAGTTGAGGAGAGAGAGCCTACGGAATTGAATCCGGAAGAAGAATGGATGTATGAGTACTGGGATCGAGATGATCGATTGGATCAGTTAACTACAAATCATCATGCCACAATGTTAGTGGGGAATGACAGTATCGGCGCTTTAAGAGTTAACCTTTCTGCAAATCATAGAACTACTATTTGTATAACTTTACAAGCATTGAATGAAACACAATCCGAATTTGAAGCAGACGTTTACCTGATGACAACGACTGAGTATAGGAAATACACTGAGTTGTATTATTCAATTCATTCAGAAGAAAGTTATTACTGGGATCTTTCTGAAACATTAAGTGAAATTTCACCAGAATGGCGAAGCCTCGATTTCACAGGTTGGAGGACATACCGAGATGCTCATCAATATGAGTCGCTTCAAGAAATAAATTTTGCATTAAATTTAGATTCTCCTGAAACATATAATCCTATATTTGGATCTGGCGAACAATGGCAGCATTTTTACATTGTAATTGACACGTGGGATAACAATCATGATGATGACGCAGTAGCTCCAAATGTTGTGACGGCAGCGGATGTTACCATCATTACTACTGAAAGAACATTTGTATTGCCTACATTTACTGTAGCACTAGTCTTCTTAGCGATGGTAGTGGGGATGGCAATTTTACCATTTATCATTAATGCTAGATATATGAGGTCAGGTCTAGATTCTGTGAAAAATAGTAGTGGAGGTGCTGAAAATTTAGTTCCTTCTCTTGAGGTTGAAGCAGAAATTCCTGCATTAAATGCTAATACTAAATCACTAGATAGTGGAGATGATTTTAGTAAAACATTTCCTGATTTGAAAGATAATGATTAGCTTAGACTTAATATTCCATCAATGCCCAAGCATCTCGCAAATCACGCACATTGATCAAACCCTTGTCAGATAGTCTGAAACTATTCATCATGGTTGCATATACCATCTCTTGCCCAAGTTTAGGGGCATGGATCCTAACCCAGTCGCCACCGCTTCCAAGTCCCATTAGGCTATGTTTTGAATCCTCATTTGCCAATGTATTAGCGGCCTCAAAGATCTTTAGGGCATCTCTATGATTGCTTACTACTGAGCAGAATTTTATAACATCGCCCTTATCTCTATTTTCTTTGATAAGTTTAATTATTTCTTCTGCACTTGGAGTTGATTTTGTTTCGTGAATAGAGGCAATGACCTTTGAGTTTGAATCTTCAGCAGAGGTCATTAATTTTGATCTTTCTTTATCGCTAATAGTTAATTCTAGGTCGACAAAAGAAACTCCAGACTCAATTGCCTTTGCCAATATTTCCAATCTTTGCTCTTCATTTCCTGCAAAAAAACCACCTTCTCTTACAGAACGTACTGTAAATACTACAGGTACTGGTATTCCTTCTTTTAGCATTGCAATTGAGCTTTCAATGTCGATGTCTGAGAAATTCTTCACTCCCCAATCTTCTATTGGAGGCATTTTATTAAATTCTTCTCCATCATCATTTGTTTGGATAATTGGTTCGGGTTTATTCAAGTATAATTTGTCAAACCTTATTTCGACATAATCAGCACCAGCAATGTTTGCTCTTGTTGCTTCATCAATCATATCTTTCACTGATATTGCTTCAAGCGACACGCATACTTTTGGTTCTGCCATGGCATTGCCAATTTGGCCGTATTATTAATGCTCACGCTTAGAATTTTTCTAATATCAGTTAATGTCTAATTGCTGTGTGCTTCATTTAGGTGCTATAATGTGATTATTAAGTCGTGGTTATGCATTACCTTAATGTACCCCCTTCTATGATTACAATTGGTAGGGGTGTTGATAGGAGTATTCGTTGCGCAGCAGGGCATTTAGGCGCACAAAAAATAACGAATAATAACCCTTTTTAACATAAAAAGTCCTTAGAATACACATTATAAGGTGAAATTGTCATGAGCGAAGAATATAGTGCATCAAGTATCCAAGTATTGGAGGGTTTGGAAGCAGTTAGAAAAAGACCTGGAATGTATATTGGCGATCCACACGATGGCTCAGCACTTCATCATTGTATTTGGGAAGTAGTTGACAACTCAGTAGATGAACATCTTGCTGGCTATAACAACAAAATAGAGGTCAAAATTAAGCCCGATGGCACATTGTCAGTTAGAGACTTTGGACGCGGCATCCCAGTTGGGATGCATGATGAATACGGAGTTTCTGCCGCAGAAGTAATCATGACTAAATTACATGCAGGTGGCAAATTCGATAATAGCTCATACAAAGTATCCGGCGGTTTACATGGAGTCGGGGTTTCGGCTGTAAATGCAGTCTCTGAATGGATGGAAGTTACAATACACAGAGATGGCAAAATACATCAGCAAAGATATAATGCAGGAGTCCCCGCTTCACCATTGTCAATTATTGGCTCATGCGAAGACACAGGTACAACAATCGCCTTCAAACCGGATTTATCAATTTTCACTGAAGTAATAGATTTTGAATTTGATCAAATAGATACAAGGTTAAAGGAAACAGCATTCCTCAATGCAGGGTTGGAGATTGAGATAACCGACCAAAGAGGCGAAGAGGATCATAAATCAACTCATCTTTATGAAGGCGGAATAAGCGAATTCGTATCCCAACTTAATAAGACTAGAGAAGCAATGCATAAAGATGTAATTGTTATTTCTGGAGAAAATGAATTAGAAATAGGAACTGTGACAATTGATTTAGCTCTACAATGGTCTAGTGCCTTTAGCGAATCTATTAGGTGCTACACCAACATAATTCGAAATAAAGATGGAGGTACGCATATGTCTGGTCTTAGGACTGCATTAACTAGTTGCCTTAATTCGTATGCCAAGAAAAAGAATTTACTCAAGGGCGAAAGTCTTTCTGGAGATGATGTTAGAGAAGGACTCACTGCAATTGTTAGTGTTAAACATCCCGATCCATCGTTTTCATCACAAACTAAGGATAAACTAGTAAGCAGTGAAGTTACAGGTATTGTCCAAAAAATTGTATATGAAAAATTAGGAGAGTTTTTTGAAGAAAACCCATCAGTTGCAAAGTTGATTATTGAGAAAGCACTTCTAGCATCTAAAGCTAGAAAAGCAGCACAAAAAGCGCGTGAATTGACGAGAAGAAAAGGCGTTCTAGAGGGAGGAGGTTTGCCAGGAAAACTTGCAGATTGCCAATCTAGAGACCCTTCTGAATGTGAAGTATATCTGGTAGAGGGCGATTCAGCAGGAGGTTCCGCTAAAACAGGAAGAGATCGTAGAATACAAGCAATTCTACCACTAAGAGGTAAAATTCTGAATGTCGAGAGGCAAAAAAGAAATATCGCTAAAGTATTCCAAAACCAAGAAATTCAGACAATGATAAGAGCATTAGGTGCCGGTGTAGGTAATAATCCGGAAGATGAGGGTGCTTTCAATCCCGAAAAATTGAGATATTCTAAAATCATAATTATGACTGACGCAGATGTTGATGGAGCACATATTAGGACCTTAATGTTGACTTTTATTTGGCGATTTATGCGTCCAGCAATTACCGAGGGGCATGTCTACATCGCTCAGCCTCCGTTATATCAGCTATCTAAGGGGAGAGTGAGTAAATATGCATTTACAGACGAAGAGCGAGATCAAATAATTGATGAATTAAGGGCCGGTAATCCTAATACCAAAATCGGTGTTCAGAGATACAAGGGTCTTGGTGAAATGAATCCTGATCAATTGTGGGAAACCACAATGAATCCGGAATCCAGAACTATGTTGAAGGTCACAATTAGAGATGCTGAAGAATCAGATCGATTATTTGAGATTTTAATGGGTGAAGATGTTCCAGATCGTAGGGCTTTTATTGAAAAGCACGCAAAGGAGGTGACAAATCTTGACATCTGATGACGAAAATCCAGACTATAGCGAAGATGATAAAGTAGTGCCACAGGGCAATCTATTGAATCAAACATTAGAAGAAGAAATGAAAACATCTTACATTAATTATGCAATGTCTGTTATTATTGGAAGAGCATTGCCTGATGCAAGAGATGGCTTGAAACCAGTTCACAGAAGAGTACTTTATGGTATGCATGAAGGTGGACATACAGCTGACAGGAAATTCAGCAAGTCAGCTCGTTCTGTTGGAGAAGTAATGGGTAAATATCATCCACATGGTGATCAATCAATATATGATACAATGGTTCGAATGGCACAAGACTTCTCACTTCGATATCCACTGGTTGATGGTCAAGGAAACTTTGGCTCTATTGACGGAGATCCACCGGCTGCAATGAGGTATACAGAGAGCAGATTGGATCGAATTTCAAAGCATATGTTAGAAGATATCGATAAAAATACAGTGGATTTTCAATCTAACTTTGATGATTCTGAAGAAGAACCCACTGTTCTTCCATCTAGACTTCCAAATTTAATCCTCAATGGAAGTGATGGTATTGCTGTTGGAATGGCTACTCGAATACCACCTCACAATCTAAGTGAAGTTGCCGGAGCAATAAATCTCCATGTTAACACTATTATCCAAGAAGGAGTAGAAGAATACAAGATGCCTAATATCTCTATAGAACAGTATATGGAGCATGTACAAGGCCCAGATTTCCCGACTGGAGCAGGAATTCATGGTGTAGATGGAATTTTTGATATGTACTCAAAAGGCAAGGGTAGATTTCATGTGCGTTCAAAATGTGATGTTTATGATGATCAAAATGGGAAGAAAATAGTTATTCATGAAATACCTTACCAAGTAAAGAAAGCGGATATGTTAGTTCATATTGCTGATTTGGTTAGTAAAGGAACAGTAATTGGAATTAGAGATATTAGAGATGAATCCTCAAAGGAAGGTATCAGAGTCGTAATAGAGGTTAAGAATAACGCAGACCCACACGCAGTATTAAATCAACTTTACAAATCTAGTAGATTACAAGAATCTTATTCTGCTAATATGATGGGAATTCTTGATGGTAGGCCTGTTTTGTTAACGCTTCCAGTAATTCTTCATACCTATGTGGGGCATAGAGAATCAGTGATTGAAAGGCGAGCTACTTTTGAATTAAATAAAGCAGAATCAAGGGCTCACATATTGGAAGGATTGGTGAAAGCCCAAGATAGAATAGATGATGTAATCGCAGTTGGTAAAGCTAGCGAAAGCCGTGAACAATTTGAATCGGTTCTCAAAGGCGATGAAACAATGAGTGGTATTGCTGTTTTTGACTTTACAGAGGCGCAAGCAAAAGCAATTGCTGAAAGAAGGTTATACCAACTAAGTAGGCTTGATGTTGAAAAAGTACAAAATGAATATTCTGATTTACAGTTGAAAATTGCTGATTTAAATGAGATCATTTCATCAAGAATTAGAAGACTGGATATTTTGCTAAATGAATTAAATGAAATGGTAGAAAAGCACGGAGATGATAGACGTTCATATATAGATCCGATGCCACTTTCAATGGATAGAGAAGATTTGATTGAAGAAAGGGCGATAGCAATTACTCTTAGTGAAGATAATTACATTCGCCATTTGCCGGTTGAATCATTTAAAGTTCAAAATCGCGGCGGAAAAGGTCTAAAAGGAGTTGCTACTAAGTCAGAAGACACACCTCAGTTAATTATTACTTGTTTTAGTAAAGATAGATTATTGATATTTACAGATCAAGGCAGAGTATATGGATTAAAAGCTTGGGAAACTCCACTTGGTAGTCGTCATTCTAGAGGCGGACATATTAGAAATCTTCTTGAAAGTATTAGAGATGATGAAAATATTGTAACAATACTACCAATTTCCAGGGACTTATTAGAATCACCTGCTGGAAATTATTTGCTATTTGCAACTAAACTTGGATTGATTAAGAAAACACGTTTGGAAGAATATGTTAAGATCAATCGCAATGGAAAGTATGCTCTTAGGTTTAAGTTAGATGGGGATAGTTTGGTTAATGTCAGATGTGGAACAGATTCATCAGACATTGTAATGATTTCAAGTACTGGCTTTGCTAGCAGGTTTGCTTGTAGTAAAATAAGATCTTCAGGTAGAGTTTCTGCAGGAGTTTATGGTATTAAGACAGGTAATCGAAAGGGTGCAGATGGCGGCCATGTTGTTGGAATGATCGCTACTGAAAATACAGAAACACAAATTCTGACAATTACTAAAAATGGTATGGCTAAGAGAAGCCGCCTTGGAACTGCTGAAAAGATTCCCTATCTTGATTCTGATGGAATTCAAAAAGTCAACAAAGAAACAGGTGAATTAATGGAAAGAACGGATGGTTACAGAAAGACTAATCCTGGTGCTAAGGGTGCTTTTACAATGAATATAGATAAGGCTGAAAATGATGCAATTATTGCAGCTAGACACATTCCAGATTTGAATGATAACTTGTTTGTATTAACTAAAAAAGGTATGATGATAAGATTGAAATCAATCCAAACTAAGGAGACAAAATCTAAAAAATCCAAAGGAACGAGGATTATGGAATTGAGAAATAAGGATAAATCTGGATTTACTGATGAGATCATCTTTGTTGCAAGGTTACCATCTGAACTAATTGATGAAGAAGATGAATTTGATGAAATGGATACCAATCAAGATGGAGTAATATCTAGGGAGGAATTTGAAGCCGCTCAATTAAGAAATAATCTGCATGAAGAAGAGTGACTAAATCATCGACGCCTTCAAATTGAATAACGCATGTGCATGAACTGCCGGAGACGGTTTGGTGATAGTAATGGAAAACAACAAACTAATTTATGATTGGAATGTAGTTGATTATGAAATAAATCGTAATCCTGCGAATCATCCTCATGGTGTTTGGTTTGATGATGAGACTTTAAGAGATGGATTACAAAGTCCTAGTGCACGTAATCCTACCATAGAGCAGAAAACAGAATTGTTATCATATATGGAAAAACTAGGAATTCAAAAAGTGGATTTAGGTCTTCCCGGAGCAGGTCCATTTCATAGAGAACACATTAATGCAATGATTTCTCACATAATTGAAAATAATTATCAAATAAGACCAGGAGCTGCAGTTAGGACATTAATGAATGATATTGAGCCATTGGTTGAAATGCAAGAAAATCATGGGATTCCAATTCAAGCATCTGCTTTTTTAGGTACTAGCCCAATTAGACAATATACCGAGGGATGGACAATGGATAAATTAATTTCTACAATGGAAAAGGCAGTATCTTACGCTGTTGAAAATGAAGTTCCTGTAATGTTTGTAACTGAAGATACAACAAGATCAAAACCCGATGATGTCAAAGCTATCTATCAAAGAGCAATGGAGTTGGGAGTAAGAAGACTATGTGTTTGCGATACATGTGGCCATGTTACTCCAAATGGAGTAAAAAAGTTATTGAATTTTATCGACGAAGAAGTGATTAAAGATGGCGGATATCAAAGAAGTGATATTGAAGTTAATTGGCATGGCCATCAAGATAGAGGGTTAGGTGTTGCCAATAATATCGCAGCAGTAGAAGCAGGTGCTGATGTGATTCATGGTACTGCTTTAGGGGTTGGTGAAAGAGCAGGAAATGCACCCTTAGATCAGACATTAGTAAATTTGAAGTTAATGGGAGTTATTGATAATGATCTAACATTATTAGATGATTATACAAGATTAGCAAATAAGTATATCGAGGTTCCATTGCCTAGAAACTATCCCGTTTTTGGAGAAGATGCATTTGAGACTGGAACAGGTGTGCATGCATCAGCCGTAATTAAGGCTATGAGAAAAGGCAATGATTGGTTAGCAGACAGAGTTTATTCCGGTGTTCCAGCAGGTGATTTTGGTTTGAAACAAGTAATTCGAATAGGTCACATGGCAGGGCGCTCAAACATAATTTGGTGGTTAGAACAAAATGGTTATGATGTAAACGATGAATTAGTTTCCCATTTATTTGAAGTGGCTAAGAGTCAAAGAAGAAATATGAAAGATTCAGAAGTAGAATCTGCAGTAAAACAATTTCTTAATAAATAATCATTCAAATTCACTAAATGAATCTTGATTTTTTTGATTCGAAATGGATCTTACCCATTCACTATCAACATTACCACCGCTCCACTCGCCCTCTAATGCAACCTCATCAACATCTACTTCTTCTCTCCAAGTAGGATCATCATCAGATCCACAGACTATAAATTGTCCACTATCATCAATTTGTTCTTCAAGTAAAGACATATGCTTTGAAACCGTCAAAAAATGTCCTACTGGCATACCCGATGCAGTGAAAGGATTTGTTGCTGCGCCAATAAGTAAGCCATCCTCTGGGGCTACAATATCTACAGTTAATCCAGGTGTAGCTGGGTCTGAAATAGTAGCAATAACTTCGCCTTCACTCATTACAGAACCTGCAGAAACAAACATATCCAAAAGGCCACCTTCACTAGCTCTTAACCATCTTGATCCGCTAGCCAACATTCTAAAACGCGGTCTATTAGGGGTGCCAGGTATCATTCGTAAAGAACGTAATACATTTGTAACTCCATGGATTGCTACTTTTACTGATTGATTATCAATCAAATTTGCGCCTCCGCCTTCATAAGTAATTGCCGGAATATCATTTTGATTAGCATATTTTCTTAAAGACCCAGAAGGTGCCTTAGAATCTAATAATATCTCAATTCCGAAGGCTTTTGCTAGAATATTGGACCCTGGATGTGTTAGATTTACTCTAAGTTGTGGCATATTTGAACGACCTCTTGAAGCGCTATGCAGATCAATAATTGCGTCACTATCTTTTAGAATATGTTTCCATAATTGTGCTGCAACTCTCTTAGTAGTAGATCCTTTATAGTCTCCTGGGAAATTTCTATTTAAGTCTCTTCCATCAGGAAAGTATCTTGATTTTGCCCGATATCCTGGAAGATTAACAACTGGTACTATTCGAACTGTTCCAGCCATTTGGCTTGGATCAAGAATCTTACCGAAATCAGTAAATGAATTTGATAATAAATGAGTACACGCGGAAGCACCAGTTAACTCATCTCCATGTATTCCTCCAAGGATAGTAATAGTCGGTCCAGGTCTTGTACCATGAATGACAGTAACTGGGATTGGCCATGGGTCTCCAAGGTCAACTTCTAACAAAGGTACTGAAATTGTTCTAATAGTTCCTGGTTTGACTATTTTTCGAAATAAACGGACATTTCCCCACTCAGAAATTCTATCCCAATCGGGTCTATTTTCAGTTTTATGAGCATCCATTGCTTCTTGAATGGCTATTTTCCGTCTTTTTGGTAGTTCATGGGCAAGACGGACCTTCGTCTTCTTCGACTTTTTATTCCCGCCCATGACACTCCCAGTCATTACCTTTCAAAGAATTATGTGATTAAAATTGGGAAATAAAGAAAGACATCTTATAATTGCATTAGCCATGGAAGAATTTTCAGTACAAGAAAAGTACGCACCAAATTCAATCTGTTTTGGTTGTGGACCAGCAAATAAAAGCGGTCTGAGAATCCAATCACATAGAATTGAAAATGGATTAATAATGGAATTTGAACCTAGTGACTTTCATCAAGCGTTTCCCGGAATGATTAATGGAGGTATAATTGGAACAATTCTAGATTGTCATGGGAATTGGACTGCTGCAATTGCTTTGATGGACTCAAATGATAGTGAAATACCACCATGTACTGTTACTGCTTCTTATTCGGTAAAATTGAGAAGGCCTACTCCCACGGGTGTAAAGTTAGTTGTTACAAGTCAAATTGTTGAAATTGATCAAAATAAAGTTTCAGTAGAATTAATGTTAGAAGCTAATGGCAAGATTTGTGCTACGGGTGAAGGTATTTTTGTTTCAGTAAAAGAAGGCCATCCTGCTTACCATAGATGGAATTGATGACATGGTTAAGCCAAATAAATTCCAATTTGATAGATTATTCAATCTAAGAGAACTTGTTATTGGTGTAATGAAAGATATGGTAGTTTGGAATAATTACAATTTAGAATCATTATATTCAATTAATCTTGGAGTATTAAAACGTAATGCGACTCAAAGGCATGGAGTTACTAAATGGCAAAAAGGAGTAACTTCCGAAAACTTAAGTCTTGAATCTATTGAAGTTATCGAATTACATCCACAGTTATTGGATGCTGAAAGATGGAATGCGTATTCAGCATTTGTATTATATCATGAATTTATTCACGCTTTAGGATTTGAAAAACATAACAAAGAATTTAGAATAATGGAGAATTCTTGGCCTGGGATTTTGGCTGCTAAACACGGTCCTGAATTTACCGAATATCTAAGGTTGAAAAACGCTAAGTGGTTGTGGAAATGTAATAGCTGTTTGAAAGTCTATCCACGTAAAAAACCTTCTAAAGGCAGGTATAAATGCCGCAATTGCTCGGTTATACTTGTTGATGTGATAGTCTAATTACTTCTTTTTAGATTTACTTTTTTTAGCCTTCTTTTCAGCATTTTCTACGGCTTCTTCAGCATCCATATCAGCTTTTTTAGCAGCTTTTTCAATATTTGATTTCTCTTCTTTTGAGATCTCACCATCTTTAGCAGCAGATTTAACAGCTGCTTTGACATTCATTTCAGCAGCTTCTTTATCTGATATTCCTAAAGCAACTTGGAATGATTTTAATTCTTCTAATTCTTCTTCAGTAATCACTCCATCAGACCAAGCTGAGTCATAAGCTTCTAATAGAAAACTCTTGTAAGCTTCCGGATTTAGTAAAACATCTCTGATCAAACCATGATTAGGGCTTGAATCAGAAGAATCAGACATATCTAAGATTGCAATTGAGCGTCTAACCTCTTTAACTGCCATATCTTTCAAACCATGTCCAGCCCAAACTGCACCAGCTGCAACAACTGCAGCAGCAAACCATCTCATAATACTTTGATCAACCAAATCTCCAGGTTCGATAAGATGAAAAATACCCAGTACCGCCATCGCTGCACCACACATTACTTCAACCCAGTCATTTAGGTCTGGTTCATCATCAAAAACCGATAATCTCTCCTCAATTATTGAATCCATATCGTCGCTCATGAATGATATGCAGTAATAGAGGGGTCTTATTGATGTCGGAATTAAAAATTCAAGCGTTGTCCTTTTGGACTGTTGACATCACACTCACCACATGGCAGACCTTTCTATGTCCATAAGAGACTTGGGGTTGCCATCAAAAGCCAGTGATTTCTTTGTCAATGAATGGGGTATAGAAAAATTATATCCTCCACAACATGAATCTATAACTGCAATTTTTTCAGGTAGGAATTCTCTTGTTGCTATACCAACAGCTAGTGGTAAATCGTTAATAGCATATATTGCTATAGTGAAGAAGTTATTGCTTGAAGAGATCGGCTCCAAAGCAGTTTATATCGTTCCATTAAAAGCATTAGCAACTGAAAAGTTTGATGAACTAAAAAGTATGGGAAAAGCATTAAATTTGACAATTGGTTTGGGGATTGGTGATTCTACTTCAGAGGCAAAGAAGATTGATGAATGTGATATTTTAGTTTGTACTTCTGAGAAATTAGACTCAATTATTAGAAATAAACCAGGATCAATGTCTAGAGTTTCAATAATTGTAACCGATGAATTTCATTTATTGAATGATTCAACAAGAGGTCCGACATTAGAAATAAATTTAACTAAATTACGCTATTTAAGGCCAAATGCTCAGATAATTGCTCTTTCAGCAACAGTAGGAAACTCTAATCAATTATCAAAATGGTTAGATGCAGAATTAATTACCTCTGACTGGCGACCTGTGGCATTAGAATACAGTACTTTTCATGACCTACATCTCGAACCAAGAGTTGTTCAATCTTCTGCTTTATCATCAGAACCAGAATTATTAAACTCACCTAGGGACTTACAAGGAGCAAAGTCTCAGCCAACATGGGTTGTATTAAATGATTCAATAGAAAGTGATGGACAATTACTGATTTTTGTCGGAACAAGGAAAAGTGCGGAATCAGAAGCAGTAAAATTAGCAAAAAGAGTACATAAGAAACTAGCTTTACAAGATCCTGAAAGATTAGAAAAATTAGCCATAGTGGCAGATTCTATAGACGGTGGTAAAAATTCAACTATGGGTGAAAAATTAGTTTCTTGCATAATGGGGGGTACCGCTTTTCATCATGCAGGTTTGACCCATAGTCAAAGACGAGTTGTTGAAAAGGCATTCAAAGATGGTGTTTTAGCATGTCTTTGTGCAACTCCAACTTTAGCAGCTGGAGTAAATCTTCCAGCTAGGAGAGTTCTTGTTAGAGACATTAAAAGATGGAATGATGGGATGAGTAGACCTTTGCCAGTAATGGAAGTTAGACAAATGTTGGGCAGAGCTGGAAGACCTAAGTATGATGATTATGGAGAGGCATGGGTTCTTTGTAAGGGTACTGATGGATGGGAAATTGCTGACATGGTAAGTGAAAAATACTTTTTCGGTGAAGTAGAACCAATTATTTCAAAACTATCTGGCGAGCCAGCTTTAAGGACTCATGTTTTATCTATTATTTCAACAGGTGGAATACAATATAGAGGTGAAATAGGTGATTTTTTCCAATCAACTTTTTTGGGTTTTTCAACACCTCGAAATGTTCTCAATGAAAAGATTGATGAAACATTAAATTGGCTTACTAATGAGGGTTTTATTCGTAAGTTGGGAATAGATACTGATTATTCTGAAAAACGAGCTGATAAAAATATAGTAAATCAAGATGATTGGGATGATACAACACCGGCTTGGGCTGTAGTGGCAAAATCGACCAAAGGAGTTGAAATTAATCAATATAGAAGTTCTAATAACACGATTATTTCAGCACATAATGAACCATCTTTAGGTTTTAGTATAGCTTCTAATTTGAATAACGTCGGTGCTTGGCATTCAATGAATAATGAAGAGTTTGCTGGTATGAAATATGAAGCAACTTTAATGGGCGAAAGAGTTACTCAATTATATCTAGATCCTTTGTCCGCTTCGATAATTAGAACTGGACTAAGGAGGGCTGTAAGGAGACTGGTTAAAGGAATTGGTCCGGTAAAAAACTTTGGACTTTTGCATTTGGTAACTGCAACTCCAGATTTCACCTCACTATGGGCAAAAAATTCAGAAATGGAGGCTAACTCTAAATTGTGGTTGAAAACAAATTCTGTTGAAGATCAATTGCTTTCGGATTCTAGTTATGATGAAATGTTACTTTCTAATGTCAAATCAGCCTGGATGATTGAAATGTGGGTATCTGAGGAAAGCATTCGTTCTATAGAGGAAAAAATAGACGTTAGCCCTGGAGATATTAACTATCGTGTCGATTTGATGGCATGGTTAATTTATGCATCTAAGGAGATAATTATTACAGATGACATTTTTTCAGAAGAACATTTACCAGAAATTGCTAATTTGATAAAAATGTTAGATACCTTAAGAATTAGAGTTAGGCATGGTTGTAAAGAAGATTTACTTTCGTTGGTAAATATTCCTAATGTAGGCCGTTACAGAGCAAGAGAACTATCTAAATTAGGTCTAAGGAAGCCACAGGATGTTTCTAATATGAATAACAAGAAAAGAGATCAAATACTTAGATTGAGAGGTTGGGGGCCTCAATTATTGGATAAAATCATTTTAGAGGTTAGAAAAGTCATTGGTAACTCAAAATTAACAACAGTGAATAAAACAAGACCTGATGATTTGCCTTTGGATGGAGAGAATTGAGCGTATTATTGAAAAACTTAATCACATAGCAATAGTCATGGAAATGCCAAAGTTTCCCTGTGTAAAAATTGAGATTTCCAACAATTCAATTGATTTTGTAAGTGTTTTCATCAAATCCCGAATCGATGAAAATTGGTTAATCTTAGCTAATGATTCAGCTCACCATCAGCAACAATTGTGGACTGCATGGTTATTTGCTCAAAGATCATTTCACAATGGTAGAGCATTAGCAAGGTCAATTGATGCAGAGTTTTTACGCTACATAGCCGGTACACATCATGTCTCAGAAGCATTCAAAACAGTAGGTTTTGGTCATGGAGATAAAAGCGCATGGTTAATTTATTTACCAAAATTTGAATTAATTGATGGCGAATATTATCCAATAATTGATGAAAAAATGTACAATAATGAGGTCATAAGATTATCTAAAGAAGTTGAGTTTGAGGTTATTGAATCTAATTTATCCTTTAATCAAAATGGCCTCGCAAAATTAGGCATTGATTTTGATATTGACGGTGAAAAAATGTTGAATATTTTAATATCTAATATCATTTCAACAGATTTAAATTCTTGACTCACATTAAAGAAGAATTCAAACACCACCGATTATTGGCGTTGATATGGTGATTGCTAAATCTCCCGATAGTGATGTCAAAGGGGTGCATCATAGATACTTGGATTCTGATAAAATTTCTAAATGTCTTGAATCAATTACAGAACATGGTGCAACTTATGCAGAAGTTAGATTAGTAGCATTAACTGATTATTCGGTTGCAATGAGAGATGGTAAATTGGAAAAAGCAATTCCAGGTCAAGAAATTGGTGCAACTATTAGAATCCTAGCCGATGGTGCTTGGGGAGTACATTCTACTACAGACATTGTTTCACTTCAACAACAAATGGAACCGACTCTTAGGCTTGCACAATCTGTCGCATCAAGGCGTTCATCAAAAGATAAACCAATCGCTTTAGCCGAAGTGCCTATTATTGAAGATAATATTCATTGGATTCCCAAAAAAGATGTTCGAAATACAGAACTTTCTGAAAGGTTAGAACATATGAAACTACTTTATTCAACTGCTTGTGATCACAGCAGCATTGTTTCTGTAAATTGCGGCTGGCATGATGAAAATATCCATACTGAATTTATCAGTAGTGAAGGAATGAACCGTACATGGAGTTTTCAAAGATCACTAATAAATGGGATGGTGACTGCTAGAGATGGCTCAGACGTAGTATCTTATCGAACACGATTTGGTGGAGAAGGTGGTTTAGAATTAATAGAAAAGTGTGACATTGGTAAACTAGGGCTTGATGCTAGAACTTCAGCCATAAGATTATTGTCAGCGAAAAGAGCACCATCTGGAAAAATGCCACTTATTGCAGATAGAGACCTAACTGGAGTTTACATTCATGAGGCATTAGGTCATCCATGTGAAGCAGATTTAGTGGCGGCTGGAGATTCATGCTTAGATGGTAAATTGGGACAAAAAATCGGGAGTGACCTAGTAACTGTGATTGATGATCCAACAATACGAGGTGGATATGGAGCTCACCCAATAGATGATGAAGGTCTGGATACTACAGAAAAATGTTTAATCAAAAAAGGAGTTTTAACAGAATATCTCAATCATAGAGAAACAGCAGAACATTTTGATATCAAACCAAATTCAGGGGCTAGAGCACAGGATGGTCTTCATCATCCATTGGTAAGAATGTCAAACACTTTGATTCAAGGTGGCACTCATAATGATTTAGATGAATTAGTTGAGGATGTAGAATACGGCGTTTATGCTTGTGGGTCTAGAGGTGGTCAAGTCGATACGGGAAGAGGTTCATTTCAATTTGCAGCCCAAGAAGCCTGGCTTATAGAGAATGGTGAAATCACAGCACCTTTGAAAGATGTAAGTGTTAGTGGATTAACTTTACAGATTCTTAAAGATGTAGATGGATTAACTAAAGATTCAAAATTAGCAGCACCAGGGTTTTGTGGTAAAGGTCAAACTGTACCAGTTGGTGATGGTGGGCCAATTATGAGAATTAGTCAA